>Ga0224534_1000246_pt1 | contig 36135 bp, 49 predicted proteins | sample 714E12024metaG_FD_172012 | JGI IMG/M metagenome (GOLD analysis project Ga0224534, IMG submission 172012) | Peat soil microbial communities from Stordalen Mire, Sweden - 717 E1 20-24 | ecosystem: Environmental > Terrestrial > Soil > Wetlands > Peat | place: Sweden: Norrbotten County, Stordalen... | reverse complement strand
GGCTTTTGACGCCCCGCTCAGCCCGCGACCTCTCGATCACGAACCGGGGCCTGCTACCGGGTGTTCCGGCATTTACCCGGGCGGGACTCGCACCCGCTGGTCTGGTCCAGTTTCCAGGACGCAACATTTCTCAATTCTACTTGACAGCCGGTAAGCGTTGCACTTACCATCCGGCAAGTCAGAAGTATTCGCACGCAAGGACGGGCCCGGAACCATGCCGACCGACTCCATGATCCAAGCCGAGGGCCTGAAGAAGCGCTACGGCGAGACGGTTGCCCTGGCCGGGATCGATCTCGATGTGCCCACCGGCTCCATCCTCGGGATGCTGGGACCGAACGGCGCAGGCAAGACGACCGCAGTTCGCATCCTGACGACCTTGACCCTGCCGGACGGTGGTCATGCGCGGGTCGCGGGCTACGACGTCGTTGCCCAGGCGCCCCAGGTCCGGCGCAACATCGGTGTCACCGCCCAGGACGCAACACTCGACGAGATGCTGACCGGCTGGCAGAACCTCGTCATGATCGGGCGCCTGAGCGGCTTGCGCCGGATCGAGGCACGAGCGAGAGCGCGCGACCTGCTCGGGCAGTTCGAGCTCGCCGATGCCGCCGACCGGATCCTCAAGTCCTACTCGGGCGGCATGCGCAGACGCCTCGACCTGGCGGCAGGCCTCGTCACGCATCCGCCGGTGCTGTTCCTCGACGAGCCGACCACTGGGCTCGACCCGACCAGCCGGGTGCGCATGTGGGGCATCATCCGCGAGCTCGTGGCCGACGGCGTCACGCTTCTCCTCACCACGCAGTACCTCGACGAGGCCGACGAACTCGCCGATCGGATCATCGTCGTCGATCACGGCCGGGTGATCGCCGCCGGCACTGCCCCGGAGCTGAAGACGAAGATCGGAGGGGCGCGCCTCGAGGTGACGCTCAACTCGGCCGATCCGGCGGCAATCGGCACGCTCGGGCCGTTCGTGGACGGTGCGATTCAAGTCAGCCACGATGGCCGGCGCCTGCGGGCGCCGGTCCGCAGCGGCGACGGACTGGCAACCACGATTGTGCGTGCCCTGGACCAAGCGGGCATCACCGTCGATGACGTGGCGCTGCACCAACCCTCTCTCGACGATGTGTTCTTCGTCCTGACCGGCCACCCGGCGCCAGAGCGTGCTGCCGATGCAAGAGCCGGGATCGGGCCTTCCGGCTCCGAAACGGAGGTTGCGCTCAGATGACCGCCGTCGTCGGCCGGCTCGCTCCGGCCGTTGCACCATCGCCGTTTCATCGACTGCTCCGCCAGCTCGGCAACGTTGTCGTGCTCACCGGACGCAACCTGGTGCACATCGCCCGCGAGCCGCTGCAACTGTCGGACGTCACGATCCAACCGGTGCTGTTCACCGCCCTGTTCGTCTACGTGTTCGGCGCCGGGGTCGTGCTTCCCCACGGAGGCAGTTACGCGAGCTTTGCGATCGCCGGCATGCTCGCGCTCAACTTGACGACCTCGGCGATGGGCACCGCGGTCGGGCTCAGCACCGACCTCAACGGCGGGATTATCGACCGCTTCCGATCGCTGCCGATGTGGCGGCCTGCGGTGCTCGTCGGACGGTCCGTCACGGACCTGTTGACCGCTGTGATCTGCGCCTTCTTCGTCTGTGTGACAGGACTGCTCGTCGGCTGGCGCCCCGAGGGCAGCGTGGCGTCGACAATTGGCGGCTTCGCCCTCTTCCTGTTCTTCAGCTACTCGCTCTCTTGGGGCTGTGCGTGCCTCGGCATAGTGAGCAAAGCGCCTGAGACGGCCCAGGGGGTCGGCCTCGTGGTTCTCTTCCCTCTCGCCGTCGTCTCCAACGCCCTGGTCCCGACCGCGCGCATGCCCGCGGTGCTGCGCGTCGTCGCCAACTGGAACCCGATAAGTGCGGTGACAGCCGCGTGCCGCCAGCTCTTCGCCAATCCGAACCCTTCCGCGACAGTGAGCTCGTGGCCCATGCAGCACGCCATTGTTACCTCGCTGCTGTGGTCCGCCGGAATGCTCGCTGTATTCGCCCCCCTGGCCGCCCACCTGTTCGTCCGGCGGACGCGCGGCTGACAGAGTTTCACGGCGGAACCGGCAGGCTCACGCGCGGCCGCAGCAAACGCAGAAACAAGGCATGGAGCATCCGGGCCGTCGCGCCCCAGATCATGTCCTCGCCCAGGTCGAAGAAGTGCATCGTCCACGCCGGATCATCGGCGCGATCCCATTGCTCCTGCCAGTAGCGACCCGGAGCGACGAGCTCTGCGAGCGGCACGATCAGGATGCAATCGACCTCGGCGGGGTTCGCCTCGAGAGCCGGGCGAAGCGGCGCCGCGGCAACGAACGGAAGGATGGCAACCGACCCTCGGACGGCGTGCACGATCGAGAGTTCGCCGAGCGCCTCGACGGCATCCGCAGGCAGAGCCACCTCTTCCTCCGCTTCCCGCAGCGCTGTGGCAAGCGGGTCCTCGCCAGGCTCGATACGGCCGCCGGGGAAGGCGATCTCACCTGGGTTCGCACGCAGATGTGCGGCCCTGCGGATGAGCACGACCGAGGCGGCCGAGTCGCTGCCGCTCCCGTCACAGGGCACGAGCGCGACGAGCACCGCCGCACCGGCGTCGCCGACCGCGCCGGCCGCGCCCGCCACGCGCCGAGTGCACGGGGCAGCCGCCCAAGCGGCGAACGCGTAGCGCACGGCACCCATCGTGAGCTCCATGGCCGGATCCGCGAAGTCGAGCCCGTCCACCGGAGGGTCGATCCGCCTGGCCCAAGGCGGCCGGGGGATCGTTTGTCGGGACACCCGCGCAGTGTAAGTCAGCGCCTGAACGCGCCGGCAGCCGGGCACATGGCCCGGCTGCCGAGGTCGCGTCGTTGAGGCCGCTGGGCCAGTGGCTACATCATCCCCATGCCGCCGCCTGCGCCTGCCATCGCAGCAGCCGCGTTGGCGGCGTCGGCCTTCTCCGGCTTGTCGGCGATGAGCGCCTCCGTGGTGAGCAGGAGGGCCGCGATCGACGCCGCGTTCTGCAACGCCGAGCGGGTCACCTTCGCCGGGTCGATGATGCCTGCCTTGACGAGGTCCTCGAGCTCGCCTGTGAGAGCGTTGAAACCCGTCGTGCCCTTTGCACGCTCGACCTCTCGCACCATCACGGCGCCCTCGTAGCCTGCGTTGATGGCGATCCACTTGAGCGGCTCGGCGAGCGAACGCCCGACGATCGCCGCACCGGTGGCTTCGTCGCCGGCCAGGCTTGCGACCACCTTGTTCACGGCCGCACGACTACGGACGAGGGCGGTGCCGCCACCGGCGACGATGCCCTCCTCGATCGCTGCACGAGTCGCGGAGAGCGCGTCCTCGATACGGTGCTTCTTCTCCTTGAGCTCGATCTCGGTCGCTGCGCCCACCTTGACCACGGCGACGCCGCCGGCGAGCTTGGCCAGCCGCTCTTGGAGCTTCTCGCGGTCCCAGTCCGAGTCGGTCTCCTCGATCTCCCGTTTGATCTGAGAGATCCGGCCCTTCACCTCGTCCTCGGAGCCTGCACCGTCGACAATCGTCGTGTCGTCCTTGGTGACCACGATGCGCCGCGCCCGACCCAGCAGGTCGAGCGACGTGTTCTCGAGCTTGAGCCCAACCTCCTCGGAGATGAGCTGGGCGCCCGTGAGCACGGCGATGTCACCGAGCATGGCCTTGCGGCGCTCGCCAAAGCCGGGTGCCTTCACCGCAACGGACTGGAACAGGCCGCGGATCTTGTTCACCACGAGGGTGGCGAGAGCCTCGCCCTCCACGTCCTCGGAGACGATCAGCAGGGGCTTGCCCGCCTGCATGACCTTCTCGAGCACGGGGACCAGGTCGTGGACCGAGGAGATCTTGCTGTTCGCGATGAGCAGGTAGGCGTCCTCCAGGACAGCCTCCTGGCGCTCGGGATCGGTCACGAAGTACGGCGAGAGGAAGCCCTTGTCGAACTGCATGCCCTCGGTGAACTCGAGCTCGAGCCCGAAGGTGTTGGACTCCTCGACCGTGACGGTCCCGTCCTTGCCGACCTTGTCGATCGCGTCGGCCAACACCTCGCCGATGGAAGCGTCCGCTGCCGAGATGGCCGCGACCTGTGCGATCTCCTGACGACCCTCGATGTCCTTGGCCTGGCGCTGGATCGACTGGACGACTGCGGCAACAGCCTTCTCGATGCCCCGCTTGAGCGACATCGGGTTCGCTCCCGCAGCCACGTTGCGAAGTCCCTCGCGCACCAGCGCCTGGGCGAGCACCGTCGCGGTGGTCGTCCCGTCGCCTGCCACGTCATTGGTCTTCGTCGCGACTTCCTTCACGAGCTGGGCACCCATGTTCTCGAAATGGTCCTCGAGCTCGATATCGCGGGCGATCGTGACACCGTCGTTGGTGATTGTCGGCGCGCCGAACTTCTTGTCGAGCACGACATTGCGGCCCTTCGGGCCGAGCGTCACCTTGACAGTGTCGGCGAGCTTGTTGACCCCGGTCTCGAGCCGGCGCCTCGCATGCTCGTCGAAAACAAGCGCTTTGGCCATCAGGCACTGACCTTTGCCAGCACGTCACGGCTCGAGAGGATGAGAAGATCCTCGCCGTCGTGGGTGATCTCAGTACCTCCATACTTCGAGTAGACGACCTTGTCGCCGACGGCCACGTCCAACGGGACGAGCTCGCCGGTGTTCTCGGTACGCCGACCCGGGCCTACCGCGAGAACTTCACCCTGTTGGGGCTTCTCCTTCGCCGTGTCGGGGATGACAAGGCCGGATGCGGTCGTCTCTTCTGACTCGCTCGGCCGAACGACGATGCGGTCGTCCAGGGGCTGCAACTTCATTTCAGGGGCCTCCTGTCTGGCTCCGTTAGCACTCTCGACTTACGAGTGCCAACGATACCGCCAGTCGGCGCCGCTGGCAACCTCGCAGGCAGAGTGCTACTTCGAGCCGCGAAGCTGCAGGTCAGGGACCGCGCCGGCGTCGAGCGGCGTCGGGCCGGACCGTTGGAGCTGGAAATAGCCGGCGGCAGCGATCATGGCTGCGTTGTCGGTGCACATCGCGTGGCTCGGGAGATAGGACACCAGCCCTCGTGCTGCGAACGACTCGGCAAAGCGCGCCCGCAGCAACGAATTGGCCGCCACTCCCCCGGCCAGGCAGGCCCCCCGCGCCCCGATCTCCTCGGCCGCCGCGACGGTCCTCGCGACGAGCACGTCGACCACCGCCTCCTGGAACGAGGCCGCCACATCCGCATTGGTCACTTCCGGATGGGCCCGGACGTAGCTGACGACCGCCGTCTTGAGCCCTGAGAACGAGAAGTCGAAGACCCCCGCCGTCGATGCCCTGGGAAAACGGATCAAGGCGGCGTCGCCCGAGACGGCCAGCCGGTCGATCTCCGGACCGCCCGGGTAGCCGAGCCCGAGATAGCGGGCGACCTTGTCGAACGCCTCACCCGCCGCGTCGTCGACCGTGGCTCCGAGCACCCGATAGCTGCCCGGCGCGTCCAGCGCGACCAGCAGCGTATGGCCGCCGGACGCGAGGAGGACAACAACGGGCAACTCGGCCTCGGGTGCCTCCAACATGGCCGCGTACAGGTGACCTTCGAGATGGTTGACCCCGACGAAGGGCACGTCCCAGGCGAGGGCGAGCGCTTTGGCCGTGCTGACGCCGACGAGCAGGGCCCCGATGAGCCCCGGGCCGATCGTCGCCGCCACGGCATCGATCCCGATCGGGCCATCCGGGTCCGTAAAGCTCCGCCCACGGCGGTCGAGGCCGGCACCGGCCAGGGCGTCTGTCACCACCGGCAGCGTGAGCTCGATGTGCGCACGTCCCGCCAGCTCAGGCACCACGCCCCCGTATCGGGCGTGCAGGTCCACCTGACTCGAGACGATTGAGGAGACCACCGTCCGCCCGCGCTCGACGACTGCCGCAGCCGTCTCGTCGCACGAGGTCTCGATGCCGAGGACGCGACCGCGGTCGGTCACTTCTCGGGCGGGTCCGGACCGCGCACTGGCCGTAGGCGACCTTCGATCCCGTCAAGGCGCAGGCCGTACCCGTCGGTGTCGATGTCGTGCGCCCACATGACAAGCGCGTCCTCGCTCACCTCCGAGTAGTAGTTCTTGCGGACACCCGCAGGCACGAAACCGAACTCGTGGTAGAGGGCCTGAGCCCCCACATTCGACACCCGCACCTCCAAGGTCAGATGCTGAGCCGAACGTTGCCGCGCCTCCCGGGCGAGGCGGAGCAACAGCCGGCGCCCGACACCATGGCGCTGCCATTCCGTAGCGACGCCGATGTTGGTCACGTGCGCCTCGCCGACGACCACCATCATGCCTGCGTAGCCGACAACCTCGGGCCCCGCACAGGCCACGTAGTAGGCGCGCGTCGCCGGCTGGGAGATCTCGCTCAAGTAGAGCCCCAGCGACCATGGGCTGGGAAAAATGCGCCTCTCGATCGCGATCACGCCCTTCAGGTGCCGTCGGTGCATCGGCAGCACCTCGATCGCGGCCTCGCCGGCGTCGTGCGCGGCCTTCGACTTCCTCAAGACGTTGCCCGCCCGGCCCGAGTGCAGGCGGAACATGGAGCGCACGCTCGTCACTCAGCTCACCGTCTCACGACCTTGGCGGGAGCTCCAGTTGATCCGGGCGTCGGCCTCCCGCCCGTAGAAGGGACACACGGCGGCAGGGTCGCAGAAACGCCCGTCGGTCATCGCCGCGATCGCCAGCACGGCCAGCGAGGATACCGGCGGAGCGGCCAGCTCGATGCCGCCGAAGACCGGTGCCGGCGCCGAGCTGGCGCCGAGCAGTTCGCGATGGCGCAGCGCGCCGTCGCCGACGAGAAGGACCGGCCCGACGTTCCCGGCCGCCGCGGCAGATTCTCTTGCCAGTTCGGCCAGCTCGGCCGCGAGCTCGGCCGGGGTTCCGACGCGAACCGTCGAGGCAGGGCTTCTCGGCATCAGCCACGCAACCTCACCGCGGCGCATGTCCACGACGGGTATCACCTCGCCAAGGCCCGACGGGCAGGCCGCTATCAGCACCTCGAGGCTCATTGCGGTGACAACCGGGAGCCCGAGCCCACCGGCGAGCGCCTTCGCCGCGGCGACGCCGACACGAAGGCCGGTGAAAAGCCCCGGACCGATGTCGACTGCGATCGCGTCCAGCTCAGCCGGCGTGATCCGCGCGATCCGGCAAGCGTCCGCAATCGCGGGATGCAGCGTCTCGGCCTGGCGGCGCCCGGGACGAGCCGTGACGCTCGCCAACGGGCCGGTCTCGTCGGCGAGCGCGACTCCTACCTCGATGGTCGCGGTTTCGATGGCGAGGATCCTCACCCTTCACCCACCGCTGCCTCGCCCGGTGTTCCGGCACCGGCGCCCGCCACCGCGCTCAATCCAGCGGCCCGTGATATCCAGGACGCGCCGCGGGCCTCGACGGCGATGGTCCTCTCGTCGTCGGTCCGGCCCCAGCCCAGACGCACCACGAGCGCGTCGGCGCCGTAGAGCGGCTCGGCGGCTTCTCCCCACTCGACGATGACGACGCCGCCGCCGTCGAGCTCCTCCTCCAGGGCGAGGTCGACCACCTCCTGCAGGTGCCCGAGGCGCCACAGGTCGACATGGGTCACCGGCGGTGAAGTCGGATACCTGTGGGCGAGCGTGAAGGTAGGGCTCGTGACGGGCTCGCGGCCCCCGAGCGCCGCCACCAGGCCCTGGACGAGCGTGGTCTTCCCGGCGCCGAGCGGGCCGACGAGCAGTACCACGTCGCCCGCGCCCAACAGGGGTGCGATACCGGCACCGATCGCCCGGGTCTGCGCTGGTGTCGCGGTGGAGGCCGTCGCCTGGCTCTCCATCAACGGGCCCGGGTCTGTGTCTGTGCCGGCCTCACGGGAGGTACTTCTTTGCCCGTATGAGGTCGGCCCGCATCTCTGCGACCACCACGCCACCGCCCCGAAGCGCATAGGCGGGGTGGAACGTCGGGACCAGCACCCTTGCGCGATAGGGGTAGGCCCTGCCGCGCAAGGAGGTCACGCCTTCGGTGACCCCGAGGAGCGTGCGGCTCGCGAAGTTGCCGAGCGAGACGATCACCTTCGGTGCCACGAGCTCGACCTGGGACTCGAGGAAATGGCGACAGGTAGCGACCTCAACTGGGTCCGGGTCCCTGTTGCCAGGAGGTCTGCACTTCACGACGTTCGCGATGTAACAGCTGGTCCGGTCGATGCCGAGCTCCTCGGCGAGCAGCCGGTCGAGCAGCTGACCGGATCGCCCGACAAAAGGCTCCCCGGCGAGGTCCTCGTCCCGGCCCGGTGCTTCACCGACCAACATCAGATCGGCGGCGGGGTTACCCGCTGAGAAGACCACCTTGGTCCGCCCGGATGCAAGCGGGCAGGCGACGCAGCCGAGCGCCACCGCCTCTAGGTCGGCGAGGGTCGTCACTAGCCGATGATCGTAGCTACCGCAGCCTGAGCGAGGTGGGGGACCACGGCGCTAGGTTGCTCCCGAGCCGGCGAGAGTCGGAAAGGGGTCTGGTGCAGGCGCTGCTGTTCCAACACAACCTCGCGAGGGAGGCCGCTGCCGCGATCGGCGGGCGGGTCGACAAGCGGGCCTACGTTTCGAGGTATGCGCCAATCCGACTGGAGGAGGTCCCAGAGCCAGTCCCGCCTGCCACCGGCTGGGTCAAGTGCGAGACCGTCATAAGTGGCATCTGCGGGTCGGACGCGAAGCAGATCTTCCTGAACGGCCGGCGAGACAACGCTCTCACTGCGCTCGTCTCGTTCCCCCACGTCCTCGGCCACGAGGCTGTGGCGCGTAGGACCGATACCGGGCGCCGCGTTGTGCTCAACCCCTGGCTGTCGTGCGGGCCGCGCGGCATCGAACCACCGTGCGAAGCCTGTGCTGAGGGGCGCTATCCCTGGTGCCGGAACTTCCGCAACGGCAACCTCCCCGTTGCCATCCACCTCGGCAACTGTGCGGGCGCGGCCGGCGTGCATGCGGAGCGCTTCTGTGCCCACCACAGTCAGCTGTTCGACGTGCCCGAAACCATGAGTGACGAGGCCGCCATCTTGTCCGACCCGATCAGCGTCTCACTCCGCTCGATCCTGCTCAGCCCCCCAGACACCTGCATGCCCGTGCTGGTGTACGGGTCAGGAACGCTCGCGTTGGCGGCGATCGGGCTGCTTCGCCACCTCTACCCCCAGCTCGAGATCTGGGCGGCCACCCGGCCAGGCTTCCGGTCCTCGCTGGCTTCCAAGCTCGGTGCCGACGCCGTGCTGAGCTCCGAACCCGACGACCTCGTGCGTGAGGTGTCCCGCCGGACGGGCAAGAGCGCGCTGAAGCCGTGGAGCGGCAAGGACTGGCTGCAGGACGGACCGGGTGTCGTCTACGACACGATCGGCAGCACCGAGACCGTCGAGACGTCCCTGCGCCTGCTGAACACTGGCGGCACGCTCGTGGTCAGTGGCGTCGAGCCGCCCAAGCGGTTCGAGTGGACGCCCATGTACTTCAAGGAGCTTCGGGTCATCGGCTCGAACGGCTTCGGCATCGAGAAAGTCGACGGCGTCCGCAAGCACGCCTTCGAGCACTACTTCGACTTCGCCCAGGCCGGCTTGGACCTCACGGCGGTGGTGACCCACCGCTACCCGTTGGCGCGCTGGCGCGAGGCGGTGCTCACCCTCGCGGACTCCCGGCACACCGGGGCCGTCAAGGTGCTCCTCGAGCCGTGAGGTTCAGCTGGCGGCCGCACGGGCCGACAGCGCGTCGAGAAGGTCGTCGATCTCCTCGCGCCGCTCGTACATGAGCATGTGGCCCGCCCCGGCATACTCGTTCAGGCTGGCGCTCTCGAAGCTCGCCACCAGCCGGCGCGCGAAACGCGGAGGCGTGAGGCGGTCGCTGGTGCCGACGGCGACGACCACGGGCACCTCGACGTTGCCGAACGCCGCCCTCTCCTCGAAACCGAGCACCTCTCCGACAAGCTTCGTGGACACTTGTGGCTCGGTCGCCCGGAGCATCCGGAGCGTCGCGGCGACCTCCGCCGGGCGCGGCTGACGCCCGAAGCCGAGGCGCGACGCAAGATAGCCGGCGTCTCCGGTTGGCATCGTCGGTCGACCCGGACGCCAGATGCCGGCTCCGGCACCGGCCACGCGGCTGACCGCGCCTGCAAGCCGGTTCCAGCTGGGGACCGGCAAGCCGACCCCACCGCTGGTGGCTATCAGGGCGATCGCGCCGATCCGCGTCCCGAGCAGGTCCGGGTGTCGCCGGGTCACGCGTAGGCACACCATGCCGCCCATGGAGTGGCCCGCGAGCACGACGTTTTCGAGATCGAGCGCCGCCAGCACCTCGGCGACGTCGCCGGCCATCGCCGAGATGGTCACGCCCTCGACGCCGGCAGTCGAGCGCCCATGGCCTCTGAGGTCGAGCGCGATGACGCGGTGAGACAAGGCGAGGTCCCGCAGCTGATAGCTCCACACGTCCGCTGAGAGGCTTGCACCGTGGAGCAACAGCAAAGGTGGGCCGTCGCCGTTCTCGATCAGGTGCGACTCGCCTCCGTCGCGCATGGCAAGCACGCGGTGCACGATGTCGTCGGGCGCCACGAGATCCGGATCGTCGGGCATAGCTGAACGCCGAAGCCGCCTCGAGTACTTGTGCGACAGCGCGTAGGCGACCCCCGCCGCGCTGAACGCCCCGGCGGCCACGTACCCGACGGCCCGCTTGCCGCTCGGTGCCACTAGAGCGGTCCAGCCCCGCCGCGAACGTGCCTGCGGGGCAGGCGAGGCCCGATCCGGCAAAGGATCTCGTAGGAGATCGTGCCGAGGCGGTCGGCCCATTCCTGGGCGGTCACGGTTTCGGTGCCCTGGGAGCCGATGAGCACGACCTCGTCGCCGGGCTTCACTCCAGAGTCTGGGCCGCAGTCGACCAGCAGCTGGTCCATGGTCACCGTGCCGGCCACCGGTCGCCGGCGGCCTCCGACGAGCAATTCGCCGCCGGAACCGAACAGCCCTCTCGGGACCCCGTCGGCATAGCCGACCGGCACTGTCGCTATGTCCGCCCTGTCCTTTAACGCGTATGCCCGGCCATAGCTCGTCCGCTCCCCTGCGGCCAGCTCTCGCACAAGGCTGACCTGGGTCTTCCATGTCAGTGCCGGGCGGAGCGGCCCACCTCCGGCCACCTCTACCAGCTCGGGGGGAATGGCGGCCGAAGGCAGGTACCCGTACAGGGAGATCCCGCAGCGCACGATGTCGTAGCGCGACGACGCGTGCGCGATCGCTCCCGCCGAATTCGCGGCATGAAACCGGGCTGGTGCCGGAAGCCCGGCCGCTTCCAAGCTCGAGCGAAGGGCGTCGAAACGCGACAGCTGCTCGCCGGTGAAACGATGAGCGGGCTCGTCTGCGACCGCCAGATGGGTCCACAGCCCCGCGTAGCGCAGTTCCGGTGCCTGGACGACCTGCTCCACCAGCTCACGTGCCTTGTCGAGGTCCGCGCCCACCCGGTGCATGCCGGTGTCGACCTTCACCTCGACGTCGACCCGGCGCGAAGCCCTGGCGGCCGCGCGGCGGATCGCGTCCACGCCGGCCTGGGTGTAGACGGTCGGGACGAGATCGCGCGCGACCACTTCCCCCATCGCCTCAGCAGCGGGCTCGGAAAGGAGCAGGATCGGCGAGCGCAGTCCCGCCTCGCGCAGTACCACGCCCTCTTCGACCAACGCGACGGCCAGCGAGGTCGCACCGCCGGCGAGCGCAGCGGCAGCGACGGGAACCGCCCCGTGGCCGTACCCGTCCGCCTTCACCACGGCGCACACCGCCGCGGGCGAGGCGACGGCCCTGAGCACGCCCGCGTTCCAGGCGATGGCGTCGAGGTCCACCTCCGCCCACGCGCGACGTTGCCAGATCTCAGCCACGGGCGCTCGAGATCACCATCGCGACCAGCTCGGGCAGGTCACCGGCAACCAGGCCCTCCGCGAACCCGAGGCCGGCTGCGCGCCCGTGCACGTGCGCAGCCAGGCCAGCAGCACGCAGGGGATCGACGCCCCTGGCCAGAAAGGCGCCGACGACTCCGGACAGCACGTCACCGGTCCCGGCCGTCGCGAGGCGGGCCGACCCGGAGGTGACAAGGAGGCCCTGGCCATCAGGCGCGGCAACTGTGGTCGTCGAGCCCTTCAGGAGCACGATGGCACCGAGGCTGCACGCGAGGGACCGGGCCGCTGCGAGACGGTCGCCACCCGGGCGGCTGTCCCCGCCCGATGCCGTGGAGGCAAGCCGCTCGTACTCGCCGTCGTGCGGTGTGAGCACAGCGGGCACGCTGCGCCCCGCCAGTACCTCGCGGGCTTGCTCGAGAGGGCCGAGCGCCCCCAGCCCGTCAGCGTCGACGATGACCGGGACCTCGGCTTGTGCGACCAGGCGACGCACCGACGCGACGACCCCCGGCTCTGACCCGATCCCGGGGCCGATCACCAGCGCACGGCATCGGTGCAGCTCGCTCAGCACCGCGTCCGCGAAGTCCGTCGCGGCCACCGAAAGCGCAACCGCCTCCGAGGCCGGCAACGCGCCCGGCAACGCGCCCGGCACGCACCAGCGAACCATGCCGGCTCCTGCCCGTTGCGCGGCGCCGGTGGAGAAACGGGCGGCTCCGATCATCCCGGGGGAGCCGGCGACCACCACACATGCCGAGCGCCACTTGTTGGTCTCGGGCTCTCGAGCCGGCAGCCAGCTCGCAATGTCCGAGTCCTCGACGAGCCACGCCCTGCCCGGCGCTACGGCGATCCCGATCGGTGCCACCGTCACCTTCCCGGCCAGCACTGGACCATCGCCCATCAACAGCCCGGGCTTGAGCGCCGCCATGGTGACGGTCTCGGTGGCGGAGACGGCGCCCTCACAGGCGAGGCCGGTATCCGCGTCGAGGCCGGACGGGACGTCGATCGCGAGCACGGGCGTGCCGGCCGGCACGGCCGGAGCACGGTACTCGCCCCTGAACCCGGTGCCGTAGGCGGCGTCGACCACGAGGTCGCAAGGCGGCAACACCGCGGGCAACGCGCCCGGATCGAGCTCGACGACCCGCACGCCGCGGCGAGCCAGCATGGAGGCGGCCACGCGCCCGTCGTCGCCGTTGTGGCCCCGGCCCGCGACCACGACGACCCGCTTGCCGTAAGCGCTGCCGATCAGCCTCATCGCGGCACTGGCCACGGCCGCGCCGGCACGGGCTACGAGCGTGTCGAGGCCGACCTCGGCGATGGCCGCCTGGTCCGCGGCCCTCAGCTCGTCACGGGTATGAACCGGTTGCACGCGGTGCTCGCCTCAGTCCGCCACGACGACTGCGGCCGCGACCGAGTCGGTGTGGGTGAGCGACACGTGCCAGCGGCGGATGCCGAGCGCTTCGGCCCGGCTGGCTGCAAGTCCGGAGATCTCGAGGTGTGGCGCGCCCGATCTGCCGCCGACAACCTCCACCTCGGCGAACCGCACGCCGCCGAGGCCAGTGCCGAGCGCCTTCATCGTGGCCTCCTTGGCGGCAAAGCGAGCGGCAAGGCCCGGCACCGGATCAGTCCGCGCGGACAAGAACGACCGCTCTGCATCGGTGAAGATGCGCTGCGCGAGATTGGGTCGCCGAGCCAGGAGCTGGCGGAAACGCTCGACGTCGACCGCGTCGATACCCATCCCGATCACCCGCCGGCCCCGCTCCAGCCGCCTGCCCCGTTCCAGCCGACATCCCCGACACAGCCGCTTGAGCTGTTCACTCGACAGTGACGACCTTGGCGAGGTTGCGCGGCCGGTCGACGTCATTGCCGCGCGCACGCGCGACCCCGTACGCGAGAGCCTGGAGGGGCACGATCGCCACGGCCGGCGACAACAGCTCGGGAACGGCGGGAATCTCGAGAACGTGGTCCGCCACCGCCTTGGTCGCCTCGTCGTACTCGTCGCACACCACCACAACCGTTGCGCCACGGGCCTTGACCTCGGCGATATTGGCCATCACCTTCTCCAACAGGCGGCCCCGAGTGGCAATGGCGACCACGACGGCACCCTCTTCGATCAAAGCGATCGGGCCGTGCTTCATCTCGCCGGCCGGATACGCCTCCGCCCGGACGTACGCGAGCTCCTTCAGCTTGAGCGCGCCTTCGAGCGCGACTCCGTAACCCACATGACGGCCGAGGAAGTAGACATCCTGCACCTCGGCAAGTCCGTCCGCCACCGAGAAGTAGTCGTCCAACCGCGCGATCGCGCGGTCGACGAGCCCTGGCAAGGCAAGGAGCCTGCTGGCGAGGTCCCGTCCCTCTTCTGGCTCGATCGTTCCGCGTTGGCGTGCCAGGTGGAGCGCGAAGAGCTGGAGCAACGCGATCTGGGTCGCGTGGCACTTGGTGGACGCCACGCCGATCTCCGGGCCGGCTCTCGTGTAAAGGACGCCGTCTGCCTCACGTGCCAGCAGCGAGTCGACCACGTTGGTCAGCGCAATGGTCTTGGCACCGCGGCGCTGTGCCTCGCGCAGCGCGTGGAACGTGTCGACGGTCTCCCCGGACTGGCTGACAGCCACGACGAGCGTCTGCTCACCGAGAACCGCGTCCCGGTAGCGGAACTCGCTGGCGATCTCGACCTCAGCCGGCATCCGGGCCCAGTGCTCGAGGGCGATCCGACCGCTCAAGCAAGCGTAGAAGGCCGAGCCGCAGCCGATCAGCACCACCCGCTCGATCCCGTCGAGCTCGACCTCGGTGAGCCGGAGGTCCTCGAGCTCGGTCGTGCCGTCGGCGTGGATCCTCCCCATGAGGGTGTCTGCGAGTGCTCTCGGCTGCTCGTGGATCTCTTTCGACATGAAGTCGTCATATCCGTCGCGCCGCGCGGCGACGAGATCCCATCCGACCTTGAGGGGCTTGAGCTCGCGATCTCGGCCGTCGAGACCGACGACCGAGATCGAATCGGGCCGGACCTCGGCGATCTCGTCATCCTCGAGCTGGTACAGCGTCCGGGTCGTCCCGAGGAGTGCCGCGATGTCGGACGCGACAAGGCCTATCCCATCGACCTGCCCCAAGATGAGTGGCGACGTCCGCCTCGCCGCCGCGATCACCTTAGGCTCGTGGGTGCTCACGGCCGCGAGCGCGAAGTCACCGCGAAGCTCGGCCACACAGCGTCGCAGTGCCTCAGCGAGGCCGGCTCCATTTGCGAGCTCCCGCTCGAGCAGGTGGGCGACGACCTCGGAATCGGTCTCGGAGGACCGTGTGTGGCCCTCGGCGGCCAGCTTCTCCCAGAGCTCCTGGTAGTTCTCGATGATGCCGTTGTGCACGATCGCCACGCGGCCGGTGCAGTCGCAATGCGGGTGGGCGTTGCGCTCGACCGCGGCCCCATGGGTCGCCCACCGCGTGTGACCTATGCCGGAGCTCATGTGAGTCGGCGCGCCAGGGGCTGCGTGCCTGAGTGTCTCGAGCGAGTGGCCCCGCACGGCGTCGCGCTTTCGCCACAACCGGTTGTCGCCGACGAGGACGACCCCCGCTGAGTCATAGCCCCGGTACTCCAGGAGAGCCAGGGCGTCCAACATCACCTGCAACGGGTCGGCCGCGCCGGTGACCCCGATGATTCCGCACATGCCTGAAGGCTACGACCTGTTGGCACTGCCGGTGACATCGAGCTCGCGTAGGACGACCCCGACGAGCCGGTCGACCGCCTCGCACGCCAGCTCGTGCGTCGGCGCCTCCACCATGACCCGCACAAGTGCCTCGGTCCCCGACGCCCGCAACAGCACTCGGCCGCTGTCGCCGAGCTCGGACTCTACGAGCGACACTTCCTCCCATATCCCCCTGGCCAGACGGAGGCGTGCCGGGTCGGCAACGCGCACGTTGCGGAGCACCTGAGGCAGTCGCGTCATCGCTTCGGCTGCCAGCTCTGCGAGCGGGCGCTCGCGCCGGGCGACGAGCTCAAGGAGAAGAAGCGAGGTCAGTATCCCGTCTCCGGTCAAGCCGTGTTGGCGAAAGACCAAATGGCCGGACTGCTCACCACCGAGCTGCAGTCTGTTGGCCTCGATGGCATCGCTGACGTACCGGTCCCCGACCGGGGTCTCGACTACCCCGATCCCACGTGCCGCGAGCGCCCGGCGAAGTCCCAGGTTGCTCATGACGGTCACGACTATCGACCCACCGGTGAGCAGGCCACGCTCCATGAGGTCGAAAGCGAACATGGCGAGCAGCTGGTCCCCGTCCACGAGCTCTCCGGTGTGGTCCACGGCGAGCACCCGGTCGGCATCGCCGTCGAGTGCGACACCGAGCGCCGCTCCACGCGCCACAACGGCCTCCTGCAGCGGCCGGAGGTCGGTCGAGCCGCAACCGGCGTTGATGTTGACGCCGTTCGGCTCTGCCGAAAGAACCCTGTGGCGGATCCCGAGGCGCTCGAGCACCGCCGGCGCGACAGTGCTCGCCGCGCCGTTTGCGCAGTCGATCACAACCTCGAGGCCAAGATGGGCACCACCGTCGACGGCACTGAAGAGGTGGTCGGCATAGGTCCACAGGGCGTCCGGGTCCGCCCGCACTGCACCGAGTTCGGCCCCCTCAGGCCCCTGGCCGCGCGGCGACCCGGCGTGGTGAGCACCGGGAAGGCCGGCCGCCTCATGGGTCGCCGCTGGCGAGGACAACTGATCGAGCTCTTCTTGGATGGCGATCTCGAGCTGGGCGGCGAGCTTGGTGCCGCCGGCACCGAGAAGCTTGATGCCGTTGTCGCCGAACGGGTTGTGCGAAGCGGAGACCATCGCAGCCGGGACCCCGCGGTCAGCCGCGAGCCAGGCAAGACCGGGGGTCGGGATCACCCCGGCATCGACGACGTCGACACCCTCGGCGGCGAGGCCGGCGGCAAGCGCCGACTGGATCATCGTCCCTGAACGCCGGGTGTCGCGTCCGAGGAGGAAGGGCGAGCCCGACACGATCCGGGCTGCAGCCCGCCCGAGCGCCAGGGCGAGCTCAGGTGTCAGGTCGGCACCGGCGACGCCTCGAATCCCGTCGGTGCCGAACCGCGGCGCCATCTGTGCTCAGCGCTTCGAGTACTGAGGAGCCTTACGAGCTTTCTTCAAGCCGTACTTCTTGCTCTCCTTCTCCCGCGCGTCGCGAGTGAGCATGCCCGCCTTCTTGAGGTTGCCACGAAGCTCGCCCTCAAGCTCGATGAGGCCCCGGGCGATGCCGAGGCGGAGAGCGCCTGCCTGACCCGCGATCCCGCCGCCGTCGATCGTCGCGTCCACGTCGTAACGGTCGGCGGCGCCGGCTATGCGCAGCGGCTCGGTTGCAAGTGTCCGGTGGGTCTCCGAGGGGAAGTACTCCTCGAACGCCCTCTTGTTGATCGTGATGGCACCTTCACCGGTGCGCAAGCGAACACGCGCGACCGCGCGCTTGCGGCGGCCGGTCGACTGGACGAGTGGCTTTGCCATGAGACCGCGGTCCTTCGGGGCTAGGAGGCCCGCCGAGCGGCGGGCAGATCGAGCGGGATGGGCATCTGTGCGGCGTGCGGGTGGTCGGGCCCGGCGTAGACCTTCAGCTTCCCGAGCGTCTTGTGCCCGAGCGCGCCCTTGGGAAGCATGCCTTTGACCGCGCGCCGGACAACCTCTTCGGGCCTGGTCTCAAGCTGCTGTGCATAGCTGGTGGCGCGTAACCCGCCGGGATAGCCGCTGTGACGGTACGAGAACGCCCGGTCGCTCTTGTCGGCGGTCATGACGACCTTGGCGGCGTTCACGACGATCACGTGGTCACCGGTGTCGATGTGGGGAGCAAAGATCGGGCGGTGCTTGCCGCGAAGCACGCGGGCGACCTCGCTCGAGAGGCGGCCGAGAACCAGGCCCTCGGCGTCTACGACGCGCCAGACGCGCTGGAGCTCGCTCGGCTTGGGGGAATACGTGCGCACAACCATCCTCTTTTTTCCTAGAAACCAACTCTGCTGCCCGCCCGGAGCATCCCGCGATCACCGGTCGAAGGGCGCGAACCTCAAGCTCAGCGGGCAAGAGCCAGCAGACAACGATAGAAGACGCCGAGGCCCTCGGCAAGCCGGGAGCTCACCGGTCCGGGCCGGCCCAGTCGCCACCTCCGGGCTCCCAAGTCCCTCCGGGCACCAACCTCTCCGGGTATCGCACGCCCACCAGACACAGCCCTCGGGGCGGCGCCGGCTGGCCGCTACGCGACCGGTCGCCACTCTGCACGATCGAGAGCAGCTCGCCGGCTCGAATGCGCCCTTGCCCCACGGCGACCAGCGTCCCGACCATCGAGCGGACCATCTGGTGGCAGAACGCGTTCGCCTCGATCTGGAACACCCACAGCTGGTCGTCGCCCGGGGCCGACCACCAGCTGGTGGACAGCACGCGCCGGGTGATCGGTGCCGACTCACCCCGCCCAAGCCGGCAGAAGGCCGAGAAGTCGTGCTCGCCCAGCAGGGCGTCCGCACCAATGCGCATCGCGGCGAGATCGAGCTCGCCAGGCACGTGCCACGACGAATGGTGGAGCAGTGGATCGGGCCACGGCGTGCGGAGCAGGCTGTAGCGGTAGCGGCGGGCGGTCGCCGAGTGGCGGGCGTCGAAGCCGTCGGGCGCGACCCGGGCCTCGATCACCGCAACGGCCGGTCCCAGCTGGTGGCTGAGCGACCGCCCGAGCCGCTCCAACAGCATCCCTGGATCCGGCTCGCGCTCGGCCCACTTCGCGACGATTGCCTCCTGCAGATCCGCGTGGACGACCTGCCCCTGCGCGTGCACACCGGCGTCGGTCCGCCCGGCACAGGTCAGTGACACCTCGTGACCGGCCATCGAGCCCAACGTCGCTGCGAGCAAACCCCCGACCGTGTGCTGTCCCGGCTGGGCGGCAAAGCCGTGGAACGAACCTCCGTCATAGGCGACAAGGAGCATTACGCGACGGAGCGGCCCGCGTGGGGCCGCTCCACTCCCAGGCTCGAAAAGCCTCACACGAGCTCGACGCGCGCCATCGGAGCATTGTCACCCTGACGCGGCCCGAGCTTGAGGATCCGGACGTAGCCGCCGGGTCGATCCACATAGCGCGGGCCGATCTCTGAGAACAGCTTGTGCGCCATGTCCTTGTCACGGATGAAGGCCACCACCTGGCGCTGGTTGTGGACACCGCCTTTTCGCGCCTTGGTGATCAGCTTCTCGGCCACGGGCCGCATCGCCTTCGCCTTGGCCTCTGTCGTGACGATCCATCGCGGGTCTGCCGCGATCAACGACGCGATGAGGTTGCCCAGCATGGCCTTCTGATGCGCCGCGTCACCGCCGAGGCGGCGCCCCTTCTTCGGCGTGGCGGGCATCTCAGACGCCTGCCTCGCGCAGCGACAGGCCCCTCTCGTCAAGACGCTCGAGTACCTCGTCGAGCGACTTCTGGCCAAAGTTGGTGATGGCCAGCAGTTCCTCCTGCGTGCGCTCGATGAGCTCGCCGACTGTGTTGATCTGGGCGCGTTTTAGGCAATTGCGCGGGCGCTCCGGCAGCTCGAGGTCCTCGATGGGCAGGTCCAGGTCCGGCGAACCGGTGACGGCGACGCCAACCTCGCCGAGCTCCAAGCCCCGGCCCTCACCGGCGAGCTGCGCCACTATCGAAAGCAGGCCCCGCAGTGTCTGGCCGGCCGACGCGAGTGCCTCTCGGGGTGACATCGAACCGTCGGTCTCGATGTCCATGACGATCCGGTCGAAGTCGGTGGAAACCTCCACCCGGGTGGGCTCGACCACGAACGCGACTCGGCGGACCGGCGAGAAGATCGCGTCGACCGGAATGACACCGATGGTGGATGCCGCCTGCTTGCGCTCCGCCGCGGCGTATCCCTTGCCCCGCTCGACGGTCACGTCGATCGCCAGACGTCCCTTGGCGTTCACCGTCGCGATGTGCGCCTCGGTGTTGAGAACCTCGACGTCCGAGGTCGTGCGCAGGTCCGCGCCCGTCACGTCCGCCGGGCCGCGCACGTCGATCCGCATGGTTACCGGCGTGTCCGACTCGCTCCGCAGAACCAGGTCCTTCAGGTTCAGAATTATGTCGCTCACGTCCTCCTTCACCCCGGGAAGGAACGTGAACTCGTGGAGCGCTTCGTCGAAACGCACCTGGGTGACCGCCGCCCCGGGGATCGACGACAAGAGTGTGCGCCGCAGCGACGCCCCGAGGGTGTGCCCGAAGCCGGGATCGAGCGGGCCGATCCCAAAACGCTGATGGAACTGGTCCGGCTCGCCGATCGCCTCGACGGTGGGACGCTGAATGATGAGCATTTGGTATCGGACTCCTATGTGGATTGCCGCGCTGGTTACTTGGAGTACAGCTCGACAATGAGCTGTTCGCGCACCTGGGTGTCGATCTGCTCCCTGAGCGGGAGTGAGAGCACGCGGACCGCACTGCCACCGTCCTCGACCTCGAGCCACGCGGGGGGTCGTCGGTCGATGGTGTCGAGATTGTGACGGACCACGATGAAGTCGCGCGCCTTGTCGCTGAGCTCGACAAGGTCGCTCTGGCGTACTCGGTAGCTCGGAATTGTCACACGGTGTCCGCTCACGCGCACATGGCCGTGACGCACCAGCTGCCGGGCCTGGCTGCGGCTGGCTCCCCACCCGGCGCGGAACACGACGTTGTCGAGGCGGGACTCCAGCATCCGGAGCAGGTTGTCGCCCGTGACGCCGGACTGGCGGTTCGCCTCCTCGTACATGTTGCGGAACTGGGTCTCGAGCACGCCGTAGATACGGCGGGCCTTCTGCTTCTCGCGAAGCTGGGTGTTGTATTCGGAGGGCTGGCGCAAACGGTCGCGCCCGTGCTCACCCGGTGGGCTCGGGCGCCGCTCCATCGGGCAGCGGACCGTCTCGCATTTCGGGCCTTTCAGGAAAAGCTTGACCTTCTCGCGCCTGCAGAGGCGGCAGACAGGTCCGGTGTATCGCGCCATCGTCGTCTCCCTGCCTAGACCCGGCGCCGCTTCTTCGGGCGGCACCCGTTGTGGGGAATCGGCGTGACGTCCTTGATGCCGGTGACCTCGATGCCAGCACTCGAGAGCGAGCGGATGGCCGTCTCGCGTCCTGAGCCGGGACCGCGAACAAGCACGTCGACGCGGCGCACACCGTGCTCCATCGCGCGGCGCGCGCACTGCTCGGCCGCCATCTGGGCCGCGTACGGCGTCGACTTGCGAGACCCCTTGAACCCGACATTGCCCGCTGAGGCCCAGGAGATGACGTTGCCGTCCTGATCGGTGATCGAAACGATCGTGTTGTTGAAGGAGCTCTTGATGTGGGCGACGCCGTAGGTGACGTTCTTACGCTCCTTGCGGCGTGGCCGCCGACCGCCAGGCTTGGTCGTCTTTGCCATCAGCGGCGGCCCTTGGCTCTGTCGGACTCGGCACACCCGGAAGCGTCGTGGACGCCATGACCCGGGGCGGAACGTGAGCGATTGATCGTGTGAAGGGCCATGGTTACTTGCGTACCTTCTTCTTCCCGGCGACGGTCTTCTTCGGTCCCTTGCGCGTGCGGGCATTGGTGTGGGTGCGCTGACCGTGGACCGGAAGTCCCTTGCGGTGGCGAATCCCCTGGTAGCAGCCGATCTCCATCTTCCGCTTGATGTCCTGAGCGACGTCGCGGCGAAGGTCGCCTTCGACCTTGAAGTTGGCGTCGACCCAGGTCCTCAGACGGGCAACCTCCTCGTCGGTCAGGTCACGCACCCGGGTGTCCGGGCTGATCCCGGTCTCGGCGCAGGTCTGCTGTGCCCTCGTCTGGCCGATGCCGTAGATGTAGGTCAGCGCGATCTCGAGACGCTTCTCGCGCGGGATGTCTACGCCGGAAATTCGGGCCACAGGCTAACCCTGTCTCTGCTTGTGCCGTGGATTGGCACAGATCACCATCACGCGGCCGTGCCGGCGGATGATCTTGCACTTCTCGCACATCGTCTTGACGCTCGGTCGAACCTTCACTATCTCATGCTCCACTCGACAGGGCCGGCACCGCCGACCCGTTCCCGCCTTGGCGGCGCTTGCCACCCGGCTCCTACCATCCCGCCCTCTCCCGGGCCCGGCAGCTGCCGGCACCCTCGTTCACTTGTAGCGATACGTGATCCGCCCCCGCGCGAGGTCGTACGGCGTGATCTCGACCTGGACGCGATCACCCGGCAAGATACGAATCCGGTGCATCCGCATCTTGCCCGAGCTGTGCGCGAGCACCTTGTGCCCGTTCTCGAGCTCGACACGGAACATGGCATTCGGGAGCGGCTCGACAACCGTTCCCTCCAGCACGATCGCATCCTCTTTGGGCTTAGGCAGGTGAACCTCCTACGACTCGTTCGACTTCTTCGATGCCGACGCGACAAACGCCGCTCAGCAGGACTTTGCGTCGGGTTTTCCTATGAATACCGCGTGCTGCCCACCGGCTCGTGGCACACGAAAACATACCCGCCGGCCACTAGACCCGAGGCAGGAGCCATGATAGCCGCTCAGGCTTGCGTCAGCACCTCCGGACCAGCTTCGGTGACCGCGACTGTGTGCTCGAAGTGCGCAGAGAGGCTTCCGTCCGCGGTGACGACGCTCCAGCCGTCGTCGAGCTCGGTCGTGTCGGGGGTCCCGATGTTCACCATCGGCTCGATTGCGAAGACGTTGCCGACCTTGAGCCTCGGGCCCGGCGTCCCGGGCCAGTAGTTCGGTACCTGCGGCTCCTCATGCATCGAGGTGCCGATGGCGTGCCCGACGTACTTGCGGACGACCGAGTAGCCCGCGGCCTCGGCCACCTTCTGGACCGCTTGGCCGACGTCGTGAAGACGGTTGCCGTCCCGGAGCTGGTCGATCCCTGCCCACAAGCTCCGCTCGGTCGCCTCGAGCAGGCGCTCGGCCGCTTGGGAGATCTCGCCGACCGCAGCGGTATAGGCGGCATCGCCGTGGTAGCCCTCGATGATCGCCCCGCAGTCGATCGAGATCACGTCGCCTTCCTCGAGCACGCAGCCGCCCGGGATGCCGTGCACGATCATGTTGTTCGGCGAGGTGCAGATCACCGCGGGAAAGCCGTGGTAGCCGAGGAAGTTCGACCTGGCGCCGCGGCGCTCGAGCACTTCCCGGGCGACGCGGTCGAGCTCCCGGGTCGTCACGCCCGGCTTGATCGCAAGCCGCGTCTCGGAGATCATCTCGGCGACCACCTTGCCGGCTCGGCGCATCTTCGCGATCTCCTCGGGCGAACGTCTCATGACTGTTCCCCGGCGCCGAGCGGCAGCTCTCGGAGCTCCCTCCTGCCTGCCGGCGGCCGCGCCTGGGTCGGCGTGGGCGGGAAGAACTCGCCACCATGCTGGTAGGCGTCGATCACTGCAGTCAGGGAGTTGGTGACCTCGTCAGGGCTCCCGACGCCCCACACCTCGACCAGCTTGCCGAGGGCGGCATAGCGCGTGACGAGCGGGGCGGTCGAGGAGTCGTAGAGATCGAGGCGGTTCTTGATCGCCTCCTCGGTGTCGTCCTCGCGCTGGACGACCTCGCCTCCACAGACGTCACAGGACCAGTTCAGCTTGGGCGGTGCCGACGTCGAGTAGATCGCGCCGCAGTCCTCGCACACCCGCCGGCTCACAAGACGCTCCAGCACCAGCCCGGTAGGCACCACGAGGTTGAGGACCAGGTCGATGACTGCGGGCTTCAGCAGCTCGTCGAAGCCGTCCGCCTGGGCGACGGTCCGCGGGAAGCCGTCGAGCACGAAACCACGCGTCCTGGTGTCATCCTGATCGAGGCGGGCGGCCACCATGGCCAGCACGACCTCGTCGGGAATGAGGTCGCCCGCGTCGAGATAGCGACGCGCCTGGAGGCCGAGCGGAGTCCGAGACTTCACCGCCGCCCGCAACATGTCCCCGGTGGAGATGTGAGGAACGACATAGCGGTGCGACAGCCGCATGCACTGGGTGCCCTTCCCGGCTCCTTGCTTGCCGAGAACGATGAGCCTCGCGCCCGGTACCACTTACTGGAGGAATCCCTCGTAGTTGCGCATCATCAACTGGCTGTCGATCTGTTTCATGGTCTCCAGCGCCACACCGACGCTGATCAGAAGCGTCGTGCCCGCGAACGGGATGGTGGTGATGTTCCAGACCGACAGGAAGATCGACGGCGTGAGCGCCACCGCCGCTAGGAAGAGGCTCCCCGGAAGCGTGATCCTGTTCAGGATGTGTGCCAGGTAGTGCTCGGTCGGAGGCCCGGGCCTGAAGCCGGGGATGTAGCCACCCTGCTTGCGGATCGTGTCGGCCTGTTGGTAGGGGTCGAAGGTCACGTGCACGTAGAAGAACGTGAACAGGACGATGAACACGCCGTAGAAGACGATGTACCAGCCATCGGTCGGGTTCAGCAGGTTGTGTTGGGTCCAGTTGTGGACCGCCGTCCAGGGCATGACGTTCGACAGCAGGACAGGGATGTACAACAGGGAGCTCGCGAAGATGATCGGGATCACGCCCGCCTGGTTGACCTTGAGCGGGATGTAGGTGCTCTGGCCGCCGTACATGCGGCGCCCCTGGACCCGTTTTGCGAAGGTGACCGGGATGCGCCGCTGGCCCTGCTCGACGAAGACGATGGCGACGAGGAGGGCGAGAACCAACGCGATGATCACCCCGAGCCCGAACCAGCCCTTGTCGGCCTTGATCTCCTCGCCGTAGATGGGCATCGCCGCGACGACGTTGGAGAAGATCAGGATCGACATCCCGTTGCCGATGCCGCGCTGGGTGATGAGCTCGGCGAGCCACATCACCACGGCCGTGCCGGCGGTGAACACCAGGATGATGAACAACACGCGCTGAGCGGTGAAGTCCGGAATGAGGTTGATGTTGCTGCCACTGCCGAAGAGCTCACCACTGTGGAACAAGAACACCAGGCCCGAGCTCTGCATGACAGCCAGCGCGACTGTGAGGTAACGGGTGGCCTGGGTGAGCTTGCGCTGGCCGACGGCTCCTTGCTCGCGCCACTGCTCGAACTTCGGGATCACCGTCTGGAGCAGCTGGATGATGATCGAGGACGTGATGTAGGGCATGATCCCGAGCCCGAATATGGCGGCTCGGGCGAGCGCGCCGCCAGAGAACAGGTTGAGGAAGCCGAGCACGCCGCCGGACTTGGAGGCGGTGCTGATCTTCTGGATCTCGGCGAAATTGACCCCGGGCACAACGATGTTCGCGCCCAGCAGATAGATGCCGATGATGAGCAAGGTGAACAGGACCTTGTTGCGGAGGTCCGGGACCTTGAACATGTTCCGCAGACTTGCGAGCATCAGATCCTTTCCTCACTCGGCGCGCTCAAAAGCGCGCGGTTGCCGGCGGAGCCTCGGCGCCGCCGAAGAACCCTAGCGGTTGGCGAGGGCATTTCCCTTTACGGGGGGCCGCCGGTCGCCGTATGGAGGCGGGACGACGGTCACGGACCCCCCCACGGCCTCGATGGCCGCCACAGCCGACCGCGAGAAGGCGTGCGCCGACACCTTCACCGCCCGGTGCAGCTCGCCACCGCCGAGGACCTTCACGAGGCCCTTGTGGTGGACAATGCCCCCGGCCTCCAAGCTCTCGGGCGTTACCTCCTCGAGCCCCAGTTCGTCCAGGATGCCGAGGTTGACGACGTTGTACTCCACCCGGAACGGGTTCGCGAAGCCGCGCAGCTTCGGGATCCGCTGGGTCAGCGGCAGCTGGCCGCCTTCGAACCCTGGCTTGATGTTGTTGCGGGCCTTCTGCCCCTTGGTCCCCCGGCCGGCGGTCTTGCCGCCCTTGCCGCCTGTGCCCCTGCCGACGCGGCGCTTGGGGCGGTTCGAACCGGGCGAGGGCGCGAGCTCGTGCAGCTTCATGTGGTCTGCTCCTCGGAGACGGTGACGAGATGAGGGACGCGGGCGATCATCCCGCGAATCTCGGGCCGGTCGGGGAGATCGTTCGACTTGCCGATCCGGCCGAGCCCGAGTGCCCGCAGAGTCCCCCGGTGCTTCGGCTTGGTGCCAATCGAGGACCGGATCTGGGTGACGACGAGCCTCCCTTCCACCTTGGCAGCGCCGGCGGGAGCCTTCGTGCTGCGGCGAGCTGGCATGTTCAGCTCACCTCCCCTGCGGTACGCCCGAGGCGGCGTCGCTCCTCGTAGGCTCGCAGGACGCCGGTCGGCGTGACCTCCTCGGCAGTCTTGCCGCGAAGGCGGGCGACGTCATCGGGGCGGCGCAGGCTGCTCAAGCCGTTGATGGTCGCGTGCGCGACGTTGATCGCGTTCGAGGTGCCGAGCGACTTGGCCACGACGTCGCGGATGCCGGCCATCTCGAAGATGGCCCGCGCCGCCCCGCCTGCGATGACGCCGGTGCCCGGAGCGGCCGGCTTCAAGATGATCCGGCCCGCACCGGCGTGGCCCAGCACAGGATGGACGATCGTCGAGCCCGCGAGCGGGACGTCGAACATGTTCTTGCGCGCCTCTTCGATCCCCTTTTGGACGGCGAGGCCGGCTTCCTTGGCCTTGCCGTACCCGAGGCCGACCCGGCCATTGCCGTCACCGATCACCATGAGCGCGGTGAACGAGAACCGTCGCCCACCCTTGACGACCTTCGAGACGCGGTTGACCTTGATCGTGCGCTCTTCGTACTGCGACTCGACCATCACAGCTCCAATCCGGCTTCACGTGCGGCCTCGGCGAGCGCCGCGACCCTACCGTGGTACCGGGACGAGCCCCGGTCGAACACGACCTTCGTCACTCCCTGGGAGATCGCGCGGCTCGCCACCAGCTTGCCGATCTCGGTGGCAGCCGCGATGTTGCCGGTAGCACCGCGGCGCTGGCCCGCCTCGAGGGTGGAGGCGGCGACCAGGGTGCGGCCGGCGGCGTCGTCGATGATCTGGGCCACGATGTGCTTGTTCGAGCGGAACACGCTGAGGCGCGGCCGCTCGGCGGTGCCGATCACGTTTCGGCGGACGCGACGGTGACGCCGGGCGCGCAGCTCGTGGGTCCGCAGTGTCTTGCTCATGGCTACTTCGCCGCCTTCCCGGCCTTGCGTTGCACGACTTCGCCGGCGTACCTCACGCCCTTGCCCTTGTAGGGCTCGGGCTTGCGGACCCTGCGGATGTCGGCCGCGACCTGGCCGACCGCTTCCTTGTCGATGCCCTTCACGACTATGCGCAGCGGGGTCGGGACTTCGAACGAGATACCTTCGGGCGCGTCGACGACGACCGGGTGGCTGAACCCGAGCGCCAACTCGAGCTGCTGTGGGCTCTTGAGCGTCGCGCGGTAACCGACGCCCACGATCTCCAGCTCCTTGGTGTAACCGGCAGTGACGCCGGTCACCATGTTCTGGATGAGGCTGCGCGTCAGCCCGTGCAGCGCCCGGCTGCTCCGCTGGTCGTCGGGCCGCTCGACGAGGAGCACGGCGTCCAGGCGGCGGACGGTGATGTTCCCGGGCAGGTCGCGCTGCAGGGTCCCCTGCGGGCCGGACACCGCCACGTTGCGGTCCTGCAGCGTCACCTCGACGCCAGAGGGCACCTCGATCGGGCTCCTTCCGACTCGGGACATCAGCTCGTCACCTCCGAGTCACCAGACATAACAGAGCACCTCGCCACCGACACGCTGCTGGCGCGCCTCGCGGTCGGTCATGAGCCCCTTGCTCGTCGAGAGCACTGCCACTCCGAGGCCGCCGAGGACACGTGGCAACCCGTCGGCGCGGCAGTAGATCCGCAGGCCAGGCTTGGAGACACGCTTGAGCCCGCCGATCACGCGCGCGCGGTCGGCCGTGTACTTGAGCGAGATCTCGAGCACATCTCCGGGGTGGCCCTCTCGTGCGACCGTGGTGAAGCCCGCGATATAGCCCTCGCGCTCCAGGATCACAGCAAGCGCTTCCTTGACCCTCGAGCTGGGCATACGGACCGTTTCGTGCATCGCCACGTTCGCGTTGCGAACGCGGGTCAGCATGTCCGCGATGGGGTCAGTCATGGTCATGAACGATCCCCTCCTCTCACCAGCTGGCCTTTGTCACGCCCGGCACCTCGCCGGCATGCACGAGCTCGCGCAGGCAGATACGGCAGAGCCCGAACTTGCGGTATACCGATCTCGGGCGCCCGCACCGCCGGCACCTCGTGTAGCCGCGCACCTTGAACTTGGGCTTGGCCTGTTGCTTCTGTATCAATGCCTTCTTGGCCATGGGTCGGCTCTACTGCCCTTCACGTCGGAACGGGAACCCGAAGGCGGCGAGCAGCGCTCGGCCTTCGGCATCGGTGCGGCCGGTAGTCACTATCGTGATGTCCATGCCGCGAGGGGTGTCGACCTTGTCGTAGTCGATCTCGGGAAAGATGAGCTGCTCGGTGACGCCAAAGGTGTAGTTGCCCCGGCCGTCGAACGACTTCGGCGACAAGCCCCGGAAGTCACGGATGCGCGGGATCGCCAGGCTGATTAGGCGATCGAAGAATTCCCACATGCGATCGCCGCGCAGGGTGACCATGCAGCCGATCGACATGCCCTCGCGGAGCTTGAAGGCGGCTATCGAGCGTCGCGCCTTGGTGACGACCGGCCGCTGTCCGGCGATCAGCCTGAGATCCCCGACTGCGCCCTCGAGCAGCGACTGCTGCTGGGTGGCCTTGCCGACGCCCATGTTGATGACGATCTTGGAGAGGCGCGGCACCTCCATGACGTTGGAAAGGCCGAGCTCGGCGGCGAGCGACGCCCGGACCTCGGCCTCGTAACGCTGGCGGAGACGAGGACGCTCGATGACAGCCGCGCTCACAGGTCACCTCCGCACTTGCGGCAAACCCGGACCTTTCGGCCCTGGTCATCGACCCGAACCCCGATGCGCGTGGGCCCGCACTCCGAGCAGACCACCGCCACCGTCGAGGCGTGCACCGGCATGTCCTTGTCGATGATGCCGCCCTGCATGGTTCCCCGCTTCGCCTTGGTGGAACGCTTGGCGGCGTTGACACCGTCGACGATCACGCGGTCGCGTGCGGGGATGACCCGCATGACCTCGCCGGTCTTGCCCCGGTCCTTGCCGGTGAGCACCCTTACTCGATCCCCTTTTCGAATACGCACCTAGATCACCTCTGGGGCCAGCGAGACGATGCGCATGAAGCGCTTCTCCCGCAGCTCGCGTCCCACCGGGCCGAAGATGCGGGTACCGCGTGGCTGCAGCTGGTCGTTGATCAGCACTGCCGCGTTCTCGTCGAAGCGGATATAGCTGCCATCGGACCTGCGGTTCTCCTTCTTCGTCCGCACGACCACGCAGCGCACCACGTCGCCCTTCTTGACGGCCGCGCCGGGCACGGCGTCCTTGACTGTCGCGATGAAGACGTCACCGATCCCCGCGTAGCGACGACGGGTCCCGCCGAGCACCTTGATGCAGAGCACCTCTTTGGCGCCTGAGTTGTCGGCGACACGCAGGCGCGTCTCTTGCTGGATCACCTTGCACGCTCCAGGACCTCGACCAGCCTCCAGCGCTTCAGCTTGGAGAACGGGCGCGTCTCGGCCACGCGGACACGGTCCCCGGTGGCGGCCTCGTTCCGTTCGTCGTGCACGTACAGACGCCGAGTCCGCTGGACGGTCTTGGCATACTTGGCGTGCCGGACGCGTTCTACCACCGCGACGACCGCAGTCTTGTCCATGCGGTTCTCGACGACGGTGCCCTCGCGGATCCTGCGCCGGTTGACACGCACTTGCGCTCCGGTCGTCGGCGTACCGTCCGAAGTGCCCTCCTGGGCCAGGTTCTCGGCCATCACAGCTCCTTCGTGCCTGCGTCGCCAGAAGCCACGGCCACCTCTGCCGACTCGGCCAGCTCGATCTCGCGCGCGCGCTGCACCGTCAGCATCCGCGCGATTTCCCTGCGGACCTGCGAGACGCGTGCGTTGTTGTCCAGTCTGCCCGTAGCCGCCTGGAACCGGAGGTTGAAGAGCTCCTTGCGGGCTTCGACCAGCTTGTTCTCGAGCTCGGCCTCGTCGAGCTCACGTATCTCGGCTGCGGTCGGCATCAGACCAGCACCTCCGCATTGGAACCCAGCCCGGGCCGTGCGATGACGCGTGCCTTCATCGGCAGCTTCTGGATCGCGCGTTCCAAGGCCGAATGGGCGAGCGCCTCGTCCACGCCCGCCAGCTCGAAGAGGACCCTCCCGGGACGGACCACGGCGACCCAGTGCTCGGGGTTGCCCTTGCCCGATCCCATTCGCGTCTCGGCCGGCTTCTGGGTGACCGGCTTGTCGGGGAACACCCGGATCCAGACCTTCCCGCCACGCTTGATGTGCCTGGTCATGGCGATTCGAGCGGCCTCTATCTGGCGGGCCGTGAGCCACGCCGGCTCGAGCGCCTGAATCCCGAAGTCGCCGAAGTTGATGGTCTCGCCACCCTTCGTCATTCCGGACATGCGCCCGCGCTGTTGCTTACGGTGCTTGACCTTGCGAGGCATGAGCATGGTCAGTCGTTCTCCCTGCGGAAGTGCGGTATGTCGTGATGCTGCTCGCGGGTCCGGCGCTCGATGTCCTCTTCCTCGGCAAGAAGCTTCTCGAGCGGATCTTCGGAGACGACCGGGACCGTGGGTGCCGCGGGCTCTTCGGGGAGAGGCTCGGGCGGCACTTCAGCTTCGACCTCGGGTGGCACATCCGCCACGACCGAACCCGGCTCGCCGAGCTCAGGCCTGCGACGGCCGCCGCCAGCGGTGACGATGCGCTTGGGACGTGCCTGGCCGGACGTCTCTCCGACCGCCATGGCGGCCTCACGCGAGATCTTCTCTTCCGCGGATGTCTTGTAGGGCAGGATGTCGCCCTTGTAGATCCAGACCTTGATCCCGATCCGGCCGGTCGAGGTCTTCGCCTCGCGAAAGCCGTAGTCGATATCGGCGCGTAGCGTGTGCAACGGGACGCGGCCTTCGCGGTAGGACTCCTTGCGTGCCATCTCCGAACCGCCGAGGCGACCGGAGCATTGGACGCGCACTCCCTGGGCGCCCGCCTTCTGGACCGTCTGAATCGCACGCTTCATGGCACGGCGGAAGCTGATCCGGCGCTGCAACTGGTCGACGATGCCTTGCGCGATCAAGGCGGCGTCAAGCTCGGGTTGCTTGATCTCCTGGATGTTGAGCTGCACGTTGGCGTTGTGGGTGATCCGAGCGAGCTGACGTCGTAGCCGGTCGGCTTCGGCACCGCGGCGGCCGATCACGATGCCGGGCCGCGCGGTGTGCACGTCGATTCGAAGACGGTCCCGGGTGCGCTCGATCTCGATCCGGCTCACGGCGGCAGCCTCGAGCTGGGTCATGAGGTAGTCGCGGACCTTCCAGTCCTCAACCACCGAATCCTGATAGTTCCGGTCGTCGAACCAGCGTGACTTCCAGTCGGTCGTGACACCGAGGCGGAAGCCGTATGGATTGACCTTCTGGCCCATCAGTCGCTCGTTTCCTCGTCGCCGGCAGCGTCGTGATCGCCATCGGCTTGCTCGTCCTGGTCGCCGGCGGCGTCGTGATCACCGTCGGCCTGCTCGTCCTCTTCGCCGGCGAGCGCCTGCTCGACCGCTGCCTCGACATCGGTCGTCTCGGCCGTGTCGCCCGCCGCCACGATCCCGAGGACCTGCTCGTCGACTGCGGGCACCTCGGACGTCTCGCCCTTGGCGGCTGCGCTGGCCCGTCCCTGACGGCGCGCCCCGGCCACCCGGCGCGCCCGGCGGTCAGCTTGCTCGGCGACAACGCGGGCGCGTCGCCGGTTCAGCTCTTCCCCGGCCATCCGCGAAACGATCACCGTGACGTGACAGGTCCGCTTGCGGATACGGGTGGCACGCCCACGGGCGCGGGGGCGCCACCGCTTCAGCGTCGCGCCCTCGTCTGCGAAGCAGGCGGACACGAACAGCTCCTCCGCGTCGATGCCGTCGTTGTGGAACGCGTTCGCGGCCGCCGAGTGCAGGACCTTGCCGATCACCGTCGCCACTTCCCGGTCGCAGTACTCGAGGATCTCCGACGCCCGCTGATAATCCTTGCCACGGATCAGATCGAGCACCTCGCGCGCCTTGTAGGCGGACACGCCCGAGTGCTTGAGGACGGCGCGGATCCCAGGCCGCTCGTTGGTCTTGACACCGGTCACGTCAACGCCTCGCTGCCCGTTCCTGGCCGGCGTGGTAGCGGAACGTCCGGGTGGGAGCGAATTCTCCGAGCTTGTGGCCGACCATCGACTCGGTCACGTACACCGGCACGTGCTTGCGGCCGTCGTGAACCGCGATCGTGTGGCCGACCATGTCCGGGATGACCGTCGAGCGACGCGACCAGGTCTTGATGACACGCTTCTCGTTGGAGAAGTTGAGCGCGTCGACCTTGCGAAGCAGGTGGTCGTCGACAAAGGGTCCTTTTTTCAGGCTGCGAGGCATGATGTCTCCGCTCGGCGGTCAGCGGCGGGCGCCGCGAGTGCGGCGACGACGGATGATGAGCTGGTCAGACCGCTTGTGGCGCGGACGGGTCCGACCCTCGGCTTGCCCCCACGGCGACACCGGATGGCGGCCACCGGAGGTCTTCCCCTCGCCACCGCCGAGCGGGTGGTCGACCGGGTTCATCGCGACCCCGCGGGTCTGGGGCCTGATGCCCTTCCAGCGGTTACGGCCCGCCTTCCCGATGGAGACGAGCTCGGCCTCCGAGTTGCCGACCTCGCCGAGGGTCCCACGGCAATCGATCGGGACCCGCCTCATCTCGGTCGACGGGAGCCGCAAGGTGGCGAACATCCCCTCTTTGGCTACGAGCTGCACGCTTATGCCGGCACCTCGGGCGAGCTTGCCCCCGCCGCCGGGACGGAGCTCCACGTTGTGGATCACCGAGCCGACCGGGATGTAACGCAGCGGGAGGGCATTGCCCGGGCGGATCTCGGCGCTGGGCCCGGACTGGAGGAGGTCGCCGACTTCGACACGTGCTGGCGCGAGGATGTAGCGCTTCTCGCCATCGAGATAGTGCAGGAGGGCGATGCGGGCGTTGCGGTTGGGGTCGTACTCGATCGCCGCGACCTTGGCGGGGATGCCGTCCTTGTCCCGGTGGAAGTCAACCAGGCGGTACTGCTGCTTGTGACCCGCTCCGCGGTGGCGGGCGGTCTTACGGCCGAGGTTGTTCCGGCCACCGGTGCCCGCCTGGGGCACGAGGAGCGTCTTCTCAGGCCTGGTCTTGGTGATCTCGGAGAAGTCCGAGACCGATTGGAATCGCCGTCCCGGGCTGGTCGGCTTGCGCTTGCGGAGTGCCATGACGATGCTCCTCAGCCCTCGAACAGCTCGATACGGTCATCGCCGACAAGTCGGACGATGGCCCGCTTGGTGTCCGGTCGCTTCCCGTAGGTCGAAACGCGGCGTTGGCGCTTGCGCTTTCCCTTGCGCACAAGGGTGTTCACGCTGAAGACGCGTACTGCGAAGGCCTCTTCCACCGCGGCGCGGATCTCGACCTTGCTCGCCCTTGGATCGACGACGAACACGTAGGTGTGGTCGTCCATCAGCGCGTAGGACTTCTCGGAGATGACGGGGCGCAACAGGATCGAACGGCCGGCGCTCACTTGTCCTCTTCCTCATCGTCGGGCTCGGCGGCATCATCGTCGGCAGCGGCGGCACCATCGTCGGGCTCGGCGGCCTCGTCAACGGCCCCCTCATCAGTCTCATCGGCCTGGTCGGCAGCCGGCGCGGGCTCGTCCGCCGTTGCGTCTGTGACGCCCGGCTCCCCAGCTTCCACTACTTCGCCCACTTCAACCTCGTCGGTCTCCTCGGTCTCGTCGACGACCTCAGAAGTGACCGGCCTCGCCGAGCTCAACACGACAGCGCCCTCAGGTGCGTCACTCACCTGGCCCGGCACCGTCTCGTCAGTGAAGACCACCCAGTCGGACGCGACCACGTCATAGGCCGTGAGCTGCCCGGCCTCGACGATGTGGACATGCCTCAGGTTTCCGAACGAGCGCTCTGCGACCACGTCCTGGGTGCCGATCACCACGAGCACGCTGCCGTCGAGGCCGAGGGCCTGAAGCGAGGCGACGGCCTGCTTGGTCTTCGGCACCTCGAAGGACCAGCGGTCGACGAGACAAACGCGGCCCTCTGCCGCACGGTCCGAAAGGGCTGCCCGCAACGCCTGGCGAACCATCTTGCGAGGCGTGCTCTGGGAGTAGTCGCGGGGCTTGGGCCCAAAGGCGATGCCTCCGCCGGCGAACTGCGGTGCCCGTGTCGTGCCCTGTCGGGCACGGCCAGTACCCTTCTGGCGGTAAGGCTTGGCACCGCCACCGGCAACCTCGGCACGCGTCTTGGTGCTGTGGGTGCCCGAGCGCTTGGCTGCCAGCTGCGCGGTCACAACCTGGTGCAAGAGAGGCACGTTGACCAGAGCACCGAAGTACTCCGGGTCGAGCTGGACGACTCCGAGGAGCTCGCCCGAGTCGTTGCAGCGCTCCGCGAGCACCGGCGGGAGGGTTTCGACCATGGTGCTCGCCATCACTTGGCGCCTTTCACGGCGTCGCGGATGAGAACCATCCCGCCTCGTGGTCCCGGTACGGCGCCTTTGACGAGAATGAGCTCGCGTTCGGGGTCAGCCAGCACAACCTCGAGGTTCAGCGTTGTCACGCGCTCAGAACCCATGCGACCTGCCATCCGGGTCCCCCTGAACACCCGGGCCGGTGTGGCGCAGGCTCCGATCGAACCCGGGGCCCGGTGCTTTTTGTGCGTGCCGTGCGCGGCACCCTGGCCCTTGAAGTTGTGGCGCTTCATCACGCCAGCGAATCCTTTGCCCTTGCTCACGGCGGTCACGTCGATCTTGTCCCCGGCCGCCAGGATGCCTGCATCGATCTCCTGGCCGACGGTGTACCCGCTCGTGTCGTCGAGCCGCAGCTCGACCAGGCGAACACCGGGCTCTACGCCCGCGCTCGCGAAATGACCGGCTTCCGGCTTGTTGAGCTTGCGCGCCGCGCGCACACCATAGGTCACCTGCAGGGCGGAGTACCCCTCTTGCTCGGGGGTCTTCACACGCACCACGCGAACCGCCGCGACTTTGACCATGGTCACGGGTACGACGCGCTGCGCCTCGTCCCAAATCTGCGTCATGCCGACCTTTTCGCCGACGATCGCCTTGGTGGCCATGCTCTGTTTGCCTCTGCTCGTGATCGCGCCGGGGCTCGCGGACAGAACGGATAGCGTCACCCGTTGTCGCCGTTCGCGCCCGACCGACTGTCGATGACAGCCTCTTGTCGTGCGGACGCTCCGCCCGGACATCCGGAGCGGAGCGCACATCATGTGTCGCCGGAAGGTTCCCCTCGACTTGCCTTGGGGCGCTCCCGGACGTCGTGCTCGTGGCCGCGACGGACAACGTGCCCGCCAAGTTCGAAAGCATAGCACCGGCCCGCCCGCCGACCCAAGGCCGCGTGCGGGGCGGTCGGGCTTAGTACATGAGACCGTGAGTACGGGCGCGTTTTCGGGGTCAGCCAGGTGAATGAAACACCCCGCTCCTGGCCCGACCAGAAGGCCCACGGGCCTTTCGGGGACCTCAGCGCCCATGGCGCCCAGGACCTCACCAGCACATGGTCAGCCGCCTAGCCAGACGATGAGGCGGAGAAAGCTCGGCGAGGAGGCCGCCCTGCCGCTCGAGAAGCGCTGCCTCTTGGCGCAAGGGGGAGTTCACCTTGCGCCCTTGCACCGGCCAGGACAGCGCGAGAGTCGAGCTCGCCACCGGAAGGCGGGCGGAGAACCTGGTTCTCGCGCTCTCCCACGACCACCCCTACGACCCCGGGCTCGTGCGTTCCGTGCGCCTGTCAGCCAAGCCGGCGAGCTCTTCTTGGACTTCACAGCCTGGGTGGCGGTGGTCCCGGCAAAGGCCACCTCCGGCCTCATAGCCGGCGTGGACCCCGGGATCATCCATCCACTGGCCGTGGCCTGTGGAAGCAGGGCTCTGCGCGTCTCGGGCCGGGCGTCTCGGGCCGAGGAGTTCTTGCACCTCGAGGACTCCAAAGCCCGCGGGGCGAAGATGTCGGCCAGGCGCGCCCCGCTTCAGGCAAGGCCCGGATCTGCCCGCCGAGCGGGCTCGCGTGCGTGGCGCAAGCTGCACGCCCGCCAGAGGTGGCCGAGTCCAGGTCCAGGAGGGTCGTCAAGCTGGCCTCCAACCGGGCGGCGCGCCTTGCTGCAGGCTTCCTGGAACAGGCCAAGGCCTCGAGCGTGGTCATCGGCGACCCGGGCGGAGTGCGAGACAGAGATGCCGGCGCGGTGCAGAACCGCCGGACGCACCGCCGGCTTGTGGTGCACACCACAAGAGCCTTGTGCTACCGGCTGGAGGAGGTCGGCATCGCCGCCGAGCTCACCGAGGTGAGCGGCACCTCCT
>Ga0224534_1000245_pt1 | contig 36170 bp, 32 predicted proteins | sample 714E12024metaG_FD_172012 | JGI IMG/M metagenome (GOLD analysis project Ga0224534, IMG submission 172012) | Peat soil microbial communities from Stordalen Mire, Sweden - 717 E1 20-24 | ecosystem: Environmental > Terrestrial > Soil > Wetlands > Peat | place: Sweden: Norrbotten County, Stordalen... | reverse complement strand
AACCACCAGCCAGCCGTTCCCATGTAAAACAAAAAACCAGATTGAAGTCCGGGCCCGGTTCGACCATAACTTTCCCATGTTAGCCAGGGTCTGTTCCGCCGCGCTCAATGGCATTGAAGCGTATCCCGTAGAAGTCGAGGTCAACGCCGGTTATGGCGACACCCTTGTCGTCATCGTCGGCCTGCCGGACGCCGCGGTGAAGGAATCGCGCGACCGCGTTTCGACCGCGCTCACCAATTCCGGTTTCAAATTTCCGATGGGGCGCACGACCATCAACCTCGCGCCCGCCGACGTGAAAAAGGAAGGGCCAAGCTTCGATCTGCCCATCGCTGTCGGCATGCTGGCCGCCAGCGAACAAATCGAAACCGACCAGCTCGACAATTTTGTCATCGTGGGTGAACTCGCGCTCACCGGCGCGGTGCGTCCCTGCAAAGGGGTTTTGCCCGTCGCCCTTCGCGCGCGCGGCGACGGCAGGGTTGGCGTGCTCGTTCCGGCGGAAAACGCCGCCGAAGCCGCGGTCGTGGAAGGTTTGCAAGTCATCCCGGTTCAAAATTTGCGCGAGGCCGCGGGCTTTCTCGAAGGCGAAATCAAAATCGCACCGGCGAAGGTGGACATCGCCAAAATTTTCGATCAAGCGCACGACGACGACCTGGATTTTGCCGAGGTCAAGGGCCAGGAAAACGTAAAACGCGCCTTGGAAATTGCCGCTGCGGGCGGACACAACGCGCTGCTTATCGGGCCGCCCGGCACCGGCAAATCCATGCTGGCCAAGCGGCTGCCGACGATCCTGCCGCCATTGACCCTGGACGAGGCGCTCGAAACGACGAAGATTCACAGCATCGTCGGGTTGCTGGCCCCGGGCCAGGCGCTGGTGACGCGGCGACCGTTTCGCACGCCGCATCACACGGCGAGCGACGCCGGCCTGCTCGGCGGCAACGTCAATCCGACGCCGGGCGAAATTTCGCTCGCGCACAACGGCGTTTTGTTTCTGGACGAACTGCCGGAGTTCAAGCGCAGCGTGCTGGAGACCATGCGCCAGCCGCTGGAAGACGGACGCGTGACCATTTCACGCGCGGCGGGCACGATGACGTTTCCCTCGCAATTCATGCTCATCGCGGCGATGAACCCGACGCCCGACGGCAAGATGCCGCACGAATCGAGAAGCTCGCCGCGCGAAATCCAGAATTATCTGGGCCGGATATCCGGGCCGCTGCTCGACCGGATTGATTTGCACGTGGAAGTGCCGCCGGTGAAATTCCGGGAAATTGCCGGCGACCGCACGGGCGAAACCTCGGCGCAAATCCGCGAGCGCGTCGTGGCCGCGCGGAAACGTCAGCAGTCGCGTTTCGCGCACAAGCGGAAGATCACCTGCAACGCCCTCATGGGCCCGAAGGAACTCAAGGAATTCTGCGCCCTCGACGAGACGACCAAGGAATTGCTCAAGAACGCGATGGCCGATTTGAATTTAAGCGCCCGCGCCTACGACCGGATTTTGAAGGTGGCGCGGACGATTGCGGACCTGGCCGGTTCGGAGAAAATTTCGAGCGACCACATTTCGGAAGCCATTCAATACCGCTCTTTGGACCGGCAGTTGTGGAGTTGAATATTTTCAAAGGATTTGTCGTTACGGATTGTCCTACTTTGTAAAAGGATGCCGCATGGGCGACACGGATGAAGAGAAAGCTTGGGTGTTGCAAAGCCGGAATGGCGATCCTGCGGCTTTTGAATCGCTCATTCGTACACATCAGCGCATGATTCATTCGCTCACTTTTCGCATGACGGGCTCAATGGCGGACGCCGAGGACCTGGCGCAGGAGGCCTTTATCCGCGCCTACCGGCAATTGGATTCCTACCAGGGCACGGCGAAGTTTTCGTCCTGGCTTTATCGCATTGCGGTCAATGCCTGTTTGAACTGGCGACAGCGGGAAACCCGCCGCGAACAAATTCATGCCAGCTGGGCTGAGTCAAACGAGGCTTTACGGTCGGAGCCGGAACCCGGGGCCGGCGATGACACACTCAGTCGGGAGGTGCAGGCGGCCCTGATGAAGTTGCCGGCCAAACAACGCGCCGCCATCGTGCTGACGGTTTATGATGGGCACAACCACGCGGAAGCGGCGCAGATTCTCGGTTGTTCCGAAACGACGGTTTCCTGGCGGGTGTTTGCCGCGCGCCGGAAACTGAAACACTTGTTAAGCAGCCAAGGAGGCCGGAATGAATGACAATGATTTGGAGAAAAAACTGAAGGCCACGCGGGTTCCGGCACGGGATGAGGCTTATTGGGAATCATTTCCGCGGCTGGTATCGGCAAAGTTGCGCACGACTCCGGCAGAGCGTCCGATGGTTGAACATCACTGGTTGCCCCGGCTGGCGTGGGGCGGCGGCATCGCCTTTGCCTGCCTGGTCATTGGTTTCACCGTTGGTCATTGGCGTGGCCGGGCGGAAAAGAGTGATCCTTACGCGTTGCTGCAAAACGGGAAGATGCTGCACGAGGTATTGACACTATTTCCCAACCGTGTCCGGGCCATCATGCAGGATGAACACGGGGTACAACTGGTGCTTGCCGATCAGGCTGATGTGCCAACCTCGACCCCGATTTATGTTCATATCTGCGACGGCAGGCAATGTTCGTCGCTGGTGACCTTCAGCGGCCAGGAACTCGAAATCGCCGGGCAGAAGGTTACGGTGCTTTCGGACGCGCAAGGCGGCGTGATTGTGGCGGGGATCCGGTTTGCCTGGTCGAGCGACCGGCCGTCCGGCGCGAGCGGCGGTTTGAAGATTGAGGCACGGAGTTTGAATTCGATAACTCTATAACTGAAAATTTATGAAAAAACTTTCGAGAGTTTTGGCAATTATCATTTTAACGACCCGGGTGTTGGCACAGTCCAACGAGCCGGTGCGCCTGGCGTTGATTACGGAGACGGACGAAGCCGCCGCGGCCTCGGATGTATTGACGGCCCAACTTTCTGGCAATCAAAAAATTCATCTGCTGGAGCGGAATGAAATCGAAAAGGTCTATCGCGAGCAGGGGCTGTCGGCGGCCAACAAGGATTATCTAAAATTGGGCCGGATTCTCGGCGCGGATGGATTGTTACTCTTTAATGTTGTCAGGACGAAACAGGCGACCAATTTGACGGCGCGGCTGATTGCGGTGAAGCCGGGGGTGGTTTTGACGGACGGCAGTTTTCGCTGGCCGCTGAAAGACACTACATCGTGGGCGGAATCGGTGGCAACCTATCTCAATTCCTTTCTGCCGAAGCTGGCGTTGCTGCCCAAGGACGCGATCCCCATTTCGGTGGTGAATCTCCGCTCGGCTGTCCAGTCGGCCGAAGCCCAGGAAACGGAACGGCAATTGAAACTGCTGGCCATCCAGCGATTGAGCCAGGAGCGTCAGTTCTTTGTTTTAGAGCGGCAACGGATGCAGCTGCTGGGCGAGGAAAAGGAACTGAAAGCGGATGAGTCGGCCTTCTGGAACGGCAGTTATCTGCTGGAAGGCGTCGTGGACCAGAACGGTTATTCCAAGGATGTGATTACCATCAATGCACGGTTGACTCCATCGAAGGGCGGGGCGCCGTTGCAGATGGAAGTAAGCGGCAGCCGCACGAATTTTGCCGAGGTCATCAACCGGCTGGCGGCAAAGGTTGCCGAGTTATTGAAAGTTAGTTCCGCTGTGAAAGAGTGGAAGGCCACCGACGAGGCGCACCAATATTACGACGAGGCCAAATGGGCGTTGAAATGGGGGGTTTATTCGGAGGCGCAGGCTGCGGCGGATTCGGCTTGGGCCTTGGGAAAAAGAGATTTGGATTGTGCTTTGGTGCGGGTAAAATCTTATGTGTTGGAAGTGTCGGCAAAGGTTGCCGAGTATGAGTTTTCTGAAGAAACTTACACTCCGGGTGGCTATGATGCCAATGGAGCGCCAACCGGACCGCCGCCAAGCGAGGCTGAAATACTGTCCGGTATTAGAAAAATTTCGGGCCAGCACACTTGGGGAATGGCTTACAAAGAAATACAATATGAATCTAAAAGCGCCAAAACTGTTCTATATACTTTTGCCAACAAACCACCGGATGCTAGAAACATTGACCGCGCGATGCACGCGCTGGAACTGTACCATGAGTTCAGCCGGACTTCATCCGCAGACATTCTAAAGGTCGCCTCGGCAACGTCCAACTGGAGAAATTCAGACTGGTATAATCTGGGAATCGAAGATTTGGTTGCCGCGTCACAAGTCCTGCAAAATTTCAACTTCGTTCGTGAATCACAAAAACCGGTTGCTGACAAATTGGGAGAATTGCGCGCGTTGGCGCGCTCCGTTGCCGGATGGATTTCCCAGTCGCCATCAGTGCATGACAGCTATTTTGTGGGCGATCGTACGGCCACTCACGATGAACTTGGCAATACGATTGAAGAAAGCCCAAATGTTTTTCGTTGCGAAGTCAAATGGGGCTGTTACTGGCAGGAGAAACCGGAAGATGGTATCGCGCTTTACCGTGAACTGATGAGCAGTCCGGTTTTCAGCTACATCCACAAAGATTTATGGTTGCGCGATTTGCAAACCCCTCGACTGACGGCGTGGAATGAGAATGATCGTCAACACATTCCAATGGCGTGGACCAACTTCATCCGAGAATTGGAAACCTCCACCAATGTGCTTTGGCAATTGGAAGCCAAAGCCCTCGCGCTGGCTGATACGGATGGCGAAAAGAAAACAGCCGAGTCGTTCACTAATCTTTTTAACTGTATTTTTGAGAACCGCGATGCGTTGGTGGCCAACTCTGTCGAGGTGCTGTATTTGAATTGGGATGTGGATGATCTTGTAAATGCGAAGACCAGCGGGGGCATCGTTACAGACACCAAGGATTCATTGCACAATCTTTTTTATTCCGAATACCGTCCCAAACTTGAAGCCATGGATCGGGAGTATTGGGCCAAAACGGTTCCGGCCGCGCAATTTCTTTCAGTGTTCGAGCAGCAAAAACAATTTCTAAAGGAAAAAAAACCGTACGTTTTCATGGAATTTGCGCAAACCTTCGGCACTCCGGACTATTCCAGCGCCCAGGCACTCGAAATCCAGCCGCTGCTCGCCGCTTACAAATCAAATCTGGTCGCCCAATCCCAAAACGCTTCCGGAATACAAAAGGGCCAGTTGATGGGTGCCATCGCCCAGGTTGGTTTTTTGGAAAACGACGTGAACCGCATCTTGAATCCGCCAGCGGCACAACCGCATCCGCAAGAGCAAGCCCAAGCTCCTCAACCAGCCGCAATTACGAAGGCCTTGATTACTCCTGCAGTTCCTGCCACTGCGCCGGAGTTTGTCACCAATGTAATTGTGGCGAACAAATTTTTAGCAATTCCCGGGGAAAAGCTCATCCCTTTGGACAGCTCTGAGCGCATTGAATATTTACATGTTACCATCACTGCTCATCACTGGTTTGAGGGGAAACTGCTGCTGGATTACGAATATTACGCAGGCATACAGTGGTTGGACGAGAAGGGAAAAGTGATGGGCGGTCGCAACGCCGGTGGTCCAGCCATTGCCATCCTCGATCCCGCGGCGGAACATTGGGAGGTTATCGACTGTCCGAAAGTGGAAATCCAGAGGGAAAATAATTTTTATCATCGCAGCACACTCCTGCACAACCAACCGTTCATCAGTAATGGCGGCCAGATCCAAAAATATGACTTCCAAAACAAACAATGGCAGGTTTTGGCCGTTGCGGACGGCAACAATTACGAATTATTTGCCATCAATGACCATCTTTACGCCGCCAGCAGGGACATGATTTTTGAGATTTTAGATGGCGGAAAATCAACCCGGATTTTGGCCAGCACGAGAAGGAACCCGCCCACTTCCATATTAGACAGGGAGAATCTGGGAACCCCGACTTTGTTTGAAGGGCCGAACCACTCACTGCGGGTCAGCACCCCAAACAAAATCTTCACCTGGATAGGCAATGATTGGCGCGAGAATTCCGCCGCGCCGCCGGCCTCATTCCCGCCGGAGATTTTCATGGACGGCGTCTTGTTCCGCCAAGCGGCTGACGGCTTGAGCCAACCAAGCCTTTCCTTTCTGGCAACAGAAACCAACGCAGCGGAGCTTTGTCTGGGGCAAAAAGTGCAGGCAGCGAGCCAAGCCAATTTCACCGGCTTTTCACGGCCGGACGCGAACACAGTTCATGTTTCGAAGCCGTTGTGGGAACTGCCGTCTGATTTGTTTCTGGCCAATCTGCCCGCTGCCTGGCACCAAGACGATTTGTATCTCTTGGTGGATCATTCCGAAGTGCAGGAAATCGCCAATGATCAGCATGAAGTCATGCTGGAAAAAGTCATTGCCAGAGATGGATACAACGCCATCTTGCTCTGCTTTACCCGCGATTTGCCCTTGCCCCAAAAAGTATTTTTGAAATTCGACGCCCCTGATGGCTGTCCGCCGGTGACCGGCATCAATCCAAGTTCTCGTCAACTGTTCCCGGCATTGCCGCCGGCTTGGATGCTTTTCACCACCAATTTTCTGATCTGTGGCTTGGAAAAATCTAAAAATGTCATGCCAAACGGAGCAGAACGCATTGGCCTCGGTTACAAGGCTGGCATTTGGATGATTCCCCTCCCGGAACTCGAACCGGCCATCAGCGCTGAACAGCAAAAAGCCATTGCCAAAACTTCAGAGGAAAAAAAGTTGGGCGAACAGCGCCGCAGGGCATTTCTGCTGAAGTATGATAAGAACCATAACGGGACGATTGATCCAGACGAGGAAGAAGCGGCCATGAACGATCCATACTTCATCAAATATAAATCAGAGCAAATCCACGCCCCGAAACGACAATGAAAACATTTGCATCAATTCCAATTTGCGCAGTACTGGGATTGATTTTCCGGGCGACAGATTTCGCCGGCGGCGCGCAACTGGGAATTGTCTCCAATGCCGAACCCCAGCGCATCTTCTTTGGTGAGGATAAAAAGATTTCCGCAACTTTTCGCAATTCGAGTGGTGAGGATTTCGAGAACGAAATTCACACGCGGGTTTTTCAAACCGGTTCGGGGACTTCCGTTTTGCTTTCCGAAGCACCTTGGGAAAAACTTCAAATTCTGCCAAATCAGACAATTATTGAGTCTGTCGCGCTGAACTTTCCAACGGTAAGGACAGAAACGCGCTTTATCATCCAGTGGTGGGAAGGCACCAACCGCATGTCCGGCATTACGGAAGTTCTAGTCTATCCGACAAACTTGCTGGAAGAGCTGAAATCGTTGGCCGGAGATAAAGAATCGCTGGGTGTTTTTGACCCGACGGGGCAACTCAAGCCGCTGCTCAAGATGACGAAAGTGGGCTTCGTGGATCTGGACGAAGCTGTGCTGGAGGATTTCCAGGGCAAGCTGGCCATCATCGGGCCGTTCTCAACGAAGGCGCAGATGCGCGAAGGTCTGGCGCAGACCATTCAGAAGATCGCCCGGAAGGGTGTGGCCGTGGTCTGGATTCGGCCGCCGCCGGGGCCCAAAGACCCAATCAAGCCGTCGTTCTATATCGTGCCGGAGGGCAAAGGCCCTGTCGTGGTGGTTCAGGCGGATTTGGTTGCCAATCCGGCCGGTAGTCCGCAAGCTCAACTCAACCTGGTTTATTTTTGCAAGCTGGCGTTAAACCCGACGCCGTTTTCCCTGCTCGATTCGAAAACTCAACCATGAAACCAAGACACATTATGAAAACACAAATTCCATTAATCCTGGCCCTGCTGCTGGCCTGCGGCACGACCGTGTGCGCAGCAACCAATGATGTTCTCACGGTCGCGGTCTTCGACTTTGAATCGAAGGACGAAGCGGTGCGGGATCTCGGTCCCAAGGTGGCAACGCTGGTCAACGCGAACCTGTCCGCCGAACCACAAATCATCACCGTCGAGCGCGCCGAGCTTGAAAAGGTACTTGGCGAACAGGAACTGGGCCTGTCCGGCACGGTCAACCCGGACAGTGCGGCAAAAATCGGCCAACTGACCGGCGCCAAAGTGCTGGTCACCGGCCGGGTATTCAAAGCCGACAGTCAGACCATCATTGTGGCCAAGGTCATCGGCACCGAGACCAGCCGGGTCTATGGCGAAATGGTATCGGGCGGATCATCAGCCACGTTGGTTGATCTCTCGTCAAGTCTCGCGAAGAAAATCGCCGCTGATGTGTCGGGGAAAAGCGACACTCTGGTAGCCAGGGTGGAAACGCGCGAGGAACGGATCGCCAAACTCAAAAAAGCCCTCGACGGAAAGAAACTGCCGGTGGTTTCGGTAAAAATCAACGAACGGCATTACGGGCCGCACATCATTGACCCGGCGGCGGAGACGGAACTGTCGCTGATCCTGCAGCAATGCGGATTCACGCTGGCGGACAGCAATTCCACCAACAAACCGGCCATCGAAATTTCAGGCGAAGCCTTCAGCGCGTACGGCATGCAAAAGGGCAACCTGATTTCCTGCAAATCACGCGTCGAAATCAAGGCTCGCGATATCGCCACCGGGAATATTCTGGCGGTGGACCGCCAGACGAGCGTGGGCGTGGACATTGCGGAACAAACCGCGGCCAAGACGGCGTTGCAAAGTGCGGCGGATGCACTGGCGGAACGCTTGCTACCCAAACTAGCCAAATAAAAAAGCAAGGACCTGGCGCGCTCAAATTCCACGCCGTTTCACAAGGAGCAGGGGTTCGCACGCCAGCACGGGCTCGCCGCGCTGGTTGAAAACCTCCAGCGCTTTGACTACCATGCCGTGGTCCGGCTTCTTGTGGTTGCGTTTTCCCTTGATCGTCACCCGGACGCGGAGGGTGTTGCCGATGAACACCGGCTTGGTGAAGCGCAGCCGGTCGTAAGGGCGTTGCCGTGTTCCCACTCTCATTTTGGCGGTAAATGACAGAACTGTCATCTGCCGTTCAGCGGGCGTTCATCTCCGGAAGGTCTCATGGCGGCGTCTGGATTTTCAAAACCAAAAATTAAATCAAAACCAAGCCATGAAAAATTCCATCCCCTGCCGAGCCGTAGCCTCCGGGCGAAGACTGGTCCATTCTCTAATCGCCATCCTTGCCATCGGCGCGCTGACTGGCTGCGCTTGTACCAAAGGTGAAAAGCATCACAACAAGGAAGCCAAACAGGCCAGACTCATGGCCAAGGCCAAGGTCAGCCGGGCCGATGCCGAAAAAACCGCCCTGGCCAAGGCCCCCAACGGCACGATCAAGGAAGGCGAATTGGAAAAGGAAAAAGGCAAGTTGATCTGGTCGTTTGACATCACTACGCCGGATACGAAGGACATCACCGAAGTGAATGTGGACGCCATCACCGGCGACGTGGTTTCCGTGGAGAAGGAAGCGGCGGAAAGTGAAACCAAGGAAGCGGCCGGGAAAAAGGCCAAAGACAAAGACTAAACCATCGGCGTCGCCAGACATTCAAGGCCGGGCGCTGCAAGCGTCCCGGCCTTTGATGGTTGACACCGGGAGCGCCAAGGAGCAAAAGTTGTTGTGATAAATTCAATTAACCCAATCACTCCATGAAAAAAATTCTATTGCCGGTTCTGTTCAGCTTGACTGTTGCAATTTGCCGCGCCGACGGGCCTTATCATCTCATCAAGGAAATTCCCGTCGGCGGCGATGGCGGATGGGATTATCTGACGGTGGATTCGGCAGGTCAGCGCCTCTACGTCTCGCACGGAACCAAGGTCGTGGTTATTGACCTCGCCAAGGACCGGGTCGTCGGCGAAATCACGAACACGCCGGGTGTCCACGGCATCGCCATCGCGCCCGACCTCGGGTTGGGCGTCACCAGCAATGGCCGGGAAAACAAGGCGGGCATCGTGGACTTGAAGACACTGCAAACACTTTCAAAGGTAGACACCGGTCAAAACCCCGACGGGATGCTTTATGAGCCGGGCCGGAAAGAAGCCTACCTATTCAATGGTCGCGGCCAGTCGGCAACCGTGGTTGACGTGAAGGCCGGCAAGATTGTGGCCACCATTCCGCTCGGTGGCAAGCCGGAGTTCGCGCAGGCCGACCCCAAAGCCGGGCGCGTCTATGACAATCTCGAAGATAAAAACGAAGTCGCTGTGATTGACACGAAGTCGCACCAGGTCGTCACCAACTGGCCGATCGCGCCGGGCGAGGAGGCCTCCGGCATGGCGATTGATTTGAAAAAACACCGGCTGTTCCTCGGTTGCGGCGGCAGCAAGACGATGGTGATGATGGACAGCACCAGCGGCAAGGTGATTACCAGCGTGCCCATCGGGGATGGCGTGGACGCCAATGCGTTTGATCCGGGAACCGGATTCGCCTTTGCCTCGTGCGGCGATGGAACGACCACGATTGCCCACGAAGATTCGCCGGACAAACTCACCGTGGTGCAGACACTGGCGACGCAGCGCGGTTCGCGCACGATAGCGCTCGATCCCAAGACGCACAAAATCTACCTGGCCGCAGCCAAATTCGAAGCCCCTGCAGAAGGTCAACGGCGCGGGAAGATGGTCCCGGACAGCTTCAAAATCCTGGTGTATGGGATGGAGAAATAATCGGATCCGTTTCCCGCTCAACCATAATTCCCGGCGGCTTGGCTGTTCCAGCGGTTGTTTCTCGCTCGACCAAGTCGCTGCGAAGCGTTACTTTCCCGCGCGTCTCATCACGAGGTAAATTATGGATGAACTGTTAAAGATTTTACAGGCCAACGCGACCGAGTCGCACGAGAACATCGCGAGGATGCTGAACATCTCTGTCGCGGAGGTGAACAAGCGCATCGCCAAATACGAAAAGAGCGGGGTCATCCGCGGTTACCAGGCCATCCTGAACGAGGACCAGCTCGGGCTCGATACGGTCACGGCCGTCATCGAGGTCAAGGTGTCGCCCCAGCGCGAAGGCGGGTTCAACACCGTCGCCGCCCGCATCAGCCGTTTTCCCGAAGTGCGCTCGGCGTATCTCATGAGCGGCACCTACGACGTGCTGTTGTTCATCGAGGGCCGCAACCTGCGCGAAGTGGCCGCGTTCGTCAGCGAACGGCTGTCGCCGCTCGAAGGCGTGCTGTCCACGTCCACCCATTTCATGCTTAAAACCTACAAGCGCCTCGGCGTGCTGATGGAATCCGGCCATGCAGAAGAAAGACTCAGTGTCGCTCCATAACCGCGTCAACGCGACGGTGCGCGACATCCCGCGCTCGGGCATCCGCGACTTCTTCGACATCGTCAGCACGATGAAGGACGTGATCAGCCTGGGCATCGGCGAGCCGGATTTTGACACGCCCTGGCACGTGCGGGAATCCACGATGTTTGCGCTCGAACGCGGCGTGACGCATTACACCAGCAATTACGGCTATCTCGAACTCCGCCAGGCGCTGGCCAAATACGTCGGCAAAAAATTCGGCGCGGAATACAACCCGGAAAACGAAATCCTTGTCACCGTCGGCGTCAGCGAGGCGCTGGACCTCGCCTTGCGCGCCCTCGTCTCCCCCGGCGATGAAGTGCTTTACCACGAGCCGTGCTACGTGTCGTATCGCGCCACCATCCTCTTTGCACATGGGGTGCCGTTGGCGGTCGAGACGAAGCCGGAGAACGGTTTCCGGCTCACCCGCGCGATGCTTGAAGCGAAGGTGACGCCGAAAACGAAGGTGTTGATGCTGAATTTTCCCAACAATCCCACCGGCGCGGTCATGGGTCGGCAGGATTTGGAGGATATTGCCGCGTTTGCCCGCGAGCGCGACCTCATCGTCGTCACGGACGAGATTTACGGCGAACTGACTTACGACTCCCCGCACACGAGCATTGTGAGCCTGCCGGGCATGCGCGACCGCACGATTTTCCTGCACGGCTTCTCGAAGGCGTGGGCGATGACCGGTTACCGGCTCGGCTACGCCTGCGGCCCGGCCGAGCTCATCGAGGCGATGATGAAGATTCACCAATACACGATGCTCTGTGCCTCTTCCATGGGACAGAAAGCCGCCATCGAAGCGCTCGCCCGGCCGGATGCGGACGTGGGCGAAATGGTGAACGAATACCGTCGCCGCCGGAATTTCATCGCCGCGGCGTTTGCGGACATGGGCATTGAATGTCACCGTCCGCTCGGCGCGTTTTATGCATTCCCCAGCGTGGCCAAATTTGGCATGAAGTCGAAGGACTTTGCGTTGAATTTGCTACACGAGGAAAAAGTCGCGGTCGTTCCCGGCACGGCGTTCGGCGGGTGCGGCGAAGGCTTTGTCCGCTGCGCCTACGCGACCAGCATGGACAACCTCAAGGAAGCGATGGTGCGATTGCGCCGGTTTATCGGGAAACTGTGATGGGAGCGCCGAACTCCGAGTCGGCGTGGTGCGGAAGAACATCCAAGTCCCCCGCGATCATCCGATCGTAAACCCTTCGATGTTGGGCGTTGAATGTTGAATGTTCGTTGTTGAATTTGTTCACGCCGATTCAGAGATCGGCGCTCCGCTCCACCACCACCGCCGCCGACCACTTCATACCGCGCGATACTCCTGCTCTTTGATTTCCTTGGGAACGCCAATGATCATGAGGGAACCTCCAGACTATCATCGGTGGTGGAGTTGGCCTTTGGCCCGGACGGAGGCGCGATTTCCAGCCGCGCCTGCGCGCGATTGACCAGCGCAAGCATTGTCACGGACGCGGCGGCCTGCCGCTCGGCTTCCTCGATGCGCGCAAATTCGCCGTAAACTTCCGCGCGCACCGGTTCGTTTTGCGAAGGCAGTTCCTGTCCGCCGCCGGTGCGCATGGCGTGCAGAATGTGGTGGGCGTTGATGGCCTCCAGCGGGCGCGCGGGTGCGTAGGCGGATTCGGTGCCGGCGATTTCAATGACGAGCCGCGCGGCGAGGAGCGTTTGCAAAACCTGTTGCAGGAGTTTGGTCGGGATGCCGAGTTCGGTGGACATCTCCTGGATGGTGACCAGCGGCAGGCCGCGCTGGAACCGCTGGCCGATGCACGTCATCAGCCGGAGCGCGACGAATTCGCGTCCGCGCTGGTTGACGTTCTCCGCCAGTTTGTCCTGCAGATACGCCGCACGGTTTTGGAAGGCGTAGGCGACCTGTGCGCCGAAGAGCAGAATCAGCCAGGAAAAATAAAGCCCAATCATGAATATGGGCACGAGGCCGAGGCTGCCGTAAATTTTGCTGTTGGAAACGACGCGGGAAACGTAGAGGAAGCCGAAGATGTTGTTCAAATGCCACAACGACCCGCCCACGACACCGCCGACAAACGCCGCGACGAAACGGACCCGGGTGTTCGGCACGAGTTGATAAACCAGCGTGAAGGTCAGCCACAAAACCACGAGTGGCAGAAGCTGGAAAATCAGGCCGCCAATGAACGGCATTTGGGCAACGATATTTCTGGTGGTTTGCAGATGCGAGCCGCCGGTCAACCCCAGCGCCGCGACAATGGCGAGCGGACCAAGCGTGATGGTCGTCCAATAAAGCACGACCCGAAGCAGCCAGTTCCGTCCGCGGGTCACGCCCCAGATGTCGTTGAACGTGTCTTCGATGTTCGCAAGCATCTGGATGGCCACATAGACCAGTAACAACATGCCGATCACGCCGAGTGTGCGGCTGCGGGTGTTCTGGATGAATTTATGAATATATTGGGCAGCTTCCTTTTGCGCGACGGCCCGCGTGTCGCCACCGGTATCGCCCGCGCCGGCCGCGACAACATTGGTTTCTGCGACGGCATTGGCTGGCGTCAATGCGACCGACATACCCGGGCTGGGATTCAGTGAAACCGCCTGGTCGTTGGTGTTGAGCGTTGCGGGCGGCATGATGTTGGAGACCAGTTTGTCAATCACCTGGTAGATTTTTTCCTCGCCTTCGTTTTTGAGCAGGCTGCTGGTGACGCTGATGGCCACCGCGAGCAACGGGATGAGCGCCAGCAGCGTCGTATAGGACAACGCCGCCGCGCGGACGGGACAGCGGTTGTGCACGAAACTCCTGATGACCAGCGTGCAAAGGTGCGCGAACCGCTCAAGCCGGCTCAATTCGCTTTCCGCGCCGGAGTAAACGCCGGTCAAAATTCTAATGAGACGTGAGAACGGCTTGATTGCCATGCGTTGCGCCACGCTAACAAACCCATTCGCCAAGTCAATCGGCGCGCGAATCCGCCTTCATAAAAATTCCGGCGCGATAAATCCGCTTTATCGCCGCCACAAAATCAGCACAATGGCCGTGCAGGCATCCGTAGCTCAATTGGATAGAGCTTCTGACTTCGGATCAGAAGGTTGCAGGTTCGAGTCCTGCCGGATGCACCATTTAAATCGGTGTCGGATCAACTCATGAAACAACCCGGCAATCGCAGTATCCTTTGTGCGTTTGCCCTGCTGTTTTTTGCCGGGATGGCCATCACGACGCCGGCGGCCGATGACTCCCAGGTCTGGCCCGCAATTACTTCCCAAACCCGTCCGTGGACTTATTGGTGGTGGATGGGCAGCGCAGTGGACCGGACGAATCTCACCCGGGAATTGCAGCGTTACCACGACGCCGGGCTGGGAGGCGTCCACATCATTCCGATTTACGGCGCGAAAGGCTGGGAATCAAATTACCTCAGCTACCTCAGTCCGAAGTGGATGGAGATGCTGGGCTACACCGTTTCCGAGGCGCACCGGCTGGGGCTGGGCGTGGACATGACCACTGGCACGGGCTGGTGTTTCGGCGGACCGGATGTCTCCGACCGCGACGCCAATGCCAGCGTCGTTGTAAAAACTTTTGATTTGGCGGTGGGCGAAAAGCTCAAGGAAAAATTCAAACGGAACGCGATTCAAGCTCTGGTCGCATTTTCGCCGGACGGAAAATCGGTTGAGTTGACGGACAAAATTTCCGCCGACGGCGAAGTGGATTGGACTGCGCCCGGCGGCACATGGCGCGTGTATGCGATCTCGCAAAAACCGTCCGGCCAAAAGGTCAAACGCGCCGCGCCGGGCGGGGAAGGCTGGATGCTGAACCCGTTTTATCCGCCGGCGATGAGTGACTATCTCCGCCGCTTCACCGATGCGTTCGCCAATTACGACGGCCCGAAGCCGCGCGCGATGTATCAGGATTCATATGAATACAAATCCGACTGGTCGCCTGATTTTTTCACGCAGTTTGAAAAGAGGCGCGGTTACAAGTTGCAAACCGAACTGCCCGCGTTGTTCGGCACGAATCAGGACGACCACGCCGCCCGCGTCAAATCCGATTACCACGAAACCATTTCTGACATCATGACGGAGGAATCGGAGCCGCTCTGGGTTGCTTGGTCGCATGAGCGCGGTTTCATCACGCGCTACCAGGCGCACGGCTCGCCCGGCAATCTGCTTGATCTCTATGCCGCGGCCGACATTCCCGAAACGGAGATGTTCCACACCAATCAAAATCCGCTTGTTTCCAAATTCGCCTCGTCCGCCGCGCATGTGAAAGGCGGTAATCTCGTCGCGGCTGAAACCGGCACGTGGCTCGCGGAACATTTCACCGAAACGCTCGGCGAAATGAAGTCTCTCGTGGACAACATGTTCCTCTCCGGCATCAACCATGTTTTTTATCACGGCACGTGTTATTCGCCGGACGAAGCCGGCTGGCCGGGCTGGCTGTTTTATGCCTCAACGGAAATGAACCCGCGCAATTCCATCTGGCGCGACGTGCCCGCGCTCAATGACTACGTCGCGCGCTGCCAGTCCATTTTGCAATCAGGCAAACCGGACAATGACATCCTGCTCTACTGGCCGATTTATGATTATTGGAATGATCCGACCAGCCAGTTGCCGCAACTGAAGATCGAGTCGCAGCAAATCTGGTTTGAAAATCAAGCCATCGGGAAAACCGCGCATGAGCTTTGGAACCGCGGCTACGCTTTCGATTACATTTCCGACCGGCAATTGCAGTCGGCGAAAGCCGCTGATGGGAAAATCCAGATGCCCGGCGGAAAGTACAAAGTTATTATCGTGCCGGAATGTAAATTCATTCCGCTGGAAACTTTTCAAAAACTTTTGTCGCTGGCGGAAAATGGCGCGACGGTGATTTTTGAAAAACAATTGCCGTCGGATGTTTCTGGCGAAAATGATTTGGCAAAGCAACGCAGTGAATTCAAAAAATTGATCTCCAAGCTGTCGTTTCGATGGCATGAAACCCGGGCAGGTAATGTGGAAGAAGCGAAAGTGGGACAGGGCAGCGTATTCCGCCGCGATTTGATTGCTACATATTCGTTGGGACACGCAAACATGGAAGTGATGCCGCAATTCGGACTTTCTTTCGTCCGCCGTTCCTTCGACGGTGGCTGGCATTACTTCATCGCCAATCGCAGCGGTACGAATTTTGATGGTTGGGTCACGCTTGGCCGTGCCGCAAAATCCGTTGTTATCCTTGACCCAATGACCAGCAACTCAGGCGTAGCGGCGTCTCGGCAGAGCGCCACCAATTCGACGGAGGTTCATCTGCAATTTGCGGCTGGCGAGTCCGTGATTCTCCGCGCCTTCGCCGACAAAAAAGCTGAAGGCGCGGCGTGGACTTACTGGCAGCCCCAGACGCCAGCCGCCAAAACCCAGACCCTGACCGGCCCGTGGAACGTGAAATTTTTCGCAGGCGGGCCAACACCCCCGGCGGATTTTCAAACCTCCAAACTCGCCTCTTGGACGACGTTTCCTGATACGAACGCACAAGCTTTTGCCGGTTCGGCGAGCTACATCATCACGTTTGACGCGCCAGTGCCAGCCAGTGGACATTACTTTCTCGACCTCGGCGACGTGCGCCAGAGCGCGCGCGTGAAAGTGAATGGCAAGGAGTACGGCACGCTCATCACGCCGCCGTTTCGGGTGGTCGTGGACAATTTGAAACCGACCGGCAACCAACTCGAAGTGGAGGTCACCAGCGTTTCGGCCAATCGTATCCGCGATTTGGACCGGCGCGGCGCGCCCTGGAAAAATTTCCACGACATCAATTTCGTGAACATTGATTACAAACCGTTCAATGCGGCGGACTGGCCGTTGATGGAATCAGGATTGCTCGGTCCGGTGACGTTGACGGCGGTGGGGCCGGCGCAGGTCAGGTGATGCCGGGTGGAAATTACTCGTGACTGGATGCCTTGCCCGGATATTCCTTGTCGAACCACGCCTTCACTTCTGCGTCGAGCTGTTTCAAGTCCGGGCGCGTGTTCGCGGCGGCGACGGCGTCGGTCCATTCCCGGTTCAAATCGCCGAGTTCGACATTCGAGCCGACGCGGACAAAAATCGGCATTTGATGCAGGTCGGCGTTGACAGTGATGGTCTGGCCGCCGTCGTAAATTTTTTCCGGATTCCACGCGTCGCGCCATTGGCTGATGGAAGGCAGATAAACCTCCTGCGTGCGCTGGTTTTTTTGCCAGATGGGCGAGACCAGGATGTCCGGGCCGTAAAGATACGTCCACCAGTTCGACCACGCGGCGGGCGCCTTCGGTTCGACCAAAAACAGCGGGCGCACGATCGGCATACCGGTTTCATGGGCGACTTTGGCCTGTTCAAAACTGTAATCGGCCAGCCGGGTGTGCAGTCGCGCATAAAGCCGCCAGATGGCAATCAATTCCGCGTCATAGCCCGGCGGAGTGTGAAAATTCCAGAACGCGCGATTTTTGGTCGGGCCGACTTCCATGATGGGCGTGAAGCAACTGAAGCCGAGCCAGCGTCCGCAGACTTCCGTGTCCATGGATTGCTCGCGGTAGCCGCAGGTGTCCGATCCCCAGTTGGGGTAGCCCATCACGGCGGCGCGTTGCACGGCGATGATTTCGGCGCGCAAACCTTCCTGCGTGCCGCCGATGTCGCCCCCCCAAAAAACCCCGTAAGCCGAACTGCCGGTGTAAGCTGCGCGCGGCATGCAGACGAAATCGGCGCCGCGATATTGTTCGGCGACGTCATAGGCCGCTTTCAAAAACATTGGCGGATAGGCGTTGCGATTCTCGCGGATGGAGCGTCCGTCAAAAACCCGGTAAGGCCCGCTTTCGGGAATGTTTTCCTCGCTGCGATCCATTTTGAAACCGGCCACGCCGAGCTTCAGCAGTTTGGCGACGCCGTCCTGCCAGTATTTTTTCGCGTCGGGATTGGTAAAGTCGGCCAGCGGGTAATTACTTTTCGACGGCTTTTGTCCCGCCAGCGTCCAGCCTTTGGCGAGCGCGTTAGTTTCCATTTGTCCCTGAAAAAACGGTCCGATCCACAAAAACATCTGCACGTCTTGCCCGTTGAGCCATTTCACCGATTCGGCAAAATTCGGCAAACGGTTCGTATCAATCTTGAAATCGTCGTAGCCGTTTTTGCCCGGGCCCCAGGGACGGTCAACCCAGTAAATGCCGAGGGGAATGCCGTAGGCCTTCATCAACAACACGTCCTCCATGAACTCGGAATTGAACGGACCGGTGACGGGCGTGCCGTCGTAATAATTGGGGCGCTGCGTGTTTTCATCGCGCCAGCGCCATGTGCCATACATCCATTTTGGCGGCAGGAACGGCGGCCCGGCGTCAAGCGCGTGCGCGCGAACGAGCGCGGCGGGATTGTCGGCGGTGTAGATTTTTGCCTCGAACGACGGACCTTCAAATTCAATCTTCACCCGTTTCGAATCGCTCGCGCAAAAGTCAAAACGGCCCGGCCAGTTTCCCTTCACAAAAACCGCATAGCCGCGCGATGAAATGTAAAACGGCGCGTAAACCGACAACGTCGGTTTGGCGATCATGTCCACTTTCTCGCCGCGCAGGTTCATGGCGGCGGTGAGGTTCGTCGCCCACGAAGCCTGCTGCGGCCCGTCCACGACGCGTTCCATCAAACCGGTGAAGTATTCCTCCGGCGCGGCGTCCACGGCCAATCCCCACTTGACGATGTCCGCGTCCGGCGTCGCGGAAAGCCGGATGGAAAAGTCGTTCCCATCCGGTTTCACAGAGATTTTCACCACCCGCCCATCGGGCATTTTGGTTTCCGCCTGCTGGCCTGGACCATCTTGTGTCTTGGTGAAAGGAATGGCCGGGAGTGGTGTCCGGCCGGTTGCAGTTTCATAAAACAACCCGGCAATCTTGAGGGGGCAAATTTTGGAAGGCGCGGGCAGGGAAACCGTGACCGTCCGGGTGGAAGTGCAACCGGCGAGCAGAATGGACGCAAACAGAACCGGCAACAGTGGAAGAGCGATTTTTCGTTTCATGGGCACAACTTAATTACGGCGAAACCCAGTCCCACGCAATGCCGAAGGCGGGACGGGGGGCACATTCAGGCACTGCCCCCGGAGCGCGGCTGTGTCGAAGACCAGCCGCAGCAGCTTCGCAAAACCAGCCTGCTGGAATACGCCTGATGCCGCAGAGCTTTTCCACGTGCTGCGGCTGGTGCTTTGCACACAGCCGCGCTCCAATCCGGTTGCGTTCGGGGCAGTGACCCAGCTGCCGCTGGCGCCGATTGTGAACAATTAATTTTTGTGCTCCGCCGCGTTCCCGCTACGATGACGCCATGCCCGACGCCTATGGCCAGCTCCTCGACGCGACGATCCAACATCTGGAAGACTTGAAATCGCGCGGCGTGCGCCACGTTGCCGTTTCGCCCGAAACCCTCCATGCCCTGGCGCAGCCGGCTAGGGCCGAACCCAAAATTTCCATGCCAACTGCACCCTCATCACCAAAGCCGGCCGAACTTTCACTCGCGTTGCCCGGTGAAACCCAATCCGAAATCTTCACTGCGCCTGCTCCGTCACCCGCCACTCGTCTCTCGTCACCCGAAAAGGCCGCCGCCTTTGCCGCGTTGCGCGAGCGGGCGCTGGCCTGCGTCAAATGCGCGCACCTGGCGTCGTCGCGCAAAAACGTCGCGTTCGGCGTCGGCAGCATTGACGCCCAACTGATGTTCGTGGGCGAGGCGCCGGGGGCGGACGAAGACGAGCAGGGCGAACCGTTCGTCGGCAAGGCCGGCCAGTTGCTCACCAAAATCATCCAGGCGACGGGCCTGAGCCGCGCGGACGTTTACATCGCCAACATTTTGAAGTGCCGCCCCGACACCCCCGGCCAATCCGCTGGCAACCGCAAGCCGACCTCCGACGAAATGGCCACGTGCATTCCGTATCTGCACGAGCAGATTGATTTGATCCGGCCCCGGATCATTGTCGCGCTCGGCGCGACGGCGGTGGAAGGATTGCTGGGCAAGACCCTCGGCATCACCAAGCTGCGCGGCACCTGGAAGACGTATCGCGGCACGCCGCTGATGCCGACGTATCATCCGGCGTACCTGCTGCGCAACCAGGCGATGAGCGAAAAGCGCAAGGTCTGGGAAGACATGCTGGCCGTGATGGAAAAACTCGAAATGCCCATCAGCGAAAAGCAGCGGCGATTTTTCTTGAAGGCTTAATTCGCGGATTGCGTGGACCTCATTTTCCGCTATAACCACCCGCCATGCATCAAATCATCCAGTGGTTGAGCGATTGGTATAATCACGCGCTGCAAACGGGCGGTTATCCCGCCATTGCGCTGATGATGGCGGTGGAAAGTTCGCTGTTCCCGCTGCCCAGCGAACTCGTGATTCCGCCGGCGGCGCATTGGGCGCACACCGGGCAAATTCAGTTGAGCCTGTGGGGCATCGTGCTGGCGGGCACCCTCGGGTCGTGGTTCGGCGCCACGTTGATGTATTGGGCGTCGCGGCTGGCCGGCCGGCCGCTCGTGCTGCGCTTCGGCAAATACGTTTTCATTTCCACCTACAAAGTGGAGGGCGCGGAACGCTGGGCGGCGCATTACGGGGCGATGGGCATTTTCATTTCGCGCATGTTGCCGGTGGTGCGGCATCTCATCGGCATTCCGGCGGGCATCGTGCGGATGGATTACCTGAAATTTTCCCTGTTCACACTGCTCGGCTCGGGCATCTGGTGTTCAGTGTTGTGCTGGCTGGGTGTGAAAATGGGGCAGGACGAACAATTGATGAAAGGCGAGTATCATCGCATCACCCTCTGGCTCGGCGGGGTGGTGCTGGTGCTCGGCGGACTTTATTATTTCTTCGTCCACCGGCATATGAAGAAAAAACTTTGACATGGATTCCACGAATTTTCACAGATTCAATCCGTGAACATCTGTGCAATCCGTGTCTAAAATTCCTTTGCACTGCAATACGTCAGAATCAACACGTACCGCGAGGATTTTGGACTGCGGTGGCAGAGCGCAGCGGCGACACCGCTTTTCGACTGCGGACAGAGCTTCCAAAGCGGCGTGGCTCCCGCTCTGCTGGATTCCCGCCGCACTCCAAAAAGTTTGGTTACGGCCTTGCTGCGTTGCGCCTCCCGCTCGCGCGTCAGCGGAGTTGCGTTGGAATTCCACCCGCCGCCCCCGGCTCCTACTTGATGAGCTGGAAGCTGAACGGGTATTTGTAATCCTCGCCGTTGTTGGCCTTGATGCCTGCGATGATGACGAGGATCAGATAGGCAAGGCCAATCAATGGAAACAGCAAGGACATGAGGAAGCCGAGATGGATGACCGACAACACAACGGACGCAATCAGGGCGGCGACCCACACAATGAGCGCCGTAATTTGAAAATTCAACGCGGTCTTGCCGTGGACGTTCACGGAGGGGAATTCGTTCTTCTTGATCTGCCAGATCAGCAGTGTGCAAAGGCACGGAATGCATGGCACCAGACCGCCCAGGTGGCACAACATGTTCCACATGCGGGCCTGGCTTTCGTTGGAGCCGGGAGTGGGTGCGGGTTGGGTGGGTGGAGGTGTCTGGGTCGGAGGCATTTGATTTTCTGACATAGATTTCCTTTCTTGGATTTGCCCGCTTATTACGCCGATTTGACTCAACGCGCAAGAATGAATTTTACCGTAAAATCTCTTTGCGCCTTTGCGTCTTTGCGTTGAAATTCTTCGCGTGTCTGCGACTGAAGCCATCCGCAAAAAACTGGGCGCCTTGCCGCACAAGCCGGGCGTGTATCTCATGCGCGACCGGTTCGGCACGGTCATTTACGTCGGCAAGGCGCGCGACTTGCGCAAGCGCGTGAGCCAGTATTTTCATCCGTCGCGGCGCCTGGGCTGGGACTTGAAATTCAACGCGCTCGTCGAGGCCATCCACGATTTTGACATGCACGTCGTCCGCAGCGAACCGGAGGCGTTCCTGCTCGAGGGCAAACTCATCAAGGAATTTCACCCGCGCTACAACATCAGCTTCCGCGACGACAAACGCTTCCTGATGCTCAAGGTCAATCTCAACGACCCGATCCCCAACTTCACCTTCACCCGGCTCAAGAAGGACGACGGCGCGCGTTACTTCGGGCCGTTCTCAAATTCCGGCGCGTTGCGCAACACGCTCGCGCTCGTGCGGCGGCAGTTCAATCTGCGCGGCTGCCGCGTGTTCACGCCGTGCGCGGCCGACTACAAGCATTGCCTCTACGCGCACCTCAAATACTGCACCGCGCCGTGCATCGGCAATGTGACGCGCGAACAGTATTTGGAACAGGTCCGCGCCGCGTGCGATTTCATCGCAGGCCAGTGCCACGAAATGAAGGAACAACTCGAAGTCGAAATGCGCAAGGCCGCCACCGCGCAGGATTATGAGAGGGCCGCCGGCCTGCGCGACCTCATCCGCGATTTGAAAGAAACGACGAAGAAGGAACGAAAGTTTGAGCGTGTGCCTTACACGTTGCCCCTGGCGATGGACCCGCAGCGCGATCTCGCGGAACTGGCGAAGGCTCTTGGCCTGCGCGAACCACCGCGGCGCATTGAAGGCTTCGACATTTCGAACATCAGCGGCACATTCGCCGTCGCGTCGCTTGTGAGTTTCAAAAATGGCCGGCCTGACCGTGCGAATTATCGCCGGTTCAAAATCAAAACCGTCGAAGGCCAGGATGACTTCGCCGGCATGGCGGAAGTTGTGAAGCGGCGTTACTCACGTCTTTTGCGCGAGGGCGAAGTTAAAGTAGGGCAGGCGTCTCGCCTGCCCGCGCTGAGCGAAGCGAGACGCGATGCGCTTGCGCTGGCGCGTTCGTTGGGCAGGCGAGACGCCTGCCCTACTTTACCCGATCTCATCCTGATAGACGGCGGCAAGGGACAGCTCAATGCCGCGTGCGGGGAATTGAAGAAACTCGGCCTCGAGAAAATCCCGGTCATCGGGCTGGCGAAGGAGTTCGAGGAGATTTACCAGCCGGGCGAAAGCAAACCGCTGCGGCTGGGACTGAATCATCCGGCGGTGAAATTATTGCAGCGCATTCGCGACGAATGTCATCGCGTGGCGAATTCCTACAACGCGCAACTTCGCATCAAGCGGATTTCGGAGAGTGTACTCGATGAATTCCCCGGCATCGGCGAGGCGCGCAAGCAAGCGCTGCTGAAAAAATTCGGTTCGGTGCAACGGCTGCGGACGGCGACGTTGGAACAAATCGCCGCTATGCCCGGATTCGGCGGCAACGCGGCGGCGGAGTTGAAAAAGTTTCTGGAGGCGCGAAGCTAGGCGACATCCGCGCGCTTTCTACCCAGTCCTTTGGCGATGCGCTCCGACAGTAAAAGAACAACAGAAACGAGTGCGAGAACACTAACAATGTCAGACGCCCATGAAAGTGACCTGTATGCAACAAATTGCACGATTGTCACAATCATAATCAAAACTGCAATCAAACCAACAAATCTGCGCGCCCACTGTGCACAGTGAAAAAGGGAAAAACCCGCCACACCGCCCGCCAGATACAACAGGCAAGCCAAAGTGTGTAAATGAAAACGTGGCAAAAATAAAACCTTTGGATGAGTAAAAACAGCATGCAAAAGCGCAAACAAAAACAAGGTGCCGAGCACGCCGCTTAGTGCCATCCAAAGTACGCCTAGAATGCGATATGTTTTCATAAATGTTCCGATGCAATCGGCTTTCTTAAATTCGGTTTTTAATAAACGGGGCTGGCCTATTTTCTTGATAGCAGAACCGAAAGCTTCTTGTTCGCTGAATCCCGATCGCATTTGCTGCTCCACGTCTTCGCGCAAGTGACTTTCCAGTTCCTCCAGCGGCACGGGCGTTTTGATTCCGGCGGCCAGCATTTGTTGTCGCCAGTCCGCGATTGATTGTTCGAGGTTAAACATATTGCTCCTTTCGCAAGCCGGACAGGACGCCATGAACCAGTGACCACTGTTCGTGGTGTTTTTGCATGGCGTGCTTGCCGTCCTTTTTGAGCGAGTAATATTTCCGCTTCCGCCCCGTCTCACTTTCTGCCCAGCGCGATTTGATCAACCCCCGCTGTTCCATCCGGTGCAGCACCGGGTAGAGCATGCCGTCCGTCCATTGGAGCTTGCCATCGGAGCGGGCCTTGACCTCTTGGATGATGGCGTAACCGTAGCTCTCACCACGGGAAAGCAGCGACAAGATCAATGGCTCCGCCGACGCGGCGACCAGTTCTTTTCGAATCATAGAGACACGATACATAGAGTTTATATGTATGTCAAGCGGAAAAATTGATTGAAAAGAAATCCGTGCCAATTCGCGGAATTGTGGCTTAATCTTGCGGTATGAACATTCAAGTGGCTGTTTTGTGCGACGCGGCGACCGAGGACCACGGCAAGCTTAATCTCCTTGGTTCGTTCGACACGATCTACGCGCCGCAATTGCCCGCCGTGCATCCGCAATGCGCCGTCGCGTTGCGTGTCACGTTCAACGCCGGCGACGAGGGCACGCGCAAGCTCAAGTTGAACTTCGTCAACGCCGACGGCCACGCCATCATGCCGCCCATCGAAATCCCGGTGGTGGTCGCGCTGCCGGACGACGTGCATTTCGCCACGCGCAATTTCATCGTGAACATCCAGCAGTTGAAATTTGCCGAGGCGGGGTTGTATTCCGTGGATGTCCGGCTCGATGACAAATCGCAGACGAGCATTCCGTTGTCGGTCAAACACCTGCCGCAAGCGGTGGCATGAAGAAATGCAGAAGGCTGAATGAAGAATGAAGAAATTATTTGCGCACACCCGATCTTTGAACGGTCGGGTTTTTTGCATTCTTCCTTCTTCATTCTGCCTTTGAATAGAAACGACTTTGGGCTTTGAACTCCGCGCGCGTGCCGCCATATTTCCGCGCATGGCGAATTCAAACAACGAAACGGTCCTGCAACTTGATTTACCGGGCGTCAAAAAGCTCAAGAGCGGCAAGGTGCGCGAAGTTTTCGACCTCGGCGACCGCTTGCTGTTCGTCGCCACCGACCGCATCTCCGCGTTCGATGTCATCATGCCCAACGGCATCCCGCGCAAGGGCGAGGTGCTCACGCAGATTTCGTATTTCTGGTTCGCGCAGACCGAATCGTTCCAGCCGAACCACCTGCTCTCCCGCACCGGCGACCCGCTGCCGAAAAATCTTCAGCCGTTCGCCGATAAAATCGCGCGCCGCTCGATGATTGTGAAAAAGGCGAAGCCGCTGGCCATCGAATGCGTCGTGCGCGGTTACCTCGCGGGCAGCGGTTGGAAGGAATACCAGAAATCGCAGACCGTCTGCGGCATCAAACTCCCGCCCGGTTTGAAGAAATCTTCCGAACTGCCCGAACCAATTTTCACGCCAGCCACGAAAGCCGAGACCGGCCACGACGAAAACATTTCATTCGCGGAAGCGGCAAAGATTGTCGGTGACGACATCGCCGGGCAGGCGCGCGCGGCGAGCCTGAGAATTTACAATTCCGCCCGCGATTACGCCCGCCAGCGCGGCATCATCATCGCCGACACGAAGTTTGAGTTTGGTTTGGACAACGGCAAACTCATCCTGATTGACGAAGTGCTGACGCCCGATTCCTCGCGCTTCTGGCCCGCCGACCAGTATCAACCCGGCCGCGGCCAGCCGAGTTTCGACAAGCAATTCGTCCGCGACTACCTGGAAACGCTGGACTGGAACAAAACCCCGCCCGGCCCGGGGTTGCCGCCGGAGGTTGTCGCGAAAACCACGGCGAAATATCTGGAGGCTTACGAGCGGTTGACGGGGAAAAAGCTTTAATTCGTAGCGGCGGTCGGCAGACCGCCGGTGACTTGTTTGACCGCCGGAAAAATTGGCGGCTTTCTGCCGAAAGCCGCTACGTCGGCAGGCGTTCACAGGCCGGAAGCTTTTGCCGTATTTTGAACCATGCAAAATTTGGTCGAAGATTTTTTGCAATACCTCCGCCACGAGCGCGGGCAGGCGGAGCACACCCAGAAAACCTACGCCGCACTGCTCGGCAAATTCACCACGTGGGCGGCCAAACAGAACCTGACCGACTGGAAATCGGTCGAACTAAAACATCTGATGGCGTTCCTGCAATACGAACGCGAACGTCCATTGGCCGATGAACCGAAAGAGTCCCCCAAACGCCTCAGCAGCGAAAGTGTTTATCTGGAAATCGCCGCGCTGCGCGCGTTTTATCGCTTTGCGGAAAGTGAGAAATTGCTGACAAACAATGTCGCGGAAAATTTGTCGCTGCCGCGACGCTGGAAACGTTTGCCGAAGGCGCTGTCGGACGCGGAAATCAAAAAGCTGCTGGAGCCGGAGACGCCGGAGACGCCAGAAAATTTGTGCGACCAGGCGATTCTTGAACTCGCCTACGCCTCAGGTTTGCGGCTTGCCGAATTAAAAAATTTGCGCCTGGAGCAGCTTCACCTCGAAGCCGGATTCATCAACGTCATCGGCAAGGGCAACAAAGAACGCGTGGTGCCGGTCGGGAAAAAGGCCGTTGAAGCGTTGAATCGTTACCTCGAGGTTGGGCGTCCGAAGCTCGTTACGCCGCGTTCGCCCGCGACGGTTTTTCTGACCAAGCGCGGCACGCCGTTCGCATCCGTGACGCTTTGGCTTCACATCAAAAACCGTGTCCACCGTGCCGGCGTGGCGCGCAACATCACGCCGCACATGCTGCGGCACAGTTTTGCGACGCATCTGCTGGAACATGGCGCGGACCTGCGGGTGATTCAGGAACTGCTCGGCCACGCGAGCATCAGCACGACGGAGATTTACACGCACGTCACCGGCAACCGGCTGCGGGACATCCACAAAAAGTTTCATCCGCGGGCATAACCTTGTAACGGCGGTCTGTGACCGCCGGGAGAAGAAACCAATTTGCGACGTCCACTTCAAATGGGGCTCGTGGAACTCGCCCCTCCGAAGGCAGTCATTCAAAATTGCAAGTGAAATTTCCGTTTGCGTTTGCGCGCAATGGGGTAAAATCGTGCCATGAACGCGCAAATGAACGTGTTGTTTGCGACCGCAATGCTCGGCTGTCTGGTCACGGCCGGTGGCGCGGACCAACCCAACCCCCCGAAAATTATGAGCCTCCCAATCACCATCACCAGCACCGCCTTTTCCGAAGGTCAACCGATTCCGGCAAAATATTCCTGCGAAGGCAGCGACGTTTCGCCGCCGCTCAAGTGGATCCCGCAAGGCGGGACGCCCGCAAACGCCAAAAGCTTCGCGCTCATCGCCGACGATCCCGACGCACCGATGGGGACGTGGGTGCATTGGGTGCTTTACGATTTGCCACCGAACACGACCGGACTTCCGGAAGACGTAGCGAAAACCCAGTTCACTTCCGGCGGGGCGAAGCAGGGATTGAACAGTTGGCCACGCCTGGGTTATGGCGGGCCGTGTCCGCCACCCGGCAAACCGCATCGCTACTTTTTCAAGCTCTACGCCCTCGACACGATGCTCGACCTCAAGCCCGGCGCGACGAAGAAAGACGTTGAAGCCGCGATGAAAGGCCACATCCTCGCCGAGGGGCAGTTGATGGGGAGGTATCAAAGGAAATAAAACATCGAACATCCAACATCGAACGCCCAACATCCAATGAACGGCGTGATCGGCGGCAACATTGGATGTTCGATGTTGGATGTTGAGCGTTCGATGTTTCTAGCGGCATAATTTTTTCAGCCTTTCGTTCCGCGCCGATTTCATGTTCAGTATCCGCCGCTTATGAGCAAAACTGCACTCCTCTTTGCCGGACAGGGCGCGCAGGCCGTCGGCATGGGCAAAGACCTCGCCGAAAAATTTCCATCGGCCAAAGCCTGGTTCGACCGCGCCAACGCCGCGCTCGGCTACGACCTCGCTTCAATTTGTTTCAACGGTCCGGAAGCTGAACTCACGAAAACTGAAAACGCCCAGCCCGGGATCTTCCTTGTGAGTTGGGTCGCGTTTCAATTGCTCAAGGAACGCGTTGGAGTTCAAGCTTTAGCTTGTTCCGCCGCTGACACGCTAAAGCGTGAACTCCAACTAAAATTTGACGCCACCGCCGGTTTGTCGCTCGGCGAATTCACGGCGCTGACGGCGGCGGGCGCGATGAGTTTCGAGGATGGCCTGCGCCTGGTGCGCCAGCGCGGCCGGTTCATGCAGGAGGCCTGCGAAGCCACGCGCGGCGGCATGGCGGTGGTCATCGGTTTGGATGAAGCGCCCACCCGCGAAGTCTGCGCCGAAGCAGGCGTGACCCTTGCCAACCTCAATTGCCCGGGCCAAATCGTCATTTCCGGCAAAGCGGACAAGATTGCCAAAGCCGTCGAACTCGCCAAAGCGAAAGGCGCAAAGCGCGCAATTCCATTGCCGGTCGCCGGCGCGTATCACTCGCCGCTCATGGCCGGCGCCCGGCAGAAACTTCAAGCTGAATTGGCCAGGGTGAAATTTTCGCCACCGGTTGTGCCGGTGATTTCCAACGTCACGGGGCAGCCGCACGGCAACGCGGCGGAAATTTCCGCACGGCTGGTCGAGCAGGTCACGTCATCGGTTCTGTGGGAAAAATCCATGCGCCATTTGCTGGCGCAGGGTTTCACGCGGTTCATTGAGCTTGGCCCCGGCACCGCGTTGAGCGGTTTTATGAGGCGCATTGATAAGAATGTGCAGATGCTCAACGTCGCGGATGTGGCCGGCTTGGAAGTGACGGGGAAGGCGTTGGGCGGGTAGCAGTCCCGCAAAGCGGGATGAGAACGCGGCCAATATCACCCGCGCTCCTACGAGGCGCGGCTGCAAATTTTTTCGTGTGCATTCGTGCCGATTCATGGTTAAACCATGGCCGCCATGAAACAACTTGAGAATCAAATCGCCGTGATCACCGGCGCGGGCCGGGGTATTGGCCGCGCCATCGCGTTGAAATTCGCCGCCCAAGGGGCCGATATCGTGGCCGTGGACCTGAAAACCGATTTTGAGCAGGAAACGGTGGATGAAGTGCGCAAGCTCGGGCGCAAAGCCTGGGCGGTGGCCGCCAATGTAGCCGAGGCCGCCAGCGTCGAGGCCGCCGCCGAGCAGATTTTGAAGGAGGCCGGCCACGTGGACATCCTCGTGAACAACGCCGGCATCACCAAGGACGGCCTGCTCATGCGCATGAGCGAGGCGGATTGGGACGCCGTGCTGGACATCAACCTCAAGGGAACATTCCTGTTCACCAAGGCATTCAGCCGCGCGTTTGTGAAACAGAGATCCGGCCGCATCGTCAACATCGCCTCCGTGATCGGCCTGATCGGCAATGCCGGCCAGTGCAATTACGCGGCGAGCAAGGCCGGCGTCATCGGCTTTACGAAGTCCGTCGCGCGGGAATTGGCCTCGCGCGGAGTCACCGCGAACGCCATCGCCCCCGGATTCATTGAGACCAAGATGACCGAGGCGCTCGGCCCGGAGGCGCGGACCGCCCTGCTCAAGCAGATTCCGCTGGCCAGTCTGGGCCAGCCCGGGGACGTGGCGGAGGCGGCATTGTTTTTCGCCAGCCCGGCGGCGCGTTATATCACCGGGCAGGTTTTGGCGGTGGACGGCGGGATGGTGATGTGATTGAAAAATTTTATGATTCAAGGCTTGACGATTTTGGCGTTCATGGCATAGAGACAGGTCAAAATTAACTTATGGCTGACAAACCTATTGACCAACGGGTAAAAGACATCATTGTCGAACAACTCGGCGTGAAGCCGGATCAAGTAACGCCGGAGGCGAAGTTCATCGAAGACCTCGGCGCGGATTCGCTCGACACCGTCGAGTTGATCATGGCGCTGGAAGAGGAATTCGGCATCGAAGTGCCGGACGAACAGGCGGAAAAACTCCTGACCGTCGGCGATGTGGGCAAATACATCGAAGAACATCAAAAATAGTTGCGACTTTGGTCGCTTCGGGGCAGCTTGGCTGAACTCGGCTTGAGCCGCCCCTTTTGATTTTATGGCAAGCAACTGGATAGACCGCCGCGTGGTCGTCACCGGGTTGGGCGTCGTCACACCGCTGGGGCATCAACTCGATGTTTTCTGGAGCAAACTCATCTCCGGCCAATGCGGCATTGACCGCATCACCGCATTCGACGCGACACCGTTCGCCACGCAGGTCGCCGGCGAAGTGAAACATTTTGATCCGCTGCCGGCGTTTCCGTCGCCGAAGGAAGTCCGGCGGACGGATCGTTATTCGCAATTCGGCATTTTCGCCGGGCACCAGGCGCTGCTCGATTCCGGACTCGACCTCGACCGGGAAAACCGCGACGAAATCGGCGTCATCATCGGCTCCGGTATCGGCGGATTGTCCACCACCACCGAGCAACTCAAAATTTTGTTCCAACGCGGTCCCGGCCGGCTCTCGCCGTTCATGATCCCGATGCTCATCGGCAACATGGCCTCCGGCACGTTCTCGATGTACAAGGATTTGCGCGGGCCGAATTTCGCCACCTGCTCCGCCTGTGCCACGGCCAATCACGCCATCGGCGAAGCCTGGCGCTGCATCAAAATGGGCGACGCGCAGGCGATGTTCGCCGGCGGCGCGGAAGCGACGATCGTGCCCATCGGCATCGGCGGCTTTTGCGCGATGCGGGCCATGAGCACGCGCAACGACGATCCCAAACGCGCCTCGCGCCCGTTCGACAAGGAACGCGATGGCTTCGTCATGGGCGAAGGCGCAGGCGTCGTTGTGCTCGAAGAATTGGAACATGCCCAAAAGCGCAGCGCGAAGATTTATTGCGAAATCGTCGGTTACGGCAACACGGCCGACGCGCACCATCTCACCGCGCCGGCTCCGGGCGGCGAAGGCGCGGCCCGTTGCATGAAAATGGCGCTGCGCCACGGTGGCCTGAACCCCGGGGACGTTTCCTATATCAACGCCCACGGCACCTCCACACCGCAAGGCGATGTCTGTGAAACGCAGGCCATCAAGACCGTTTTCGGCAGCTACGCAAAAAAGGTGGCCGTCAGTTCCACCAAAGGCGCGACCGGCCACATGCTTGGCGCCGCGGGCGCGGTGGAAATGACCGTCTGTGCGCTGGCCATCAAACACGGCGTCGTCCCGCCGACCATCAATCTGCAGGTGCCCGATCCCGAATGCGATCTGGACTACGTGCCGAACACCGCGCGTGAGTTGAAAGTGAACGTCATCATCAACAATTCGTTCGGCTTCGGCGGCCACAACGCCAGCATCGCGGCCAGGAAATTTACGGGCTGAACCGTGAACTTTCTTTCGTTAATCGAAAGCAAACGCGACGGGCAGACACTCGCGCCCGTTCAGATTGAATATTTCGTCCGCGAGTTCACCATCGGGAAAATTCCCGACTACCAGATGGCCGCGATGCTCATGGCCATTTATTTTCGCGGCTTGAGCACTGCCGAAACCACCGCGCTCACGCTCGCCATGCGCGATTCCGGCGATGTGCTGAAATTCCCCAGGGACAAACGCCCGCTCGTGGACAAGCATTCCACCGGCGGCATTGGCGACAAGGTCTCGCTGCCGCTCGCGCCGTTGCTCGCGTGCCTCGGCTTCCGTGTGCCAATGATTTCCGGGCGCGGCCTGGGCACCACCGGCGGCACACTCGACAAGCTTGATTCCATTCCCGGGTTCAAAACGTTACTGCCGGCTGAACAAATCGTTGCCCAGGTTCAGAAAGTCGGCTGTGTCATTTGCGGCCAGACTGACCGGATGGTTCCGGCGGACAAGAAAATTTACGCGCTCCGCGACGTTTCCGGCACCGTGCCCAGCATCCCGCTCATCACCGCGTCCATCCTTTCCAAAAAGCTCGCCGAAAGCCTCGACGCGCTCGTCCTCGACGTGAAATATGGCTGTGCCGCGTTCATGCAAACCAAGACCGATGCCCGCAAACTCGCAAAAGCGATGGTTGCGCTCGGGAATGAATGCGGTGTGAACACGCGCGCGATGCTCACGGACATGAACACGCCGCTGGGCCGCGCCGCCGGCAACTGGCTGGAAGTGAAGGAAAGCGTGGCATGTCTCGAGCCAATTTCTTGTAGCCGCCGACGTGAGTCGGCGCATTCTTCTTCAAAGAGCAGTCGGCGCGGACTGACGTCCGCGGCTACGGAGATAAACGACCTCCGTTTGCTCGTCCTCGACTGCGCTGCACATTTGCTGGTCCAGACGCGCAAAGCCAGGTCACTTGTTGCTGCGCGCAAACGGGCGGAAGACTGTTTAAATTCCGGCGCGCCGCGAAAGAAATGGGACGAAATGCTCATTGCTCAAGGCGCGGATTTGAAAACCTTTAACCAAAAACTTGTGCTCGACACCACGGCGCCGGTGGTTGTCGAATTAAAAGCCGAAAAACCGGGGTTTGTTGCGAAGTGTGACGCGCGGCTCATTGGCGAAGTCATCCGCGATTTGGGCGGTGGCCGGCTCACGAAGGAATCCGCCATCAACTACGACGTCGGGATTGACCGGCTCGCCAAACCCGGCGAGGCCGTGCGGGAAAATTCCGTTCTCGCCCGCATTCATGCCGCCGACCGCGCGCAAGCCGAAACCGCCTGCGCCCGGTTCCAGGCCGCGTTCGAAATTTCCGCCAAGCCGCCAAAGATGACCAGGCTGGTTGCGGAGATCATTGCGTTGTAGAGATAAAAGCACTTTCGGCGAAGGATTTTGCCGTGGCCGGCGTGTTTCTGTATAAAGACACCAAACAAAATGACAAATCCCATGAAAATCCCAACCTGCCTTGCCGCCGGCCTGCTCGCGCTCACGCTCAATCCGGCGTTTGCCCAACCCGCTCCTAACCCATCTGCAATGCCGCCATCGCAGGCGGGCGATTACATTTGGGTCAAAGCAACCAACTCTCTGACAAAATTTGATTTGGATTTTCCCGGCGGCACGCCGAAGGATTTGGTGAAAGCCATTGAAAAGGCGAACGGCAAACCGCTGAATGCAATTATTCCTGATGATTGTGCAAATTTAAAAATACCTGCCGTGTCTGTGAAAAATGTAACAGTGGCGCAGTTGTTTGACGTGCTGACACGAGCTTCCACAAAGTTCGGACACTATTTGTATAAAAGCACTGATGGGAATGCCGCCTATCTGGATTTCACCGATTCTTATGGCTTCCGCACCGAAGGAATTCCGGATGAAAATTCCATTTGGTATTTATACTGGGATAAAAAGTCGACCCCGCAACAAGTATTATCGCCGATAATTTGTAGATTTTATCAACTAGGACCTTATCTCAATGCCGGTTATCGGGTGGAGGACGTCACGACGGCTATTGAAACAAGTTGGAAAATGCTGGGAGACACGAAACCACCTCAAATCAGTTATCACAAAGACACTAAAGTGCTGATTGCAGTGGGCGAAGCATACAAAGTGGATTTGATTGGCGATGTGCTTAAACAGTTATCTCAAGGAGAACCGAAGGAAAATTCAGCAAAGGGCCAGGCGGGAAAAACCAAAACAGAATAAGTTGTCTGGTGGCTGACTTTTGTTGGAAGTAATTTCGCCGGAGTGGACAATGTTCCGGCATTTGTGGATTCGCCATTTGAAATCGTCGCAAAAAAGCCGTCGGACAAGCCGTCGCTGGATGTGGCGCCGTTGACGCGCCGGATGGTGGAAGGAGATGAAATGGCCTGGCGCGCTTTCTACCATGCCTACTTCGATCGCCTGTCGCGTTACCTCCTAGTGGTTGCCGCCGGCAACGAGGACGCGATGCACGAGGCGCTTCAGGGCACGCTGGTGCGAGTCGTGCGGCACATCAAAGTTTTTCAAGACGAAGAAGTGTTTTGGAGCTGGCTTACGGTGCTGGCGCGCAGTGCGTTCAGCGACGAAACGAGAAAGCGCCGCCGTTACTTTTCGTTTTTGGAACGATTCACGCGGCACGCGGCCGTTGCCAGCGACGGCGCCAGTGACAATCAAACGGATGAGCGATTGAGGATTTTGCTGGAACGCCATGTCGCATCGTTGCCGCCGGACGAACGAAAATTGGTCGAACAAAAGTATTTAGCAAGCCGTGCCGTCCGCGAAATTGCCGGCGAACTACAAACGACGGAGAAGGCCGTCGAATCGAAGCTGTCCCGCATCCGCCGCAAGCTGAAGGACGCGGTGCTGGCGGAATTGAACCATGAACCACGAACCTGACAACGAGCAATTGCTCGCCGACGTGCTCGCCGAAACTACGCCCGCCGATTTCCGCGAAGCGCTGCTCGGAGAAACATTACGTTTGGCGCGGCGCCGTCGCCGCTGGCGGCAAACGCGGCGCGCGGCGGCGTTGTTCGTTGCCCTGGGATTACTCGCGGTTTTAGTCTGGCAGAATTTGCCGCAGCGTCCGGTCGCGTCAATGCCAGTGGCAAAAGCGAAAGTCAAAAGTTACCAGCTTGTGCGTACCCAACCGTTGCCCGCCAGCGCAATTGTCGTCACCCAGCCTTTTCCCACCGATCAGCTTGTCGCGTCAGTCGCAACTGTTGAAATGATTCAAACGAGCAGCGGCAATTTTCGCGTGATCAACGACGACGAACTTCTGGCGTTGGTCGCGGCGCGACCGGCGGCGCTGGTCCGCCTTGGCCCGCATTCCGAGCAGTTGGTTTTTGTGAATCCGGAGGACGAAAAGGGTTTTCCAGTCAATTGATTTGGAGCGCCGGTCTCTGACCCGGCGCATTCTGCAATCAACATCAAACGCCCGGAAAATTGGAGGTTCGAAGTTTGATGTTGAATGTTTACTCGCGATTTATCGGAGTTGGATGTTTTCATTATCACGCCGGGTCGGAGACCGGCGTTCCGTTCGGATCAATCCAATGTCTCCAAAATCTTCTCCGCCGCGGCGCGTGGATTTTCGGCGGCATAAATCGGACGGCCAATCACCAGCCAGTTGGCGCCGGCGGCAATGGCTTCGCGCGGCGTGAGCGTGCGCTTCTGGTCGTCGGCCTTTTCCACGCCGGTCCGGATGCCGGGCGTCACGAGTTGAACGTGTGCGGGCAGGATTTTTCGCAACTCAACAATTTCCAGCGGTGAACAAACCAGCCCACGCAAACCGGCTTTCACCGCCAGTCGCGCGAGGCGCAAAACTTGTTGTTCCGTGTCCGCCTCGCAGCCGATTTCCGCGAGCGTTTCGTTGTTGGAACTTGTCAGCACGGTCACGCCAAGAACGAGCGGCGCGGTCACGCCGAGTGATTTTGCCGTGTCCTGTGCGGATTTTTCCGCCGCGCGCATCATTTCCAAACCGCCGCTTGTGTGGATCGTGAGCATCTGCACGTCGAGCCGCACGGCGGAGGCGACGGCCCTGGCGACGGTGTTCGGGATGTCGTAAAATTTCAGGTCGAGAAAAACCGCCGCCCCCGTGTCGCAAATCCGGCGCACGATGTCCGGTCCCGCGCTGGTGAACAGCTCGCCGCCGATTTTGAAGCCGCCCGAAACCGGGGCCAGTTGCTCCGCGAGTTTCAGCGCGGCCTCGGCCGTCGGCACGTCCAGCGCGACAATGATGGGATTGCGCACGGGATAAATATCAAAGCCTGAACTTGGGAACGAAAGCTTAAAATTTGTCTGCCGGTCACGGTGCAGCGGTGGCCCGAAAGAATCGTTGCGGCAAATTGGTGGACTGGTCATCGGCGAAATCAAAGGTCCCATCCGCTGAAGTGGTGTTGGTGAAAATGGGCGACCAGCTCATCAGGTTGGTTGTGGCTTCGACGACACAACTCCGGTTCAACCCGCCGGACACACGCAATTGAAATGGTTCACCACTTCCTGTCGGAATCGTTGCCACGCGAAGCGTCCGGAGCGCCTTTCTTAAATTGAGGCATCCGGCCGTCCGGCATTTTCCGGCCAACGAAGATAACGAATCGGTAGAATTTAACAGACGGCTGATGATTTCTTGAGGCGTATCCGAGGGATATTGCGCCATGAGCAAGGCGCAAGCGCCGCTAACATACGGTGCGGCGAATGAAGTGCCCGATTGAGTATAGTAAAAGTTGTCGGTGGCTGCGAAGGTGGAGTAGATGCCTTCGCCCGGGGCGGCGAGGTCAACGTCATTCGCGCCGAAATTCGATGAGGTGGCGAGCGTGTTGGAGCGGGTGATGGAGGCGACTGTGACGACGTTGTCGAAATGGTAGCTCGCAGGATAAGTGGGGTTGAGATCAAT
>Ga0224534_1000243_pt1 | contig 36293 bp, 28 predicted proteins | sample 714E12024metaG_FD_172012 | JGI IMG/M metagenome (GOLD analysis project Ga0224534, IMG submission 172012) | Peat soil microbial communities from Stordalen Mire, Sweden - 717 E1 20-24 | ecosystem: Environmental > Terrestrial > Soil > Wetlands > Peat | place: Sweden: Norrbotten County, Stordalen... | reverse complement strand
ACCACCGGCAGGGTTTGCAAGGCCGGCGTGGAACGAATGTATTTTATCACGTCCTTTCCCGTCAGCTTGGGAATCATCAGGTCCAGCACCACGAGATCCGGCCGCGACTTGAAGAGCATTTTTGCCGCGACCACGCCGTCTTCCGCCACTTCGACCTGATACCCGGCGCGCTCCAGGGCCGCACGGTAAATATGCACAATCAACGGATCGTCTTCGACGTGAAGAATCGTTTTCATACGGCCATCGCCGGCTGGTTTTTAATCCGGATAACCGCCCGGATGCTGTTTGTGCCATGTCCACGCCGTTGCAACAATGTCTTCCAGCTTCGGGAATTTTGGTTTCCAGCCGAGTTCGCGGATGGCTTTTGCGGCGGAAGCGACAAGCCGGGGCGGGTCGCCGGGCCGGCGTGGCTTCTCAACCGCCGGAAGTTTTTTGCCCGTCACCTTCTCGCACATCTGGATGACCTGCCGGACGGAATAGCCGTCGCCGTTGCCGAGATTGTAAAATCCGGTCTTGCCCGGCTGCAGGCCGAGCATGTGCGCCTGTGCCAGGTCCTTGATGTGAATGTAATCGCGCACACAGGTGCCGTCGGGCGTCGGATAATCCGTGCCAAAAATCTCGCAGTGCGTTTTTTTGCCCAGCGCGACGAGGAGCACGTTCGGAATGATGTGCGTCTCGATGCGGTGATGCTCGCCAAATCTTTCGCTCGCACCGGCGGCGTTGAAATAGCGGAATGCGATGAACTCCAATTTGTAAATCTGCTGATACCAGATGAGCGCCTTCTCGAACATCAGCTTCGCCTCGCCGTAGGGATTGATGGGGCGCTGCGGCAGATCCTCCGTCATCGGGATTTTATCCGGCGGACCGTAGGTGGCGCAGGTGGAGCTGAAGACGAATTTCTTCACGCCGCATTCCACGGCGGCATCGGCCAGCTTGAGCGCGTTGACGAAATTGTTGTGGAAATACTTTTTTGGATTCGTCATGGACTCGCCGACGAGCGCGTTGGCGGCAAAGTGCATGATGGCGTCGGGCTTGGTGGATTTGACGGCGTTGAGGATGTCGCCATCCACCTCCGGCCTGCCGAAGATGAATTTCGCGCGCGCATCCACCGCCGAGCGATGGCCTTCGGTCAGGTTGTCATAAACCGTGACCTGATGTCCGGCGTTGAGCAATTCTTCAGTGCAAATCGAACCGATGTAGCCGGCGCCGCCGGTGACAAGAACATTCATGCGGACAGTGTAAAAAATTTCCGCGCCGGTGAAAGTTCAAATAACACAAAAAACCGCCGCGCGTCCGGAGACGCAGCGACGGCTTGAAATCCAATGGCGGTTTTTAGAGCCAGCCCTTTTTCCCGGTAATGCAGGTGGCGACAAAATCCTCGTCGCTCTGGGTCAGATAAATGATGCCTTCGATAACGCCGATGCTGCTGCCGATGCAAAGGAATCCCAGAATTAACTGGATGACGCCTTCCCTGGTGTAGCCAAGGTGGAATTTATGAATGCCCAGGCCGCCCAGTAAAATGCCGAGAATGCCCGCCACGATTTTCTTTTTCAACCATGCGGAATCAGGATATCAAGAGTCTCTGCTAAACGCCTGCCGGTTTCTGAATCCATGCAGGAGAAATTAGCTTCGTCATCAATCGGTTTTACAGGATCATTCCGTGCGTTCAGGTTATCCGGCTTCAATAATCCCCCACTGTTGCCGGACTGAAGCGCAAATGCAGCCGGCAACTTTGCGGCGGCACGGAAAATTTTTCCAAGACGCCCGGCCCGCAACTGCTGTTGCCCAGGCCGCATTGCTTCGCGTCGAGCGATAAAATGATTTCCGGGCGCGGCGGCAGTTCAAAATTGTGCCGCACCGACGCCAAATCGCCGGCCGTGAAATGCAGCGCGGAAAAGGAAAACAGATTTTCAACGGCGGAAATTTTCAGGCCGTCGCCGCTTTTGTCCGCCAACGTCAGCCAGCGCACATCCTCCTTGTTGCCATTTTCCTGCGGCCGGACATACGGAACATATTGCCCGCTGACCGTGCTGTGCCATACGCCGGTATCCGCGCTGTCCTTGCGGTCGGGGTAATTTTCCCATGGGCCGCGACCGAGCCAGCGGACGTTTTCAAATTCCGGCGCGACGCGCATCACGACGCCGAGGCGCGGGAGCAATGGCAGTTCGCCGAACGGCTCAAGCTGGTTGTCCATGTCAATCGAACCGTCGCCGTGAATCGTCCAGGCCGTTTTCAGTTTGTATCCACCGGCGTTCACACCACTGATGACGACGGTTTTAAGCATCACCTCGCCGGGCTTCGTTTGGGCGATTTCAAAAGCGTCCACGCGGCGGACCAGATTGCTCAAGCCCGCCTCGCGCCAGTCGCGCGCCAGCCATTTGCCAAAGCCCTTGTCGTTGTCCGTCGGCGCGCGAAACAGTTGCAGCACCGGCCCGGCCGGCCCGTTGGTCGTTGGCGCCGGGATTTCCCGGCCGTTGAAATTCAGCGAAGTCAATGTTCCTGCCGACCGGCTGAACGCAATTGAAAAATTTATTCCCGTGATTTTCACCAGATCGCCGTCTTGAATCAGATTCAGCGCCGATGAGCCCCCGGTTTTGCTTTTTAACACCGCCGGAGTTGTGACTTTCAATTTCATCTGCTGCCACGCCATTTCGTGGCCGGCCTTGGCCCAAGGCGAATCCTTTTTCGTATGAAAGCTGACGCGCAGCCAGAATTCCTCTTCGGGCTGTGGATTCCGGATTTTCGCGACGGGAATTTTTATTTCGCGCGATTTGCCCGGCGCACAATCAACCGGGTTCAAAAAACCGGACTGATTCGTTGCGCCGCCGCTGCTCGTCACCGCCCATCGCGCCTCGTAATTGGTCAGGTTCAGGAACGAATTCCGGTTCGTGATTTTGACCGCGACGCTTCCCGGTTTCAAACGCGCCGGCTCGATTTCAACCGGCTGATAAACTTTTTTCACCTCCCAATATTTCGGAAAGATTTCGCGCTCGGCGCTGACGAGGCCCTTGATGCAAAAGCCGCCGTGGTTCGGCACGTCGCCAAAATCGCCGCCGAGGACGGTTGCGGCTCTCCCGTCCGGCAATTTCTTGTGCAAACCCTGGTCGCACCATTCCCAGATGAAGCCGCCGAGCATCCGCGAGTTGGAATAAATTTCATTCCAATATTCCTGCAAATTGCCGACGGCATTGCCCATCGCGTGGGCGTATTCGGTTGCCAGCACCGGCCGGTCGTCGTTTGTGCGCTGCGCGATTTCCAATAATTTGTCCCAGCGCATATTCCACGGGTCATCCGGCTTGGCGTAGCTCGCCGTCGTCAGGCGCGGATAAAACCGGCCGATGATGTCCACGGTTGGCGGGTCGTTGAAACACGTCTCATCTATTTGGTGGGGCGAGCGTCCTCGCGAGCCGGGAACGATTTTGTCCGGCTCACCGGGAGTCTCGCCCCACCTTGATCCTTGCGCGCCTTCGTAATGCACCGGGCGTGTCGGATCAAATTCATGCAGCCAGCCGGAAATCGCCGCGAAATTCGGGCCGTAGCCGGATTCATTGCCCATGGACCAGATGATGACACTGGAATGATTTTTATCGCGCTCGGCCAGGCGCTGCGCGCGGTCCAGAAACGCGCCGGTCCAGCGCGGATCGTTCGCCAGCGAGCCGCGCGTGCCGTGCGTGCAAAGGTTCGCCTCATCCAGAACGTAAATGCCATGACGGTCGCACAGGTCATACCAGCGCGGGTCGTCCGGATAATGGCAGGTGCGCACCGCGTTGATGTTTGCCTGCTTCATCAACGTGATGTCCTGCACCATCCGCTCGGTGGAAAGAGCGTGGCCGGTATCGGGATCAATCTCGTGCCGGTTCACGCCGCGCAGTCGAATTGGCTGGCCATTGATCAGAAAACATCCGGCGCGAATTTCAATTTTTCGAAAACCAACCTGGCAACTATCCGCCTCAATCACATTCCCGTTTTCGTCGTTCAACGTCAGAACCAGCGTGTAAAGATTGGGCGTTTCCGCCGTCCACTTCGCGGGATTTTTCACTTTGGCTTCAAGCCAGGCGAATTTTGGCGCGCCGCGCTGCGGCATCCGGTCGTCGAGAATTTTCGCACTGAAATCAGGATTCAAAATTTCCACCGCATCATGGCTTAATTCGTTCGTGAAAATCGGATTTTTGTTCGCGTCAAAAAGCTGTGCATGCACCGTCCAGTTTGACAGCGAAAGATTTTTTGCCGCAAGTCCCGGCTTGATTTGCAGCGTCGCGTCGCGGTAATCCGCATCCATATCCGTGCGCACCGTGAAATCGCGGATGCGCGCGGCAGCCGTCGAGTAAAGATAAACCGGCCGGAAAATCCCGCTCATGCGCCACATGTCCTGGTCTTCGAGATAGCTGCCGTCCGACCAGCGATACACCTCGACGGCAATCTGGTTCGTGCCCGGCTTCACAAAATCCGTGAGGTCGAATTCCGCCGGCGTGCGGCTGTCCTTGCTGAAGCCGACGCGCGCGCCGTTGACCCAGAGATAAAACGCGCTGTCCACGCCGTCAAAATGAATGAAGACGCGGCGGCCGGACCAATCCGGCGGCAGTTCAAAACTGCGGCGATACGAGCCAACCGGGTCGCGTTGCGCATACGCCGTCCAGTTGGTCGGCGGCTCGCCGGTCACACGCGGCGGATCAATTTTGAACGGATAACCGGAGCCGAGATAAATCGGCGTGCCGTAGCCTTTCATCTCCCAATTCGACGGCACCTCGATGTTGGTCCACGCCGAATCGTCGAAGTTCGTTTCAAAGAAATTCGCCGGCCGTTCGCCGGGATTTCCGACCCAGTGAAATTTCCATTCGCCATTCAGTGTGACATAAAACGGCGAGTTCGTGGAGTCGCCTTTCAATGCCTCCGCGACCGTTGAAAACGGAACAAACGTCGCGCGTGGCGGCTCGGTGTTGATGTGCAGCACCTGCTCGTTTTCCCAGTCGGGCGCGCCGGCCAGGGCGGCCGCCGCCAAAAATGAATTCAGCAGCCACAGCGCGGCGGTCCAATGACGTTGAGTTGGCATCGTGAACGCCAGAGTTTTAGGCTTTTTCGCCGCGTCTGGCAACCTCGCGGGACGGACTGGCGTTATTCAAAGGTATTTCGGCAGTTTTGACATGACAAGTCCGCCGCAAATCCGGCAACATTTGCATGAATTTAAGCACAATTGTCATGGCGGCAAAAAACGGCCGGTCATGCGCGATTCAACAAGCCGATGAAACCAGTTATTTCAAAAAGCGTCAGCACGTTCAAATGCACCAAGTCGCCGGTCCGGGAGATCATGGACCTGGCCAACCCGCAATTTTTCAAGCAGGCGGGGCTGGATCCCGCCGAGGTGATTTCGTTTTCGGGCGGCTGGGTGAACCACGAGGCGCCGGCACAGCTCCGCGAGGCGTATGCCGGCATCATCCGCGACGAAAAGCGGTTTCACTTCAGCGGCGGCTACTCGCCCACCATCGGCATGCCCGAGTGCAAAAGCGCCATCGTGGATTTTGAGAAGCACCTGTTCGGCGCCGGCATGAAGCTCGCGCCGGAAAACATCGCCGTCGGCTGCAACTCGACGCAACTCACCTTTAATCTGATGCACATCATGCTTAGTCCCGGTGACAAGCTGTTGTTGCTGGACCCGTCCTACTGCAACTACCCATCGCAAGTGACGGCGCTCGAAGGCGTGAAGATCATTCGCTTCCCCGTGCTCGACGTGGCGAACTGGTGTTACGTGGCGGACGAAAAAATTGCGGAGTTCACCCGGTTCATTCTCGCGGAAAGGCCGAAGCTGATTCTGTTGTGCGCGCCGGACAATCCGACGTCACAAGTCCCCTCGGCCGCGTTCGTCCAGGCGGCCCTGGCGGCGGCGCAGGAAGTCGGCGGTTTTCTCGTGATTGATTTTGCATACAAGGAACTGGTGTGGGGCGACAGCCTGCCGGAATACTTTTCGTGGGGGCCGACGGAGAATTTTGTTTCGATTCATTCCAACTCGAAGTGGTGCCGCGGCTTGGGCCGCCGCCTCGGCTGGGTCGAAGGCCCGGTGGAAATCATCGAAGCACTCGAAGCCGTGCAAGGCTCCAGCATTCTCTGTCCCGATTCGCTGCACCAGATGGCGCTGGCCGATTACGTGAAAAAGGGAATCGAAACCGACAGCATCAAACCTTACGTCGCCGGGACGGCGAAATTATACGAGGCGGCGGCCAAACGCACTGTGCAGGCCGTCAATGAATTTCTTAAAATGCCGTGCCTCGTGCCGCAGGGCGGGCTTTACACCGTCGTCCGCACCGGACAGGAAAGCTCCGGGTTCACCCGGCGCATTCTGGAGAAGACCGGCGTCATTTTTGTGCCGGGCTGGGGCTTCGGCGACACGCTCAAAAACGCCGTCCGCCTCTCCTACGGCCCGCTGGTCCATCACCTCGACAAGATCGAGGTTGCCATGAAGCGGGTCGGCGACTTTCTGGCCAAATAATCGCGTCAAGCCGATGAACGCTCCGAGCTACTACCGCAATCCCGATCTCCAGGGCGACATGCTGCCGGTGGACATTGTGCTGCATCCGTCCTGGTGGCACGCCCACGCCGGCATCACGTTCGACGAGGATTTCTTTTATCATCCAGCCAAGCGCGTCGAAAGCGAGCGCCGCATGGAACAGGTGCTGCGCGAACGCTTTGGCCGTTACGGCCTCGGCGCCGATCACGACCGCGATCTGCCGATCATCGGCGCCGTGCATAACGCCGCCGGGTTCATGGTTTCCGAAATGCTCGGCTGCGACATCCGTTACAAGGCCGACGGCGCGCCCGATGTCGTTCCGGCGCACCGCGAATCGCTGGAGGTTGATCCCGACCAGGCGTTTCGCAGCGATGCGGTGAAGCGTTACGAACACCTGCGCGACCAGCTCAAGACCCGGCACGGCCGCGTGCTCGGCGACATCAACTGGGGCGGCGTGCTGAACATCGCCATGGATTTGCGCGGACAGGAGGTTTTTCTCGACATGGTGGACGACGCGGACAAAACCAAGACACAGTTCCGCAAGCTGGCCGAGGTGCTGGATCGTTTCACCGCCGGCATCCAGGCCGAGACCGGCACCAGCTCCATTTCGGTCAACCGCAACGTGCGCCACTTCCGCCAGCCGGTGTTCCTTCATTCGGAATGTTCGCACACGATGATCTCGGTGAAGGACTACGAGGATTTTCTGATGCCGATTGACATGGGATGGAGCCGGCGGCACACGCCTTTCGGGATTCATCATTGCGGCAAGGACCCGCATCGTTTCGCGGCGTCCTACGCGAAGCTGCCGCGGCTGGATTTTCTCGACCTCGGCTGGGGCGGCGACGTCGCGCTTCTGCGCCGGCATCTGCCGCACACGTTCTTCAATATCCGGCTCGACCCGGTGAGCCTCGTGCGCCAGACGCCCGCCGAGATTCGCGAAACCATCATCAAGCTGGTGCGGCAGTCGGATAATCCCTGGCTCACCGGCGTCTGCTGCGTCAACCTGGACCAGACCGTCAGCGACGCGCAGATCAACGCGATTTTCGACACCGTGGAGGAACTGCGGAAGGAATATCGGAGCGCGAGCGAGGCTGCATGACCGCCAAATTCGACTACACCAAATCGGATGTCATGGCCATGCCGGTGACACCGGTGGAACCGGCGGATTTCGATCTCGTCCGCTATGAGGCGTTCGCCGCCGGGGCCGACCGCCGTTATGAAAAATTTCTCCGGCAAAAGGAAGGCGTCGCCGTCTGGCAGCGCGTCCGTGTGGGCGAAGTTTTTCGCGACGCCTGCCGCGACATGAAACAATCCCTGCGCTGGCAGCTCGGCGGGCTGACGCGGGCGATGGATTACCTGACCGATGCCCCGTCGTATCTCGAACCGTGGTATGGCATCGGCACTGCGGCCTCCGCGTTCGGCGCGGACTACGAATGGCTGCCCGGCCAGTCGCCCGCAGTGAAACCGGTGTTCCACAGCCCGGAAGAAATCCACGACCTCACGCCGCGCGCCGTGGCCGACGTGCCGATTCTGCGCTACACGCTGGAGACGATTGAATATTTCCTGCACGAGACGCAGGGGCGCGTGCCGGTTTCGTGGTGCGACATCCAGTCGACCATCAACGTCGCCGGCGGGCTGGTGGACATCACGCAATTTCTGCTGCTGATGCACGATGAACCCGGCCGCGCCAGGGCAATTCTTTCCGCGCTGGCGGACGAGGTGATCCGCTTCACGAAAATCCAGAGCGACCTCATCGGCCCGGCGCTCGCGCGGCCCGGACACGGCTTTGCCAGTGCGCGCACCGGTGCCGGCATCGGCTTGAGCACGGACAATCTCATCATGGTTTCGCCGGCGATGTTCGCGGATTTCTGCAACGAGCACACCGCGCGCATCGGCGAGGCGTTCGGCGGCACGGCATTTCATTCCTGCGGCAATTGGAGCCGCTGGCTCCCGGCGGTGAAGCAAATCCGGAACTTGCTGATGGTGGACGGCGCGTTCAGCCCGCAGACCGACCCGGCCTACAACCAATGCGAGGAATTCCGCGACGCGCTGGCGGGCACCGGCATCATTTTGCACACCCGCATCGTGGGCGAACCGGAGGAAGTGCTGGCCCGCGTCAAACGCCTTTGGAAACCCGGCCTCAAGCTCATCGTGGTCACGCACGTGCAGGACCCGCGCACCCAGCACCAGCTTTACCACGACATCCACGCGATTTGCGGACAATAAAAAAGGCCGGTGTCTCGCGCAACGCCGCCCTACCGTCAGAGCGGTTTCGAGAATTTAGTGGCCACCAAGATGGTTTGGGTGAACGAATTGCGCGTCAGCGTCTTGGACTGCGGCAGCCCTCTGCCGCTTTGTGTCGCCCGCCTTGTGGTGGAAAAGCGGCAGAGGGCTGCCGCAGTCCAAAACCTCGCGGAATCATCCAGCGGCTTTCAAAGCGCGACCACACTTTTTTAAACCGCTCTGGCAGGCCGACGCCAAGAGAACGCTGGACTCCCACCGACGATTTTCTCTAAAGTTGGGGCATCAGCCCGTTGTTGCCCGTGCCACGTTTGCCGGGGTAATTTTGGGCTGTGGTTTTGGAAAAATTCTATGCCAGAGACCAACTTAACGACGAATCCCGGCCTTAACCCGAAAAATGACAGGCTGTAAAATCTAATATTTATTAACGGTTAGACGGCATCACGCATCGTGAAAAAGAGATATCTCATCGTTACAATAGAGATTCTCCTGTTTGCTGTTTTCGTTTACGCAAGCAACAAGCTAGACCGTAGAGCGGTTATGTTCGACTCCGGCCGTCGGCAGTTTTACGAGATCCTTTCTTGTCATGCCATCACGGCATTCATTGCTTTGCCGCTATTTTGCCTATTCTACTTTTTGACGTATAAGATTCGGCGCTTTTCTGCAACTCCGGTTGCTGGTCGCGCGGTTGCGTTATCGGTTGCTGCGTTGTGTATTTACTTTCTGGTCTGGCTGGTCTTGAATTGGCCAGAAAGACCACCTATGCCGTCTAGATGATAGGCAATAAGCGGCTTTTACTCCCGCAATAAATCACCTTGGTTTTCCCGCCGGGTTGGAATCAATTTATCAAGTCAGTGACTCGTGGAACTCGTCCCTCTGAAAGCGTCGGTAGGGCTGGCCTGCCGGTCAGCCGAATCGGCGGCGCAGCAGCGCCGCCCCAAATTATTTCCGCTTGCCGGCGATGAGCTTTTTCACGGCGTCGCAAACGTGCGGCGCGCCCATGCCGAAATGGTCGAACAGCAATTCCGCGTCGCCGGACTCGGCAAACACGTCGCGCAGTCCGAGCCGGATCAGGCTGGCCGGCTCGCGCTCGGCGATGACTTCCGCCACCGCGCTGCCCAGGCCGCCGTTGATGTTGTGGTCCTCCAGCGTCACCGCCGCGCGCGTCTTGCGCAGCACGCCGGCAATCGTCTCCACGTCCAGCGGCTTGAGCGTGTGGACTTCCACCAGCGTCGTCTTGATGCCTTCCTTCGCCAGCGCCTCGACGGCGATGATGGCGCGTTTCAAAATCGGGCCGACGGCAAAAATCGCCGCGTCGTTGCCGTATTCGCACAGCACCCGCGCCTTGCCGAATTCGAAGGGCATCGAGTCGTCAAAAATCACCGGCTCGCGCCCGCTGCCGATGCGCATGTAGGCCGGGCCTTCGCGCTGCGCCAGCGCGCGCGTCGCCTTGCGCACCTGACCGGCGTCCGCGGGCACGACGATTTCCATGCCGGCGATGGAGCGCAAAATGCCGAACTCCTCGAAAACCATGTGCGTGACGCCTTCGCGCTCGCCGCCGTAAATGCCGCCGTTCAGGCCGATGAGCTTCACGTTCAAATGCGGATAGGCGACAAACGACCGGACCTGTTCGCAGGCGCGCATCGTGATGAAGCCGGCGTAGGTGTTGAAAAACGGTTTCAGGCCGGTCGAGGCCAGTCCGGCGGAAAAGGCGACGGCGTTCTGCTCGCAGATGCCGACCTCGAAACAGCGTTCCGGATATTTGTCGGTGAACGGCGTGGCGCGCGCAGCCTTCAGCGAATCGGCGAACACGAGGCAGAGTTTCGGGTCGTCCGGGGCCGCATCCATCAGCCCGGCGATGAACGCCTCGCGCGTGCTGGCAATCTTGTCCATGGCAGTAATCTTGTCCATATCAGCTACCTCCGAGGTGTTTCAGCGCGGCGGCCAGTTCGTCCTTGTTGGGAACCCGTTTGTGCCAACTGTTGTCGTTTTCGGTGAAGGGAATACCCTTGCCCTTGATCGTGTGGGCGACAATGACCGAGGGCCGCTCCGTTTCGGCCTGGGCCTTTTCAATCGCGCCGAGGATCTGGTCGAAATCGTGCCCGTCAATTTCCTGCGTGTGCCAGCCGAAGGCGGCGAATGGCGCGGTCAAATTTTTCAGGCCGCTGACATCCTTGATATAGCCGCCGCTCTGCCAGCCGTTGTTGTCCACGAACACGATTAGTCGCCCCAGCTTCATGTGCGCGGCGCTCTGCGCGGCTTCCCAGACGATGCCTTCATTTAACTCGCCGTCGCCGGTGATGACGTAGGTGAAGTAATCCAGCTTGGCCAGCCGCCCCGCCGCCGCCATGCCGGCGCCGATGGGAATGCCGTGGCCGAGCGAGCCGGTGGTCATGTCCACGCCGGGAGTTTTTTTCATGACCGGATGGCCCTGCAATGGCGAGCCCAGCTTGCGCAGCGTAGGCAGCCATTCTGGGGGAAAGAAGCCGCGCCGCGCCAGCGCCGCGTAATACACCGGGCAGGCATGGCCTTTCGAGAGGATGAACCGGTCTCGCGCTGGCCAGTCGGGATTTTTCGGGTCCACGCGCAGGACTTGGAAATACAGCGCGGCGACGAGGTCCGCCGCCGAAAGCGAGCCGCCGGGATGGCCATCGCCGCAAAGATGGATCATCGAAAAGACGTCGCGCCGCAGTTGGCGGGCTTTTTGGGTCAGCATGGGCACTTCAGGTCTCATCGGGCATTGGAGCGCATTATCATGTCCGACTATGTTTTCACAATTCAATTGTCCGTTCAAGAATGGAAGCGGAACGAAACGTTCGTTGGCGCAAAATTTCTGCCAAAAAACATGATAAAAATGCGATGGCCTTGCCTTTGCCGCCGATTTTGAGCAGTTTCGTCCAATCGCAACGGCGTTGCCAGGCTCAATAATAGCAAGCATTGTCCCGACAACAAAACAGGACACACATGAAAGCGCTGGTAAAGAAGGAACGGAAACCCGGTTTGTGGCTGGAAGACGTGCCCAAACCGACGGTGGGCGTCAATGACGTGTTAATCCGCGTGGATCGCACGGGCATTTGCGGCACGGACCTGCATATTTATAAATGGGACGACTGGGCGCAACGCACCATTCCGGTGCCGATGATCGTCGGCCATGAATTCGTCGGCGAAGTGGCGGAAGTCGGCTCGAATGTGACGGATTTTTTCCCCGGCGAAGTCGTCAGTGCCGAAGGCCACGTGGTTTGCGGGCGCTGCCGCAATTGTCTCGCCGGTCGGCGCCATCTGTGCAAGGACACCTTGGGCATCGGCGTGAACCGGCCCGGCGCGTTTGCGGAATACATTTCCGTGCCGATGACGAACGTGTGGCATCACCAGCCGGACATTGACCGCGACGTGGCCGCCATCTTCGACCCGTTCGGCAACGCGGTGCATACCGCGCTCTCGTTTCCGCTGCTGGGCGAAGACGTGCTGGTGACCGGCGCCGGGCCGATCGGCATCATGGCTGCGGCAGTGGCGAAACACGCGGGCGCGCGGTTCGTCGTGGTGACGGATATGAATGAGCACCGGCTGGAACTGGCCAAAAAAATGGGCGCGACGCTGACGGTGAACGCAGCAAAAGGCAGCCTGGCCGACGCGCAGAAACAACTGGGCATGCGGGAAGGATTCGACGTGGGCCTGGAAATGTCCGGCAGCCCGGCGGCGCTCCGCTCCATGATCGAAAACATGGCGCACGGCGGAAAAATTGCGATGCTGGGCATCCCGGCGGAGCCGTCACCGTTTGACTGGAGCAAAGTCGTTTTCAACATGCTCACCATCAAAGGCATTTACGGCCGCGAAATGTATGAGACGTGGTATAAAATGACGGTGATGCTCGAATCCGGCCTCGACATCCGGCCGGCCATCACGCACCGGTTTCATTACACCGAATTTGAAAAAGGTTTTGAAGCGATGAAAACCGGCAACTCGGGCAAGGTGATTTTGAACTGGCGATGATTGAAGAATTCAAACAGCACCTGGACGCGCAATTGTCCGCCATCCGGCAGGCGGGCACTTACAAGAACGAACGCGTCATCATGACGCCGCAAGGCACGACCATCCGCGTGGCCGATGGCAAGCCGGTCTTGAATTTGTGCGCCAATAATTATCTGGGCCTGGCGCAGCATCCCGCCGTGGCCGCCGCCGCGAAGGAGGCGATTGACCGATGGGGCTATGGTCTGGCCAGCGTGCGGTTCATCTGTGGCACGCAGGGCGTTCACAAACAGCTTGAGACCAAACTCGCCGAATTCCTGGGAACGGAAGACACGGTTTTATACTCGTCATGTTTCGATGCGAACGGCGGTTTGTTCGAGACGTTGCTCGGGGCAGAGGACGCGATTATTTCCGACGAACTGAACCACGCGAGCATCATTGACGGCATCCGGCTCTGCAAGGCGCAGCGCTACCGTTACGCGAACAACAACCTCGCCGACTTGGAGGCGAAGCTCAAGGAAGCCGCCGGCGCGCGCTTCCGGCTGATCGCCACCGACGGCGTGTTTTCGATGGACGGCTACATCGCCAATCTGGCCGGCATCTGCGATCTGGCGGACAAATACCACGCGATGGTGATGGTGGACGATTCGCACGCGGTCGGATTTATGGGGCGCAGCGGTCGCGGGACGCACGAACACAACAACGTCATGGGACGGATTGACGTGTTGACCGGCACGATGGGCAAGGCACTGGGCGGCGCCAGCGGCGGTTACGTCAGCGGACGGAAAGAAATCGTCGCGTTGCTCCGGCAACGGTCGCGTCCGTATCTTTTTTCAAACACGCTGGCGCCGGCGATTGCCGGGGCCACGCTCAAGGTGCTCGAACTGTTGACCGCTTCGACCGCGTTGCGGGACAAACTTGAAGCCAACACCCAATTCTTCCGCGAAGGCATGGCGAAGCTCGGGTTCAACCTCCTGCCGGGCACGCATCCGATTGTGCCGGTGATGCTCGGCGACGCCGCGCTGGCGTCGCGGTTTGCCGACGCGATGCTGGCGAAGGGCGTTTATGTGATCGGGTTTTCGTATCCGGTCGTGCCGCAGGGCCGGGCGCGGATTCGCACCCAGATTTCCGCCGCCCATTCGCAAGCGGATTTGGGAAAAGCGCTCGACGCCTTCAAAACGGTGAAGCAGGAATCGGGATTATGAAACGAAAAACGCTCGGATTGATTCACACATCGGCCACGCTGGTGCCGGTGTTCGCGCAGTTGTGCAAGGAAAAACTGCCCGGCGTGAATGTCTTCAACATCGTGGACGACAGCCTCGTCAAAGGCATCATCGCTGCTGACAGCTTGACGCCGACAATCGCGCGCCGCGTCGCGGGCTATCTGGAGTCCGCCGAACTCGCGGGTGCGGATTATATCATGGTCACTTGTTCGTCCATCGGGCCGGCAGTGGAAGCGGGGGCGAAACTCATCGGCGTGCCGGTGCTGCGCGTGGATCAGCCGATGGCGGACAAAGCGGTTGCCGCCGGAACGAAAATCGGCGTCATCGCCACGCTGCGGACAACGCTGGAGCCGACGGCGGATTTGATTCAACGCCGTGCGGCAATTGCTGGAAAGCAAATTGAACTCATCTCCAAACTTTGCGAAGGCGCGTTTGACGCGCTGATGAGCGGCGACGCGGCCACGCATGATGCGAAGGTCGCGGCGGCGATGAAGGAATTGTCGAAGCAGGTGGACGTGATTGTTTTGGCACAAGCCTCGATGGCGCGGGTCGTGGACACGCTTGCGCCCGAAGATAAGCGCGTGCCAATCTTGGCCAGTCCGGGCATTGCGGTGGATTATCTGGCGACAATTTTGAAATGAGTTTCTGGCAACCAATTCTGGTTGTTTTGCTTGTCGCCTTTGCGATTTCCCTCCGCTTCATCCCCAAACTTCGCGGCTACCAGTTCACGGCGTGGATCATCGTGGCGGTCACGGCGGCGATGATTTATCCGGCGCAATTTCTGCACGTCGGCAGCTTCGACTTGCGCAACAAATGGCTCATCTTGGTTGTGGTGCAGCTCGTGATGTTCGGCATGGGAACGCAGATGAGCCTGCGCGATTTCGCGGGCGTCATCCAGTCGCCGCGCGGGGTGTTGGTCGGCGTCCTCTGCCGCTTCACGGTGATGCCGCTGGCCGGTTTTGCGCTGATCAAGCTGTTTCATTTTGAACCGGAAATCGCCGCCGGCGTCATCCTGATCGGCGCCTGTTCGAGCGGGCTGGCGTCGAACGTCATGGCTTACTTCGCGAAATCCAACCTCGCGCTCTCCGTAACGATCACGGCGGTGACGACGCTGCTCGCGGTGGTGCTGACGCCGTTATGGATGAAACTGCTCGCCGGCACGCTCGTTGAGGTGAAACTGGTGAACATGATGCTCGAAATCATCAAGATCGTGCTCGTGCCCATCGGCGCGGCATTGCTGCACGATTATCTGAAATTTGCCACCGCGCGCGGACGGAAAATAATTTTCCGCCTCGCGGTCATCGGCGCGGTGTGGCTGATGTTCCTTGCGCTCGGCGGCTGGAACTGGCTTCAATCCGCCACGCCCGCGCCGGCGGCCATGGTCGCGGGCATCGGCGGATTTTTGCTCGGCGCGGTCCTGTTCGGCGTCGTTTACCATCAACTCACGCTGCGATTCAAACGGCTGGACGAACAAATCCCGTTTCTTTCGATGGTCGGAATCGTTTACTTCACCACCGTGACGACGGCTGCAGGACGCGACAACCTGTTGCACGTCGGCGTGCTGCTCTTTCTCGTCGCAGTGTTGCACAATACGGCGGGCTACGCCCTCGGCTATGGACTGGCCCGCGCCGCCGGGCTGGACAAAAATTCCGCGCGCTCCATCGCGTTTGAAGTCGGCATCCAGAACGGCGGCATGGCCTCGGGCATCGCTGGGACTGCGGGCAAACTGGGAACGATGGGATTGGCGGCGGCCATTTTCAGTCCGTGGATGAATGTGAGCGGCTCGGTGCTGGCGAATTACTGGCGGAAGCGGCCCGCAACAGACAATTAACCGCAAAGAATACAAAGGACACAAAATGAAAATGCACAAGCTCATCGCTGCATTATGTCTCGCGGGTTTGACCTCATCGGCTTCTGGCGAACCGACGAATGTTATTTCATCGGACCGCTACTCAATTGACAACGAGACGGTGTCGAACTGGTCCGCGCCCTTTCGCAACTGGCATTACTGGCCCGACCACGTCATTCCGGCCACGCCGCCGCTGCCGGGCGCGACGAATATTCTCGGCACGGACATTCCGACCGTGTTCCAAATTCCCGGCGACGACAAATGGTATATGAGCTTCGTCGCGTTCGACGGCGCGGGTTATCAATCTTACATCGCCGAGAGCACGAACCTGGTTGATTGGGGCAATTACCGGCTGGCGATGGGTTACGGGCCGACGAATGAATTCGACCACGGCGGACGCACCATCGGCGGATTTCTGCTGGCGTCCTACGACCTGAAGGCGCCGCGCGTGTTGAAAAAGCGCGACGGGAAATTCTGGTCGCTCTACGGTGCGTATGCCCAGCAAGGCGGTTACGAGCTTCATCCCGACGGGCAGGGTCTGGCCATGAGCGACGACGGTTTGGGCTGGCATCGCGCGGCGGACAATCTCGTGCTTTCCATCCATGATCCCGATTGCGGCGAATGGGAGAGCAATCGCATTTACATGCCGTGGCTCCTGGAAGATCACGGCCGGTTCTTCGATTTTTACAACGCCGCGCACAAAAGCCACGAACAAACCGGCGTCGCTTTTTCCACCGATTTGACGCACTGGATTCATTACCCCGCGAACCCCGTCATCCGCAACCAGCCCGGCGGCTACGACGCGGGATTTGCCTCCGACCCGAAGGTATACCGCGACGGTGACCACTGGACGATGTTTTATTTTGGCGTCGGTCACGGCGGAGCGCACATCATGATTGCGTTCTCGCGCGACCTCGTTCACTGGACGGCCGATCCCGAACCGCTTTACAAATCCGGCAGCAACCCGAGCGGCCTCGACAAGCGTTACGCCCACAAAACATCGCTGGTTTACAATCCGAAAAATGACACGTTTTATTTGTTTTACTGCGCCACGCCCGGCAAAAAAGGGGTCGTCACCGAGGGCCGCGGCATCGGATTGATCACGAGCAAGCCGCCGGTGGAAATCATCAAGTGAGGCGGATTGATCAAACGGTGTTCAATTCAATTTTCCTTTCGCGCGCCCATTTTGTCCGCCGCCACCGCCGCAAGAATCACAAAGCCTTTTACCACCTGCTGCCAGAATGGTGAGACGTCGAGGAGGAACAGGCCGTTGTTCAACACGCCGATGATCAGGCAGCCGAGCACCGTGCCGAGGATGGAGCCGCGCCCGCCGGAAAGCGACGTGCCGCCGATGACAACTGCCGCGATGGAATCGAGTTCGTAGCCGAGGCCGGCGTTGGGCGTGGCGGAATCCAGCCGCGCTGTGACGAGCAGTCCGGCCACCGCCGCCAGTCCGCCTCCGAGCGTATAAACCATGAGCTTGATGCGCGGCACGGCCAGGCCGCTCAAGGTGGCGGCGCGTTCGTTGCCGCCGACGGCATAAACATGCCGGCCAAACCGCGTCCGCCGCGTGACGACGATGAACACGGCCACGAGCGCGGCGGAAATCCACACCGGCATCGGGATGCCCAGCGCGTGGCCGGTGCCGAGCCGGCCAAAATTGTCGCCCAGACCGGTGACGGGAAATCCGCCGGTCCACAACATGGTCAGCCCGCGCGCGATGCTCAACGTGCCGAGCGTGGCGACGAACGGCGGGAGCTTGAAGCGCGTAATGACCAGGCCGTTGAACCAGCCGAGCACCATACCGACGATGATTCCGGCGACGATGGCGCCGGGCACGGTGAACTGAACGAGCAAATTGAAGCGCGGCAGGGCGAGTCCGTTTTTCAGCAATCCGGCGGCAACCGCTCCCGCCAGCGCCAGCACGGAGCCGACGGACAAATCAATGCCGCCGGAGAGAATCACGAGCGTCATGCCCAGCGAAAGGCAGAGGTTGATGGAGATCTGCCGCAGGACGTTCAATGTGTTGTCCACGGTCAGGAAATTCGGCGAGGCCAGGCTCAACGCGATGACCATCAGCGCCAGCGCGAGGAACGACTGGAAGCGCGCAAGTTGTTCGGTGAAAGGTTTCCGGTTCATGTTCGATGTTCAATTGCGGCTGTCGGGCAGCGCGGCCTGTAAAATGGCTTCCTCCGTGGCCGCGCCGCGCGCAAACTCCGCCGTCACGCGGCCCTCGGCCAAAACCAGAATGCGGTCGGCGATGGCGAGAATTTCCGGCAGCTCGGACGAAACCATCACCACGGCGAGGCCGCTGCACGCAAGTTCGTCCACGAGCGCGTAGATTTCCTTCTTGGCGTTGATGTCAATGCCGCGCGTTGGTTCGTCGAGGAGCAAAACCTTCGGCTCGGTGGCGAGCCATTTGGCGAGGACGACCTTCTGCTGGTTGCCGCCGCTCAAATGACGGACCGCTTGTTGCAGCGTCGGCGTGCGGATGTGCAGACTTTCGACGTAGCGGCCCACGAGGTCGTGTTCGCGCGCGGGCTGGAGCAGGCCGAAGCGTGAAATTTTTTCGAGACAGGCGAGCGTGGTATTTTCGGCGACGCTGTGCATGAGCACCAAGCCGTCGCCTTTGCGATCTTCGGGCGCGAGCGCCAGCCCGGCGTCAATTGCCGCGCGCGGCGAACGGATGGAAACCGGCTGGCCGGCGATCCACATTTCCCCGGAGGCCGCTTGCGGATGCAGCCCAAAAAGGGACTGGAGCAGTTCCGTCCGCCCCGCGCCCATCAGTCCAAACAACCCCAGCACTTCGCCTTTCCGCACGGCAAACGAAACGTAGCGCACGACAAAATCGCCGGCGCGTTCGGGATGGCGTAGTGAAACATTTTTCACCCGCAGCATTTCGCCGGCAGCGGGCGCGGAGGTTTTTGGGAACAAATCCGTCAGGTCGCGTCCGACCATGAGCCGCACCATTTCGTCGCGCGTGGTGTCGGCAAACGGCTTCGTTGCGATGAACCGGCCGTCGCGAAACACGGTGACGTCGTCGGCGATTTCCGCCAGTTCATCCAGCTTGTGCGTGATGTAAATGATGCCGGTCCCGCGCGCCTTGAGCTGCCGGATGAGCCGGAACAAAACTTCGACTTCATGTTCGGTGATGGCCGAGGTCGGCTCGTCCATGATGATGACGCGCGAGCGGAACGACACCGCCTTGGCAATCTCCACGACTTGTTGCGCGCCGACCCGCAGCCGCGCGACCGGCGTGCGCGGATCCGCGTCCAGTTCCAGTTCCGCGAGCAGCGCGGCGGCATCGCGGTTCATCCGCGTAGCGTCGAGCAGGCCCGCCGCGTTGCGCGGTTCGCGGCCGAGGAAGATGTTTTCCGCGATGCTCAAGTGCGGCACGAGGTTCAATTCCTGGAAGATGATGGAAATGCCCGCCTGCTGCGCCGCGCGCGGGTTGGAAAACCGCACCGGCCGGCCCGCCAGAAAAATTTCCCCCGCATCCGGCGGAAAGACGCCCGCGAGAATGTTCATCAGCGTGGATTTGCCCGCGCCATTTTCGCCGAGCAGCGCGTTGAGCCGTCCGGATCGCACGGTGATCTGAACATCATCCAGCGCGCGAACACCGGGAAAGGTCTTGGTGATGCCGCGGGCTTCGAGCAGCACGTCGTTTTTACCAGCGTTGGAGACGGGCGCGGTCATCGCAGAGATTCAATTTTGACCGAAACCGGAATGACTTTGACCGGCTTTACGTCGGTGTCTTCGTCGCCAAGTTCCGCGCAACCGGCGAACGAAATTTTCGCGCCAACTTTCGCCTGCTCGCGCAACTGCGGCAGCAGCGTGGTTTCGACGATGCGGTTCAATTCGCTGGAGAGGTCGTTGAAATTTTGAGAGTTTGGAAACGCGCTGGCATCAAGCAGACCCGTGCCGTCGCGCACGGCATTGCCGAACAGCAATCCCGTCGGCAGCAGAATGTCCGCCGGGCCATCGCCGTCTTTCAACGCGAGAGAAACGCCATTTTTCGTCACGCTGACGACGTGTCCGGTTCCACGCAGAAAAAACAACGTCGAACTGCTGACGCCCAGCGTGCGGCCAAACTGCGTGCGCGCTTTTTGCGGATCGGTGGCCAGCGCGGCCAGCACCTGGCCCGCGTCCGCCGCGCGGTCGAGCGATTTCAGCAACTTTTCATTCCAAAATGACGCGGCAAAATTTGTGGCGTTGAACTCCGCGGCCGCCTGCCGGCCTTGCTCCTGTTTGAGCGAAACCAGATGAAATAGTGGCACCAGCCGGAAGACACCGGCGAGAAGCCCAAGCGCGACCACGGCAAGGACGGCGCGTTTCATCATTTTTTGCGTCCGTAATCGCCGTATTTGCCGACATTTTCCTGGGTGACGAGTTCAACCGCCACGGGAATTTTCTGCGGAAAATCCCGTTTGCCGTGGAAATACTGGTCGGCGAACTCGGCGGACTGGCGAGCCATTTTTTTCGGGAACTGCATTCCGGTCGCGGCGATTTTTCCCTCGGCGATCAGCTTCACCACGTCGTCCGCGCCGTCAAAACCGAAGACTTTCACCTGCTTGTCCTTGCCGGCGGCAACCAGCGCCTGATACGCGCCCATCGCCATCGCGTCGTTGCCGCAGAAGACGGCGTTGATGTCCGGATTTTTCTGCAAGATGGATTCCAGCACTTCCAAACCCTTGGCGCGGTCGAACTCCGCGCTTTGCTGTGCGACCATCTTCAAACCGGGATAACGGTCCACGACGCTGTGAAAACCTTTCGAGCGGTTCCAGGTGTTGTTGTCGCCGACGATGCCCAGCAGCTCGACATATTTTCCCGTCTCGCCGACCTGCCCGACAAAATACTCGCCGAGCTTCACGCAGCCGGAATAGCTGTCGGAAAGCATCTGCGCCGTCGCGGCGTTGGTGGAATTGATTTCGCGGTCAATGCAAAACACCGGAATGCCCGCCGTCTTGGCCTTCTGAACATTGGCGATGGAGCCGTTCGCGTCCGTCGGATTGAAAATGATCGCCTTGTAGCCGGCGGCGATGAGGTTCTCAAAATTGGCCGCCTCTTTCGCCGTGTCGTTTTGCGAATCAAAAATCGTCGCGTCATAGCCGAGTTCAATCGCGCGGGCCTTGGCCGTTTCGCCGAGCACGACGAACCACGGATTGTTGAGCGTCGAGATGACGACGGCGATTTTCTCCTTGGGCGCGGATTGCGCCAGCAAAGTTTGCGTTGACAGCATTGCGGTCGCCGCCGTTAAAACGGCCAGCGCCGGTTTGAGCCAGTTAGTTTTCATGATTTTTATTTGGGTCGTTGGTTGATTTTGGGCTTGTTCACAAAACTCGCTTTACGGCCACCAGCCAGCCGTCGTGAAATTTTTTGACTTCGACGGCCTTCATTTGCGGACGGAAAATGATTTGTTTGCGCGGCAATTTGGCGAATTCTCCGGGTGACGAATACCGGCCGAGGCCAAGCAGCCCGTTCATTGCCGCACCCCAAGCGGAGCTTTCGGCGACCTCGGACACGCTCAACTCCACGCCGGTGATGTCGGCGGTGAACTGCATCAGAAACCGGTCGCGCGTCGGCCCGCCGTCGGCGTGGAGTTTCTTCAATTTGATTCCGGCACCCTCGCGCATCATGTCCAGCACGTCACGGATTTGATAGGCGATGGATTCCTCGGCGGCGCGGACGATGTGTTCGCGTTTTGTGAACGCCGTCAGGCCGACCAGCGCCGCGCGCGCGTCCGGCGACCAATACGGCGCGCTCAAGCCCGCAAACGCCGGCACAAGATACACGCCGCCGTTATCGTTGATGCTCAAGGCGAGCTTTTCCACTTCGGAGGAATTCTGGATCAGGCCGATCTGATTTTTCAACCACTCGATCGTCGCGGCGGAAAAATTGATGATGCCTTCAAACGCGTAAGTTGGCCGGCCGCGCCAGACCCACGCCAGCGCCGTGACCGCGCCATTGTCAGAAGATTGAAATTTTCCGCCGATGTTCAGCAGCACCGAAGTTCCAGTGCCGAGCGTCGCCTTGGCGTCGCCGGGCTGAAAGCAGCGCTGTGCAAACAGCGACGCCTGCGAGTCGCCCATGACACCGATGATAGGAACGGTTTTTGGCAAAATGCCGTTCGCGTTTGTTTCACCAAACTGCTCGGAACTTTCGCGCACTTCCGGCAGCGCGCGCACCGGCACACGAAACAACTGGCAGAGCGATTCGTCCCAGCGCAGTTTGCCGATGTCGAACAGCAGTGTGCGGCTGGCGTTGGTAAAATCGGCGGCGAAAATTTTCCCAGTGGTAAGCCGGTGAATCAAAAACGTGTCAATCGTGCCGATGACGCCCTGGCCATTTTTCAACTTTGCCGCCAGTTGCGGTTTTCCGGCGATGAGCCACTCAAGTTTTGACGCGGAGAAGTAGGTGTCAATTTTCAGTCCGGTTTTGGCGCGAACGAGTTTTTCGTGACCTTGCTTGCGGAGTTTTTGGCAAATCGAATCACCGCGCCGGTCCTGCCAGACGATGGCGTGGTGCAAGGGCTTGCCGGTTGCGCGGTCAAACACCAAGATCGTTTCGCGTTGGTTGGTGATGCTCAAGCCCGCGAGTTGCGTCAGCTTCTTGCGGTTGTGGCCGGCGATTTCACGGATGACGGCGAGCACATTTTCCCAGATTTCCTCCGCATCGTGTTCCACCCAGCCCGGCTGCGGATAAATCTGGCGATGCGCTTTGGCAGCCTTGTCCAAAACCTTGCCCTTCGCGTCGAAGAGAACCGCCTTCGTCGCGGACGTGCTTTGGTCAATGGCAAGGATCAGGCTCATGTTACTTCAAAAGCTTCAGCGCGGTTTCGCTCAAGCCTTCCATCGAAATGCCGTAGTGCCGGAAGATGTCCGCCTGCGCGCCGGGAACAGTTTCCTCGTCGGGAATGCCGGCAATGCGGAACGGCACGTTCACGTCCGCCCGCAACAGCGCCGAGGCACATGCTTCACCAAGGCCGCCGTGAACCATGTGCTCCTCGACCGTGATGACGGCGCGGCACTCGCGGCCGGCTTTCAAGACAGCTTCGGAGTCGAGCGGTTTGACGGTGTGCATCGCGAGGACGCGGCAATTAAATCCGCGCCCGGCCAGTTGTCCGGCCGCGAGCAATGCGTGAACGACTGTTTCACCTGTGGCGATGAATGCCACGTCGCCGCCTGCGCGCAACGTGATGGCTTTGCCGACTTCAAACTTCGTCTCCGGCTTGTGCAGGCTAAACATAGCGGCCTTGCCGAAACGGACGAACACCGGTTTGGTCGCTTTTGCGGCGGCGAGAATCGCCTGGCGGGCCTCAAAATTGTCGGCGGGAACGATGATGGTGATGTTGTTGATGGCGCGCAGCACGGCGAGGTCATGCAGCGAGTGATGCGTTGTGCCGAGCGCGCCGTAACTTACGCCGGAGCTGATGCCGATGAGCACGGCGGGAACGTCCGAATAACAAATGTCGTTCTTGATTTGCTCGAGCGAACGCGCCGTGAGAAAGCAAGCCGGCGAAACACAAAACGCTTTCTTGCCGCACGAGGCAAGGCCAGCGGTGATGCCGACCAGGTTTTGCTCCGCGATGCCAACTTCGACAAGCTGCTTGGGCAGCGCCTTGCCGAACGACCCGAGCTTGCCTGAACCGCGCGAATCGCTGGTGACGGCGACAATGTTTGGATTCACCTTCGCCAGTTCTTCGAGCGTCGCGGCAAATTCGTCGAGATTGGCACGGCCCATTTTGAGGCCAAGCTTTTCCGCCATCGCTTTCGCCGCGGGCGTGAACATGGAAGGCGCCGGTGCGCTCATTTGGCCTCCTTCAATTTGGCTTCCGCCGCGTCGAGTTCGGCGAGCGCCTGCTTCAATTCCGCCTCGCTCGGCACGCCATGATGCCATTTGGCGACGTTTTCCATGAAGCTCACGCCACGGCCTTTCACGGTGTTCGCGATGACGCAGGTGGGCTTGCCGGGTTCAGAGGGTTGGCTCAACGCCCCGGTCAATGCGGCGTAATCGTGGCCGTTCACCACTTTCACGGCCCAGCCGAATGCGCGCCACTTCTCGCCCAGCGGCTCGTTGCTCATCACGTCGCGCGTGTGACCGGTGATCTGGAGCGTGTTGTGGTCAATGATGGCGGTGAGATTATCCAGCTTGTAATGCGCGGCGGCCAGCGCGGCTTCCCAGTTCGAGCCTTCGGCCAGTTCGCCGTCGCCGAGTAACGTGAAGACGCGATATGACGCGGAATCCATTTTTCCCGCCAAGGCCATGCCGATGCAGATCGGCAGACCGTGACCAAGCGCGCCGGTGTTCATTTCGATGCCGGGAATGTGCCGCGTGGGATGGCCGACGTAATGCGACCGGTAATGGCACACCGTCTGCAAATCGGCTTCCGGGAAAAAACCGCGATCCGCCAGCACGGCGTATAGCGCCTCGACACAGTGTCCCTTGCTCTGGACATAACGGTCACGTTTTGGGTCGGAGAAGGTCTCCGGCGACACGTTGAGAATGCGGTTGTAAAGCGCGTTCAAAATGTCGAGGCAGGAAAGATCGCCGCCGGTGTGGCCGGCGCCCGCATCGCAAATAATTCCGAGCGTTTTCTTCCGCAGGCGGACGGCTTTGAGCTGGAGTTCGCGGTCAGTCATGGTTGGGGAAATCTGAATGACGAATGACAAATGACGAAATGGATTGTCGTGAATTCATTGGATATGGATTTCGGATTTCGTCATTCGGGCTTCGGATTTTCATTCGTGCTGATGCACTTCCCAGCCAAAATAATTTCCAAACGCCTCGGCCAAGATTCCAGCGGACTTCGATTGCGTCATCACGACATGGTGCTCGAAGCCCTGTTTGCAGACGTGCTGCATGAGCTTTTGCAGATTCGGGACATGTGCCACGGCGCGGTTGCCGAACGTGTCGAGCTTGTCGTTGGTGAGTTCGCCTTCGCCGACATAAGCGCGGATTTTGCCTTCGGCATCGGCGGTGGTGATGCGGCCAAACGTCAGCGGCCCGGCGGGAGTGCGGCCGTCGAGCGCGCCGTAGGTGTTTTCCACGCCGAGCGTGCTACCAAGAATTGGCGCGTTGGCGATCTTGATGTCCGGCAGAAACGATTTCGCCCAGTTGCCGCAATGGAACAGCACGCACTTGTCGTCGTCGTCCGCGTAATTGTTGTTCCAGTCCACCAGCGCCGCCGGGGTTTGGCCGGCGAGCTGCATCGCATACATCGTAAGCACGCCAGTCACGTCCACTTCGCAGGCGCTGGGCAGAAATTTCTCGCTCATCATGCTCATCAGCGTGCAGACGTTGCAGCCGAAATTCTGCTGCACGGAAGTCCAGCACTGGATCGCCGTCGCGTCAATCGCGTTGGCGTCCATCCATTCGGTCAAAATGACGCCGAGCTTGGCCATCTGCAAAAGTTTCTCCGCCGGCACGCCGGGCGCGGGCGCGTAACTTTTGATTTCAGCCAGTTTATTTTTTACGGCGGCGGCTTGCGCGTCCATTTTTTCCGCCTTCGCCAAAAATTCCGAAAGGTCAACCGTCGTGACGCTGATGCCGTGGCGTTCGAGGATTTTTTCCGAGTAACGAACCGTGTTGAACGCGCCGGGCCGCGCGCCGACCGCGCCGAGACGGACGCCGCGAAGTCCGTTCACCACCCGGCAAACGCCGAGAAATTTTTTTAAGTCCGCGTCAAAGCTGGCCGACGTGGGGTGCGAAACGTGTTTGCTTGTCAGCGTGAATTTGATTCCGGCTTGGACCAAATTATTGCTCACGGATATTTTTCCGCAAAACGCGTCGCGCCGGCGCGCAGGCGAAAGCTGCTTCAAATCGTCCGGGTAGCCTTGAATCAAAACCGGCACGTTGAGCTTCGACAGCTTGAGCGTGTCGGCCACGCCCTTTTCGTCGCCGAAGTTCGGCAGACAGACCAGCACGCCGTTAATTTCGCCGGCGTGCCGGCGGAACAGCTCCGCGCACTTGCGCGCGTCGGCGTGGGTCTCGACGCCGCCGAGCTTGGAATCCGATTCGCCCAGTTGAATGGCCCGAATGCCAGCCCTGGCGAAGACCTGCGCGATGTCCTGGCGCGCCTCGGTGACAAGGTGGTCGGGGAAAAAGTCGCGGTTGCCGTAGATGACGCCGAGAACCGGCGCTGTTTTGGTGTCGTGTTTCATGGCCTTGCAAGTGAAAATTATCTGGGGACAAAGAATCGGTTGGACGCGCCCGGATGCAAGCATTTTTTTGTTTCCGCGGCTGCAATATCATAATTGGCAAGTTATTCGGCGTTATTCGCATGACGCAAAGCGCCGGTTGGTAGTAGTATCCGCCAGCCGTAAAAAGCATGTGCCTGTCTGAAATTATGTCATCGCTTAAGCGCGTGGCCTTATCGCTCGCGCTGGCGTCAGGTTTTTGCCTGCCGGGACGGGCGCAGACCAACTTGACCGTGCGGGTGGCAGCCGCTGGTTTCACGATGGCGACAACCAACCTGGTTTGCGACAGCGCATTTCGTCCGGTGCCGTTCAATCAAACCACCGTCAAGCAAGGCGCGGGACCGGCGGCGTTTGGTCCCGACCCGAAATTGCCATATTTCACCGTGCGATTCGCAATGCCGATTCCGCCGGAAAACATGACAAACAATTTTGCCGCGATGACGGGCATGGATCCGATGGTGTTCACGCACAACCATTCGCCGGGCTTTGAAATTTTGCCAAACGGCGACGCGCTGGCGGTCTATTTCAGCACGCCGCCGGGTAATAGCGAGAGCGATCCGGAAACATCGTTTGTGCAGGCACGGCTGCGTTACGGCGCGGAAGAATGGGACTTGCCGGAACTGTTTTTCAAAACGGAAAACTTCAATGACCAGTCGGGTTTGTTGTGGAATGACAGCGGAACCGTCCGTTTTTTCGGCGGCGGACGGGACATTTCGGACTTGGTGCCGTTCAAAATGGCGGCGTCAACCAACAATGGCGCGACGTGGACTTTGTCGCTGCCGCAACTCGAAACGCCCGCGACTGATTTCACCGCGCAGCCCATCACCAGTGCGTTTCGCGGCCCGGACGGCTCGATTTATTTTGCGATGGATGGTGAAAAGGCGACGAGTTTTTTGTGGCGCAGCGCGGATGGCGGGATTCACTGGGACGACATGGGCGACCGCACCGGCGGCCGGCATTCAGCAATCGTTCCATTGGATGACAAAGGCAATTTGCTTTCCATCGGCGGGAAAAATTCGAGCGTCAACGGCTGGTCGCCGGAAAATTTTTCGAGAAATTGGGGCGCGACCTGGAGCGCCAGCACGCCGTCGCCGTTCCCGCCGCTGGGCAGCGCGCAGCGGCCGTCGCTGATCCGGCTGGCGGACGGAAATCTGTTTTTCGTGAGCGATGCCTTTCTGAACAAGGCCAATCGCCCGCCGCCGGACGGCTGGAAATTCGGCAGCGATTGCTTCGTCGCGATTTCGACGAACAACGGCGTTGCGTGGCGCATCAAGCCGCTGCCGGTGCAGTTGCCGAACCACGAGCGCGGCACCAACGGCACGCTCGGCTACGTCACCGCGCGGCAGGCGCCGAACGGCGTGATCCATATTTTGACGACCGAGACGCAGCCGTGCCTGCATTACGAATTGAACGAGACTTGGATTTTTTCCGACGCCGGCGATCTCGCGCCTGAAACCAGCGGCGGGGAAATTAAAACTTTCTCCGAGAAATATCCGAATGGGATGATCCGTTCCGAATGGTCGGCGCGGATATGTCAGGGCGGCCGCTATTTGCTCGACGGCAAGGAAACGGACTTTTACGACAGCGGCGCGAAGCAGCACGAAGTCACTTATGCCAGCGGACGCAAAACCGGCGAGGAAAAGTTCTGGTCGCCGGATGGAAAAAGGCTGTGGAGCTGGACATATGATTTAAAAAACAACACCGCCGTCTGGACGCAATATTGGCCGAATGGGCGCAAGAAAATCGAATCCACTTGGAAGACAAAACCGGAAGCGCGCGATTTGAAGCGGAGTTTTTTTGGCCATGTTGCCGACGGACCGGCGTTGCAATGGAGCGAAGATGGAATTCTTCTGCACGCATATGATTTTGTGAACGGAAATTTCACGGGCGAAGTGACTGCACATACTGGAAAATGAATTCCCTGCGCACACTGGATCTGGTCGTCATCGCGATTTACTTCACGGTAATCGCGTTCATCGGCCTTTGGTTCGCGCGGCGGCAGAATTCGACGGAAGCTTATTTTGTCGCGCGCCGCTCGATTCCAGCGTGGGCGATGGGGCTTTCGATGTTTGCGACGATCATCAGCAGCATCACTTTCATCGCGTATCCCGGCTCGGCTTACGCCGGCAACTGGAACGAACTCGTTCCTGGTTTCATGGTGCTCGGCGTTTTGATTTTGGTGGGCGCCATCATCATTCCGTTTTTCCGCCATTCCGTGGGCATGAGCGCCTACGAGTATTTTGAGAAGCGGTTCGGCTACGGCGCGCGGGTTTACAGCTCGCTGGCGTTCATCGCCTGGCATTTTTCCAAAATGGGATTCGTCGTTTATCTGCTCGCGTTGACGATCACCGGCATGACGGGCTGGAACATTTTTGCCGTGATTTTGATTTCGGGCCTGGTGACGATTTTTTACACGCTGTTCGGCGGACTGGAGGCGGTGATTTGGACGCAGGTCATTCAGGGCATTGTCAAAGGCGTTGGCGTGCTGATCATCATCGGCGTGTTGCTGTGGATTATGCCGGGCGGCGCGGGCGCGGCATTTCATCTGGCCAACGAGCAGAACAAATTCAGCCTCGGCTCGTGCGATTTGGATTTGAGCCAGAAGGGAAACATTTTTGTCATGTCGCTTTACGGCTTCTTTTTCTATCTCCAAAAATACACCGCCGACCAGACGCTCGTGCAGCGTTACCTCGTCGCCAAATCCGACCGTGACGCGATCAAAGGCGTGGCGCTAGGCGCGATTTTATGCGTGCCGGCGTGGGCGGCGTTCATGCTCGTCGGCACGCTGCTCTGGGCGTATTACCAGCTATCCGGCGAAGCGCTCCCGGCGCATCTCCACGACGCCGCCGGAAAAATCATGCCAGACAAAGTTTTTCCGTTTTTCCTGGCGACAAAAATTCCCGTCGGCTTTGCCGGCTTGTTCATGGCCGCGCTGCTTTCCGCCGGCATGTCCACCATGTCGTCCGATCTCAACTGCCTGTCTGCCGTCGGCGTGGAAGATTATTACCGCAAGCTGCGCCCGCATTCGACCGACCGGCAGCGGCTCGCCGTCGGCAAAATCATCGTGGGCGTCTGCGGGTTGCTGACCATCGGCATCGCCGCGCTCATTGCGTGGAAAAGCGACCGCTCGCTGTCGCTGTATTACGCCGTGTCCTCGATCATCGCCGCCGGGCTGGCGGGAATTTTCCTGCTCGCGTTTTGCAGCCGCCGCGCCAACCGGCAGGGCTTATGGATCGGCATTTTTGCCGCGCTGATTTTCACAGCTTGGGCGACTCTGACGTGCGCCAAATATCAAATTATTTCGCTCGGCGGATGGAATTTCACCTGGCCGGAAGTGATGATCGGCGTCATCGCGCACGTCATCGTGCTCGTTGTCGGCTGGTCGTCAAGCTGGCTTTTCCCGGCGGATGCAAATGTGAAAAGCGAATGGACGCTCTGGGGCTGGCTCGAAAAAAGGAAACTGTTGCGCGTGGGAAAAGCAGCCGCAGCCGCGGCGATGGAGGTGAATCCGTGAACCTCATCACCCTCCTTCAACCGCCGCGCATCGTCTTCGGCAACGGCTGCGCACCGCAATGCGCCGGATTTCTGGCGCAGCGCGGCGTGAAACGTGCGCTGCTCGTTTCCAGTTCACCCGTGATGCCAACGCTCGGCGCGGTGACGGAGGCATTGAAAAATTCCGGCGTCAAATTTGTCTTCTCGCCGCCGGTGGATCGGGAGCCGACGCGCGAGTTGTTTGAGAAAATCCTGCAGGCGGCGCGGGCGGAAAAAATTGACGGCGTGTTGGGCATCGGCGGCGGCAGCGCGATGGATGTGGCCAAACTCGTGGCTGCACTCGCCCGTGGAAAGCAGGCCGCATCCGAAGTTTTTGGAATCAACCTGCTGCAAGGCCGTGAACTCGCCCTGGTCTGCCTGCCGACGACCGCCGGCACCGGCGCGGAGGTTTCGCCGAACGCCATTTTGCTGGATGAAACCGACGAACTAAAAAAGGGCGTCGTCAGCCCGCACCTCGTTCCTGACGCGGCGTTCATTGATCCGCTGCTGACGGTTTCCGTTCCGTCCGCCGTCACCGCCGCGACCGGTCTCGACGCGCTGACGCATTGCATCGAAGCCTACGCCAATAAATTTGCGCACCCGATTGTGGACACCTATGCGCTGCAGGGCATCAAGCTGATTTCACAAAATCTGGTCCGCGCCGTCCGCAACGGCGGCGACCTCGAAGCCCGCGCCGCGCTCGCGCTCGGCAGTCTTTATGGCGGCTTGTGCCTCGGTTCGGTCAACACGGCGGCGGTTCACGCGCTGGCCTATCCGATTGGCGGACGGTTTCACATTCCTCACGGAGTTTCCAATGCGCTGCTGTTGCCGCATGTTTTGCGCTTCAATTTTTCCGCCGCCCCGGAGCGTTATGCGGAAATTGCCCTCGCGTTGGGCGTCGCGCCCAACGGACCGGCTTTGACGACGGCGGAACACGGCGTGGAATTCCTGTCGCGGCTTTCCCGCGACTGCGGCGTGCCCCAGACACTTTCCGAGTTGAAAATTCCGCGCGACGCCATTCCCGCGCTCGCCAAATCGGCGATGCAGGTGACGCGGCTGTTGAGAAACAACCTGCGCCCGCTGACCGGGGCGGACGCCGCGCAAATTTACACTGCGGCTTACTGAATTTGAAATGAAGAACCGATTGAAATATCATGGCGCGGTCGTGCCGATGGTGACGCCGCTCACCGCGCAGGGCACTCTGGACGAGGCGGCGCTGGAACGACTGGTGAACGCGCAGATCGCGGGCGGCGTCGAGGGGGTTTTTGTGCTGGGCACGACCGGCGAGGGCGCGCACGTGCCTCACGAATTCCGCCGCCGGCTGGTGGAGTTGACCGCGCGCCAAGCCGCCAAGCGCACTTTGGTCTTTGCCGGTTTGGGCGACGTCCGCGCGTCGGATGTATCCGAGGCAAATGAATTTTTCCGTGCCGGAGCCGACGCCGTGGTCGCGCATCCGCCAATTTCCGAAAAGACGGCGGCGGAAAAATTGCAGGCGTGGTATCAACTGCTGCTCGACCGGCTTGAAGGGCCGCTGCTGCTTTACAACATGCCGACAACGACGGGCATTTCCATCCCGCTCAATGCGGTGGAAAGACTGCTTGGCCATCCAAGGCTCGCCGGCATCAAGGATTCGGAAAACAACCCGAAGCGGCACGAGGAGTTGCTGCGGCGCTTCGGCGGCAAAAAGGATTTCTCCGTGTTCATCGGCGTCGGCGCCCTGATGGAAAAGGGCTTGAAACTCGGCGCGGATGGCGTCGTGCCGAGTGTCGGCAATTTGATTCCGGGCGTGTGCCACCAGCTTTGCGCGGCGGCCAAAAAGTCCGACTGGAGTGCGGTGGAAAAACTCTCGGCGCGCATGAGCGCCGTGGCCGCGCTTTACCAGAAAGGCCGCAACCTAAACGAGTCGCTCGCCGCGCTGAAGGCGGCGATGCATTGCCGCGGCCTGTGCGCGCCGCAGGTGCTGCCGCCGCTGCGGAAGGTCTCGGAAACGGAGCTGGAAAAAATCCGCCGCCACATGGCGGAACTGCGTTTGCTGAACGGAGAATCATGAAACCGGTTCTCGGACTCACAATGGGCGATCCGGCCGGCATCGGCCCGGAAATCTGCCTGCGCGCGTTGCGCGACCCCGCCGTGCTGAAGCGCTGCGTGCCGGTGCTGTTCGGTGACGCGGCGGTTTTGAAACGGGTTGCGTTGGCCACCGGAATTCCAGCCGCGAAACGCCAGACGATTTCAGCCGCCGAACTGGCAGGAATTTCGCGCATCAACCGGCCACTCATTGTGGACTGCGCGGCGGTTGACGCGGCCCGAATCGCGCCGGGAAAAGTTTCCGCCGCGTGCGGACGCGCCGGCTACCGTTATATCGAGCAGGCAATTCAAGCCGCGCTGGCCGGAAAAATTAACGGCGTGGTCACCGCGCCGATTCACAAGGAGTCGCTGAATTTGTCCGGCGTAAAGTTTCCAGGCCACACGGAGATTTTCACCGCGCTTACGAAGGCGAAGCGCAGTTGCATGATGCTTTACTCGGACAAGCTCACGGTGAGCATGGCCACAACACACATCGGCTATCACGAAGTTCCGGGAAAACTTTCCGTCGAGCGCGTGCTGAATGTCATCGAACTGACGGCGCGGGCGATGAAACGGATTTTGCGCCGCGAACCGCGCCTCGGCGTCTGCGGCCTGAATCCGCACGCGGGCGAACACGGATTGTTCGGCCATCGCGAAGAGGAAAAATTTGTCGGGCCGGCGGTGAAATTGGCGCGAAGAAAGAAAATCAACGCCAGCGGCCCGCTCGTTCCCGACGCGGCTTTCACGACGAACGTGCGGAAGCAATTCGACGCCCTCGTGACGCTTTATCACGACCAGGGGCACATCCCGTTCAAGATGCTGGCCTTCGACACCGGTGTGAACATCACGCTCGGCCTGCCGATCATCCGCACGTCGGTTGACCACGGCACGGCGTTTGACATCGCGTGGCAGGGCAAGGCCGACCCGGCGAGTTTGTTTTCCGCGATTCGCGTCGCAGCGGAACTGGCTGCATCGCGCAAATCGCAAATCGGAAATTAAAAATATGATTGGAGTCATCGCAGACGATTTGACCGGCGCGGCGGAACTCGGCGCGATCGGTTTGCGCCACGGTCTGCACGCGGAAATCGTCCGCAGCGGCAAACCCAGCGGCAAGGCTGATCTGGTATGCGTGGACACGGATTCCCGCTCTTGCGCCCCCGTCGAAGCGGGAAAGCGCGCGGCGGCGGCGGCGAAATTGTTGCGGGCGGCGGGGGCGCGGTGGATTTACAAAAAAGTGGATTCCGTTTTGCGCGGGCATGTGACGGCCGAAGTGGAGGCGGTGATGAAGCAGCTCAAATTGAACCGCGCGCTGCTGCTGCCGGCGAACCCGTCGCTGGGCCGCGTCATCCGCGACGGCCAGTATTTCGTGCGCGGCAAGCTGATTCACAAGACGGAATTTGCGCGCGACCCGGAATATCCGCGCCGCGTGCCGCAGGTGCTGCGGCTGTTGAAACTGCCGGAAACCTTTGCGATCCGCATGTCCAACGGCGACCATTCGCTGGCCGCCGGCACCATCGTCGTCGGCGAGGCGGCGACTTCCGAAGAAGTGCGGGACTGGGCGGCGCTTCGCGAAACGGATCTGCTGCCCGCGGGCGGCTCGGAATTTTTCGGCGCATTGCTGGCGGCGGAGAATGTTTCAGCGCCGGACGGTGAAAACGAATCGCCGAAACCGGCGCCGGGACGGGAATTGTTCGTCTGCGGCACATCCACGGAATCGGTCCGCAAGTTTGTGGCGGCGGCGCGGCGGCGGAAGCAGCCGGTATTTTCATTGCCGATGGAATTGACGTGGGGCGCGGAATTTTCCGCCGCCGCCCAGGAAGCCATCGCGCAGCGGGTGGTGACGGCGTTTGAGACGCAGTCGCGGGTCATTTTGAACGTCGGGTTGCCGCCGGTGCGCGACCTCGCGGTGGCGCGGCGGCTGTCGGATTACGTCGTGCAGATTGCCGAACGCGTGCTGCGCCGGATGGAAATTCCCAACGTGTTTGCCGAAGGCGGCGCGACGTCGGCGGAACTGGTGCGGCGCATGGGTTGGCCGCGGCTGGCGGTGTTGCGCGAACTCGCGACTGGCGTGGCGACGCTGGCGGTCGCGGGTGGCCCGGCCATTTTGCTGACCATCAAACCCGGAACTTATGCCTGGCCTGCGAGATGGACATGACCGGCCCCAGTCTGATACAACGGGGCTGATGCAGAAACAGCCCGGTTCATCGGAAAAGCTCATTTTTGTTGACCCGTCGCCGATTGCGCGGCGGCTGCTGTGGCATCTTTTTTCCATCGGCTCCCGCCGCGTGGTGCAACCTGACCGTCACGAGCGTTTTGAAAAACCGGGCGCGCATCTGTTCTGGACGCAGTCCGGCGAGGGCGCGCTGGAATACAAAACCACGCGCTTTGAATTGAAGCATGGCAAAAAAATCTGGCTGGTGGACATGGGCAAACCGCGGACTTACGTTCCCTCGCCGGGAAAACATCTCACCATCTCCGGTTTCCGTTTTGGCGGGCCGGGCCTGGAATTCTGGCATGAGGAATTCCGCGACGAGGAAAACGCCGAGTTCACGCTGGATGATTTCCGGTTCGTCACGCAGACGCAAAGCGAACTGGTCCGCCTCGTCCGCCGCCGGCCCATCGGCTGGGAATGGCAGGTGCATATCCGCATCACCGAGTTGCTGGGCCGGCTGCTCATGTCGCGGAACCTGCTCGTCTCGCCCAACGCCGAGCTGCCGCCGCCCGTGGCGCGCGTGCTCAACGCCATTTCCGCCAACCCGCTCCGCGACTGGAAGGCGAAGGAACTCGCCACCGTCGGCAAGGTCAGCTATTCCGGCCTGCGCGCGCTGTTCCACCAGGCCGGCCAGGGCACGATTCACGAGCACATCCAGCGCGCACGGCTCGACCAGTCGCGCCTGCTGCTCGCCGACAAACGGCTTTCGATAAAAGACGTCGCCGGCCAGTTGAGTTTTTCCAGTGAATTTTATTTCAGTCATTTTTTCCGGCATCACACGGGCATGACGCCGACGGAATTCCGGCAGCACCTGAAAGGATGAAATGAAAATGACGAATGATGAATTCCGAATGGCAGGTCTGGCAAATGGATTGAAATCCCTCATTTGCCATTCGTCATTCGTCATTCTGCGTTTTTTTTTCGCAATGGTTTTGTTTCTCGCTTCCCCGGCATTCGCGCAAAAAACCGAAGTCCAATATCTTTCCGGCCACGGCAAGGATGACGCGGTGCCGTGGAACTTTTTCTGCACCACCGGCGCGCACTCCGGTTATTGGACGAACCTCCCGGTGCCGTCGTGCTGGGAACTGCACGGGTTCGGCACGATCAATTATCATCGCGACGCGACAAATCCGCCGCCGGAAACCGGGCTTTACGAGCATGAATTCACCGTGCCGCAAAACTGGCCGGGCAAACGGATTTTTCTCGTGTTTGACGGCGTGATGACCGACACCGATGCGAAACTGAACGGCCAGTCCGTCGGCCCGGTTCATCAGGGCGCGTATTACCGTTTCAAATACGAAGTAACCTCGCTGATGAAATTCGGCGCGACGAACAAGCTCGAGGTCAGCGTCGCCAAGCACTCGGCGAACGAATCCGTAAATCGCGCCGAGCGCACCGGCGATTATTGGATGTATGGCGGCATCTTCCGCCCTGTCCGGCTCGAAGCCATGCCGCAGGAGTTCATCGAGCGCGTGGCGATTGACGCGAAGGCTGACGGCAATTTCTCGATGGATGTTTTCCTCGACGCCGCAACGACCGCCGATGCGGTCGAAGCGCAAATCCAAACGCTGGACGGAAAAAATGTCGGTGAACCGTTTGGGGTGCCGGGTTCAGCCGGGCCGGGCCGCCTGAAGGCGGAACTCCAAACTATCATTCCCTCGCCAAAATTTTGGACCGCCGAGACGCCGAACCTTTACCGCGTGGAAGTCCGGCTCAAACATAACGGCAAAATCATCCACCAGATCGAGCAGCGTTTCGGCTTCCGCACATTTGAAGTCCGCGACGGCGACGGACTTTACCTCAACGGCCAGCGTGTGATTTTGAAGGGCTGCGACCGGCATTCGTTCTGGCCGGATTCGGGGCGGTGCTTGAGCGAAGCCGTCCACCGGCTCGACATCGAGACGATGAAGGATATGAACATGAACGCGGTCCGCATGTCGCATTATCCGCCGGACGCGGAATTTCTCGATTTGTGCGACGAACTGGGCCTTTACGTCCTCGACGAACTAGGTGGCTGGCACCGGTTTTACGACACCGAAACCGGCACGAAGCTCGTCGGTGAAATGGTCGCGCGTGACGTGAATCATCCATGCGTTTTGTTCTGGGACAACGGCAACGAGGGCGGGTTCAACACCAACCTCGACAAGCTTTTCGGTGAATTCGATCCGCAGCAGCGCCGCGTGCTGCATCCGTGGGCGCCGTTCAGCGGCATGAACACGGCGCATTATCTGCCTTACGAATTCGCCATGCTCGCCTGCGACGGCTGGCCGATCACCTTCCGCTCGAACAAGTATTTCGCCAACACGAATTCCGCGCAAAAGTGGATTTACATGCCCACGGAATTCCTGCACGGCCTCTACGACGGCGGCGCGGGCGCGGGGCTGGCGGATGTCTGGGATTTGATGTCGCACAGCAAATATATCGGCGGCGGTTTCATCTGGGCGTTTCTCGACGAAGGCGTCCACCGCGCCGACAACGGCCAGATTGACGTGAGCGGCAACGAAGCGCCCGA
>Ga0224534_1000242_pt1 | contig 36297 bp, 32 predicted proteins | sample 714E12024metaG_FD_172012 | JGI IMG/M metagenome (GOLD analysis project Ga0224534, IMG submission 172012) | Peat soil microbial communities from Stordalen Mire, Sweden - 717 E1 20-24 | ecosystem: Environmental > Terrestrial > Soil > Wetlands > Peat | place: Sweden: Norrbotten County, Stordalen... | reverse complement strand
GGCACTCTCGATGTAATGACACGACGCACCGCGAAGGCGCGCGGCGGCAAGAAACGGAACGGCGATGCTGCTCCCCGTACTGATGGCGCGGGAGAACCGGTGCCCCCGACCCAACAAATGCCGGGCGAGCACGGCGTGCCGAGCAGTGGCGACGATGTCCCGCGGATGAGCATAAGCAGCGTAGACGACGTCGGCTCCGGCAAGCAGCGAGCGCGCCTGGAGCGTGTCGAACGTCACCCACGTCGGATCGGCGTCATCGACCAGGTCGAGCCGCGGAAAGAGCTCGAAAAGCTCCTGGAGGTGGCCTCCAGCGCTCGCTATGAGCAACGTCGCCACCTCGATCTCCTTCTTCGCTCGAAAGCTCACAGCCCGGATAGCCCAGGTCAGGATACCAGCGTGCGCCGCCTCCGTTATCTGTGGGTCGGGCTCAGGAGTGCTCGTGCCAGCCACGAGTCCTCGTCTACCCCGCGGGCCCGTCGCCATTGGACACCGGCGGTTGCGGTCGCCGTCGTGGTGGCGCTCGTGTGTGCAGCCTGCTCGACGCGCATCGGGCTGCCCCTGCCAAAGACGACGGTGGCGACCACGACCTCAACCAGCGTCCCGGGTCACCACCATCAGGTGAAGCTCCTCCCGGCGCTGCAGGTCGTCGGGAACACCCTTGAGCTGAGCTCGGGGCGGCGCTTTGTAATGCGGGGAGTGATCGTCTACGCGATGCCGTTCTACGAGACCAACGGGGAGGCGGATCCAGCGCTTGCCTCGGTCACCGAGGACGCCTACGCGCACCGGCGGGCCATGTTCGCCCGCTTGAAGGCGCTCGGCTTCAACACCGTCAAGATCCCCGTTTCGTCATCGATCTATTCGGGCGACACGTACGGGCTCGACGGGACGAGCGCCTACCTGGCGCGCTTGCGGGCGATCGTCAACGCCGCCACCACCGAAGGCCTCTACGTCGTCCTGTGCTGGTCGGACGCGGTCGGCGAAGGCTATTCGGTGATCACGGAGTACTCGAGCGCGTTCCCGATGATGCACGCCGTCGCCCTCATGTTCGCCGATAACCCCGGCGTCATCTACGAGCCGTTCAATGAGCCGCACGAGATCAGCTGGGACCAGTGGATCGTGATCTCCGAGAAGATGCTGCAGTACTGGCGGGCGACGATCGGCTATCGCGGCGTCATCATCGCCGACACGGAGGGCTGGTCCTGGGCCTTCGACCCCACTTATGTCAGCGCGCTGATCAGCTACGACGGGGCGCTCTTGGGCCAGCCCAACTTGCTGATCGCCAACCATCGGTACCCGAACGGCCATGTCTGCTTTTGTGGAGCCGAGCGCGCGTGGTGGAACTCGCTCATCGGCCAGTACATCGGCAAATTCCCCCTCATCGGCTCCGAGTACGGCATCCAGGACGTGGTCGGGCCGCCCGAGCTGGCTTGGGGGCAGGGCCTCTTGACCTATCTGAAGGACGAGGCGATCCCTTCGGGGTTCAACGGCGCCCTCATGTTCGACTGGAACTGGGTGGTGGATTCCAATACCATGACCGATCCGACAACAGGCAAGCTCACGGCCTGGGGCACTGCAGTAGTTGACGCCCTCGCCACGCCTCCATCGAAAGTCCCCGCCAGCTGACCAACCCTCTGAGCGACCGGCAGGCTGAAGGTCGCCGACGGGCACGAGTTCGTGGCCCTGTCGGTACAAGTCCTGTTCCCGGAGACGTCTAGGCTGCCCTCATGACTGCAGAGCGCAAGGTCCTGCTCCGGTGGATCGGAGACCCGGACTCTCCGGGCTCGCTCTCTGCCCGCGCTCGCTCACGCCGGTGGGAGATGTTCCACGCCCACTTCCCCAACGCCGAAGAGATGCGCGTGCTCGATCTCGGCGGCACGTCGCGCTCATGGGAGAAGGCTCCCGTTCACCCGAACCGCCTTGTCGTGGTCAACATCGAGCCCGATCAGAGCGATGCACCCTGGATCCACTGCGTGCGTGGCGACGCGTGCGCCCCTTCGGAGGAAATCTTGAGGACCGAGTTCGACCTCGTGTTCTCCAACTCCCTGATCGAACATGTTGGCGGCCACTACCGCCGTCAGCAGCTCGCCGAAGTGGTCCACCGCACAGCCGAGCACTATTGGGTCCAGACGCCATATGCTTACTTCCCCCTGGAACCACACTGGCTCTTCCCGGGCTTCCAGTTCCTGCCGGTACGCGTCAAAGCGGCCGTCTCGCTCCGATGGCGCGGTGGTCACATGACATTGGCCAGCAAGTCGTACGAACAGGCCGTTAGCGACGCCCTCTCGGTAGAGCTCCTTTCGATCACGGATCTCAGGCATTATTTCCCTGACGCCAAGATCGTTCGGGAACGATTTGCGGGTCTGGTCAAGTCGATCGTCGCGCTCCGCTGACAGCCGCGCCGGGGCTGGCCGAGGCGAACCAGGGACAGCCGGCCAAGGCCCAGACCTCGGGTAGCAGGCGGTTACGAAGTGTGGAAGCTCGTCACTGGCCCATCTGGTAGACGATCGGTCGCCGGTCGTCGGCCAGATGGGCCAGGGATCCGGTGGCGAGCTCGTCGAGGAGCTGGTCGAGCGCCCTTGCCACCCGGGGGGAGCTCGGCCGGTCCAAGGTGACGGTGACCTGCTGGTGGGCGAAGGCGATCCGGCCTCCGATGTGCAACAGATCTCGGGTGATCGCTCGGTGCTCGTCGTTGTCGGCCAGATATGCGTTGAGGTGGCGGGCAAGGTCCAGCCCGGCGTTGTAAGCGAACAGGCGGCACACCATCTGCAGTGCCCGTGCCGCGAGGCGGGGCTTGGCCCGCTCGGCATTCGGGTCGAGCCCGTTGGCAGAGAGCTTGGCCGGGATGCCTTTGAGGCCGTCCTGCTCAAGAGGTCTGCCAGGGCGCTACCACGGGAGGTCTGAGCCTCGTGCCGAGCCGAAGGCCCCCGGGGGAAACCTCCGTCGACCGGGACACCTGCTACGCCCAGACGGGACGGCATTCTGTGGCGATATCCGTTCACAGTGGTCACCCCATTTCGTTGAAGAGACGTCGGGTCGAGGAACATGAAACCGTGACGGACGGGGCGCTCGGACTCCGCGGTCAACAGACCGTCGGCTGCGTCCCTCCGCCGGCGGAGAGGCGCCTCGGGGGCGGGGTCTCCTGCACCTTGGCGCGCTCGTTGTGGCACTCCCGTCCGGTGCCATCCTCGTCTGACGAAACGGCGTCGGTGAGTGTGTGGGGTTGTACGCGGTCGCGGTCGTCGGCCGGACGGCGAGAACCGAGGCGTATATCGGTCGTGAACCGGCGACCGAGCAATGATCCCGCCGCACTCAGAAAGAGGGCCGCCACAACTCCCAGGAACCACAGTCGCACCACACCGACAGGCACACCCTCGTGAACCAGCCACAGCCTGCGCAACACGGCGGCTACGAACAGCACGGCCACAGCCAGGCTCGCGGCGGCCGTGGCGTGCTCTGGCGCCGCGGACGGCCGGCGGCGCCCGGCGACCGCCCCGCCGACCAGGAAGGCAGCTGCCACCAGGCAGGCGGCAATGATCCAGAGGTGAGTCGGCCCGTCGATCATTGGACGGCCATGCCAGTCCTCTTCAACCGCCATGGTAGGGACCGAGATAACGAGTATCAGGAGCGCGGAAACTCCGATGTCCGCCCAACCAAGCCCGCTTCGGCGTCGACCGCTGCGGTGCTCGTCGCGGGACGACTCGTCGCTGAGCTCCTCCTCGTTCATGCACCGATCTCTCTAGCACGTGACGGCGTCTACGAGGCGTCGCCGGTACTCGGCCAACACCGGCTCTGCCTGCTCTTCGCTAGCCCTGGTCATTCACGCCGCCGCATGACCTGAGTTCGCCAGAGACGCGAAGACGCCCTCTTGGTAGGGAAGACTATTGGTGTCCGAATGGGGCATCTTCCACGCACCCGGGCGCATCGTGAGCTCGGCACGGCTCCGGATCTGCCGCATCCTCGACCGGTGGCCGGCCGCCGATGCTGTCCTCCGGGCCTGCCGACGGATCGAGCTCATCGCCTGAGCGATCCCGATCCGCGCCCTGCGGCCCGAGGTCGACTTGCCACGCCCCGATGTCGTCGACCCACGACGTACGACCCGACTCGGCGCGAAGCAGCGCGATTAGAAGGCCCCGGGAACCACGTCAATGGGCCGCCACTGCCTGATACGACTGGACCGACTGTTAATGGGCCGCCTCAATGGGTCGCGTGAATGATGCGGGCTAGTGCCCCTTTCCCTCCGGTCTCTTGCTCAGGCGGCCGAAGGACACCGGAACTGACGCAGATCCGGCGACCTCGTTGGGGTCGCGCCTCTTGGCGGTATAGCGCGCCGGATCCGCCTCGAAACGCAGCAGGCAGCGATCTGAGCAGAAGTAGAACCGTTTTCCGTCCTGCACCGTGGTGGCGGGTGCGTTGGCCGCCTCGACTTGCATCCCGCACACCGAGTCGAGGACGTGGCCTTCAGCGCCCCCCAAGCGGGCCCTGTTGCGATATGCCCAGTAAAGAACGGCGAAGGGCACGAGAAACACGATGTTGAGGTAAGTCGTGTAGTCCCAGGAGAAGTGCGCCGGAACTACCTGGGTCGGCCGGGTCGTAGGTACGAGGCCGGCCGCTCGAAAGAGGACCTCGGTGACGAGCCCGGCAACCGACATCACCCCCCAGAAGACCGCCAGCATCCGAAGCATGAGGCGCGTCCCGTAGTAACGGCGGTAGATGAGCAGCAGGGGGAGGCTGATCAGGTCGGCGAAGATGAACGAGACCACCCCACCGAAAGAGATTCCCCCTTTCCACAGCGCCGCGGCGAGCGGGACGTTGCCGATCGAGCAGACGAAACTGACGATCGCGATGAACGGGCCCACGACGACGTTCTCGAGCGTCGTCCAGCTGCCATGTCCATGGACGAAGACCGTGTTCCAGACCTGAACAGGCACCACGACGGCCAGGAACCCGGCCACGGTGAAGCCGATCGCCAGCTCCCTTCGCAGCATTGTGAGATCGGCCATGGTGTAGGTGGCCGCATCGGCCCATCCACCCTTGGAGCGCAGTCTCGTGGCCCAGGTCTCCTGCTGAAGTGCGACGCTCCCAGACGGTGCGTGCTCGTGATCGTGCCCTTCATCGTGCCCGGAATCGCCCGCCAGTCGCTGCCTGGCCTCGACGACCAGCCTCCCACGCAGCCAGAAGCCGCCCCCCAATGCGAGCAGCACGATCATGATGACCCCGCCGACAAACTCGCTCGCCGCGAACTGCCAGCCCATCAGCACGATGAGCACGATGCCCAGCTCGATCACGAGGTTGGTCGAGGCGACCATGAACACCGACGCCGCCACGAAGTCCGCTCCCTTCACGAAGAGGGACTTCGCCATGGCACTTGCCGCATACGAGCACGAGGAGGAGGCCATGCCGTAGCCGGAGGCCCGGGCCACCGCCGCCGGCCCGTGGTCGCCCATCTTGGTCTGCATGGTCTCGCGGCTGACGAATGCCTGCACCGCGCCGGAAAGCGTGAAGCCCAAGATGAGCGGCCACAGTGTCTCCCAGAACATGAAGAAGCCCTCCCGCAGGCTCCTCCCGATGGCATCGAGCCAGCCAATGCCGGCCAGCAGCGTCGCGCCGGCCATCACAAGGGCTCCGAACGGGCCACCTTCGCCGCAGCCGTGCTCACGAACGGACTAGACGTGCGATGGCGGCCGACGCCTCTCCGAGCTTCTCGGTCGCCTCGTCACCGCCGCTCTTGACTGCGTCGGCCACGCAGTGGGCCATGTGACCCTCGAGCAGCTGCAAGGCCACCGACTGGAGCGCCCTTGTGGCAGCTGAGATCTGCTCGAGGATGTCAATGCAGTACCGGTCCTCGTCGACCATGCGCTGGAGCCCCCGCATCTGTCCCTCGATGCGCCGCAGGCGCTTGCGGACAGCATCCTTGTCATCGCTGTAGCCGCGTCGCACGATCACCTCCATGGCGGTCAGCATACCCCCCAGGTGTATCCAGCACGCGAAGTGGCCCATGGCGGCGGAGGGCGTGTATGGGCACTGTCTCGTGCCATGGACCCGTCGGAGACCGACGGGCCGATGTTGAGTGGTTACGCGGCGGAGACTTCTCGGATCTTCCCGTCGCGGATACGAATCCGGCGGTCAGTGAGCCGGGCGACGTCCTCGTCATGGGTCGCGATCACGATCGTCACCTTGGCGCTCTCGCGCAGCGCGTTCAACGTCGCCATGACTTCCTTGGCCGTTTCGGAGTCGAGGTTGCCGGTCGGCTCGTCGGCGATGATGACGCTCGGGCTGTTCGCGAGCGCCCGGGCGATCGCGACGCGCTGCTGCTCGCCGCCGGAGAGCCGCGACGGCAGATGGCCCAGGCGAGGCCCCAGTCCGACCTGGTTCAACAGCTCCTTGGCGCGCTCCAGGCGCGCATGGGAGCGGACGTGGTTCGGGAACATCGCGATGGCGACGTTCTCTTCGGCGGTGAGCGTCGGGATGAGGTTGAAGTGCTGGAAGACGAAACCGATCTCCTCTGCGCGGATCTTCGTCAGCTCCTTGTCGCTGAGCCCGCCGAGGTCGCGATCCTCGAAGCGGATCGAGCCACCGGTCGGGCTGTCGAGGGCGCCGAGCAGCTGCAAGAGCGTGGTCTTGCCCGACCCGCTCGGTCCCTCGAGTGAGAGCATCTCCCCGCTGTTGATGACGAGGTCCACCCCGCGGACGGCCTTGACGACCACGCCGCCTTTGGAGAAGGTCCGCTCGAGGCGCGACAGCTCGTAGAGGGGGATGGGGGCGGACTGCGCGGACGGCGCTCCCGCCGCCTGTGCCCGTTCGGTCTCCGTCATCGTCTGGTCGTCCTTTCCAGTCTCCATGCCCGGTGTCGTGGCCATCAGCCGAGGTCCCGCAGCGCTGAAGCCGGCGCGAGCCGCGCTGCGCGCCAGCCGCCGATGGTGCCGGCGATGAGGCCGCCGACAAGCGCACCGGCGAACGCGAGCAGGATCGTCGCGACGTGCACCGGCGCGGAGAGGTGCACGATCGACGTCGTTGTGCCCGTGGTAGAGAGACCCACCAGGCTGCTCAGTTTGGAGGCGCCCACCGCGAGCCCGGTCGAGGTGACCGAGAGCCCGGGGCCGACGGCGCCTATGACCGCGCAGACTGCGACGCCGATCGCGACGCCTATCACCCCCCCGACTATGCCGATGCCGACCGTCTCGGCTATGACCTGGCGCACGACCTCGCCGCGCGTCCAACCGATCGCCCGGAGAGAGCCGATCTCACGGACGCGCTTGGCGACGCTCGAGAGGGTGAGCAGGCCGGCGATCAGGAACGCGGCGAGCAGGACGACGATGGCGAGAATGCCGCCCAGGCCGTTGGCCAGCTTGTGGGCGTTGTTGAGGCTGCCGCTCGCCACCTCGGCGAGCGTCTTGGAGGTGAGCACCGTGGCGCCGGGGAGCTCCTTCTTGATCGCTGCGGTGACTGCGGCGACGTCCGAGGCGCTCTTCACCGATACCAGCACCTCGTTCACGTAGTTCGGTGCGGAGGCGAGGCTCTGCATCGTGGAAAGCGGGAAGTAGATGTCCGAGACGTTGCCGGTGAGGGTCGGCGACACCAGGCCGACGATCTTGTAGCTCTTGGAGTTGATCGTGACGGTCCCGTTGACCTTCAGGCCCTTGGTGCTGGCATAGGCCGTGTTGACGAGCACCTCGTCGGCAGGACTGCCGGTGAACCAGGTGCCCCTGACGAGCTGGGACTTGGTGATCAGGCCTGTGGTCTCATTATTCGGGTCCACGCCGGCCACGCTGTAGCTGGAAGTGGCGGTGTTGGTCGTCGGCGGGTTGAGCACCCGGGTGATGGTCTGCTCCGGTACGGTGACCTTCTGCTGGTAGCTGATCTGGGCCGGGGTGAGGCACTTGTCGAGCGCCGGGTTCGACCCGAAGCCCCCGAAGTTGTACCGGCCGCCGCCGGCGCCTGAGCCCCCACCGCCGCGGGGGAAGGTGCCACCGGTGGTGGTGCCGGTACCGCTGCCGAAGGTCTTCTGCAGGAGCTTGGTGATGCAGGCCCGCTCTGCGGTGGTCTGCGCCGCAGTGAGCTTGGGAGGCTTCACGGTCGTGGAGATCGTCTGGCCGCCGGTCTTGTACGTGTCGCTGATCTTCGGCACCGTGCCGCTCTCGTGCAGCGCCTCCAGGGAGAGCGCGCCGACGGCAGAGGTCACGCCAGGGAGCTTCGCGACGTCGCCGATCGCGACCGAGGGAAAGGTGATGAGCGTGCCGGGCACGAAGAAGTCGTGGGTGAACTGGGTTCCGGCCGGGCCGAGCTTCGCGAGGTCGGTGATCACCGAGGCGTTGTTGTTGAGAAGCGTCGCGGCCTGCGAGCTGTCGGTGGAGCTGGAGCCCGGGACACCGCGGGCGAAGAAGCCCCCGCCCCCACCGCCGGTGAAGCCCCCGCCTCCGCCGGCCGGAAAGCTGTCCCCGCCGAATCCGCGCGACGGCGTGGTCGTCGTCGTGGTGGTCTGAGAGGTGGTCGGCGCAACGGTGCGGGTCACGATGATGTCTGTCCCGACTGATCCAAGCGGGGAGAGGACGCGGTTCTGAGCGTCGGACAGTCCCTGGGAGACACCGATGATGCCCATGACGAGACCGACTCCCGCAGCGAGTCCGAAAGCGGTCACGAGCGTCCGCCCCCAGCGGCGGCGGAGCTCGTTCCAGGCGTAACCGAGCGAGAACACGTCAGGCACTCCTTTGAGCCGAAGCGATGGCCTGAGGATAGGCGTGCTTTCTGTGTTTCTCCTGAGCTTTGGTTCAGAACTTGCCCAGTGCCCCCGAGCTGGGGACCGTCACGGCCGGCGGCGTGCTCGGGGTGCGACGTCGGGCTGCGATCTCGAACGGCCCGGTGACCGACGAGCCGGTCAGCGGCTGGTGGGGACTGGGGCCGGGACGAGGGTGGGGACGGAGGGGCTCGAACCCTCACTGTGAGCGTTTTAAGCGCTCTGCCTCTGCCGGTTGGGCTACGTCCCCGAGACCGCTCCACGGCCACTGCCGGAGACCAGTCCAGCACTTCTGAGGCTCCGCGCGCTGTCATTTGCCGATCAAGAGCACCTGCTCAGCCGGCACTCAGTTGACAGCCGTGACTAATGTGACCAAAGTTAAGACATGTTGCTCAAGAGGCGGCACCCGGCAGGCACGGTCGGGGCCGTCGCGACCGTCTTCGCCTTAGCAGCTTCACTCTTTGTGGTCGCCACGCCGGCCGGAGCGACGCCGAGCCCCATCAACCGTACCAATTCGCAGATCGGTTCTCTCCAGGCTCGCGCCGAGGCGCTCGCCGAGCAGATCACGACGGACCAGAACTTGGTATCGGCCGAGGCCGAGCAATACGACGAGGAGACGGTCCTGCTCCAGGAGGACCAAGCGACGCTCGCCAAGACGCAGCTCCGGCTGAAGGCGACCCGGCACCAGCTTGAGGCGGTACGAGCCCGCGCACAGACTGCCGCGGTCGAGGCCTACGTGACCGGCGACGGATTTGCAGCTCAGGTTGGCGCCGTCCTCGACTCGAGCGTGAATGACGCCCAGAGTGCGGCGGTCTACTCGGACATCGTCGTTCACTCTCTCGAGGCAGCCGTGAACCAGCTGCACCTGGTCAGTGGTCACCTGGCCGCCGAACAGGCGACCCAGTCGAGGACCCTGGCAGCCAGGGCGCAGGCCCGGCTCTCCGCTGACCAGGCTCGGGCTGTCGCCGAGGCGGCGACGTTGAACGTGGAGTCGGCTCTCCGCCAAGTGAAGGGGCGGCTGTACCAGCTCACGCTGAAGCGCGAACAAGAGATCGCTGCCGCTGCAGCCGCAGCTGCCAAAGCCGCTGAGGCCGCTGCTGCTGCCGCTGCTGCCAAGGCTGCCGCCGCGGCTGCCAAGGCTACCGCCGCGGCTGCCAAGGCCGCTGCAGCCGCCAAGCACCATCACGGCAGCGGTGCAAGAAGCAACGCAGGCGGAGGCGGCGGCGCTTGGCCCTTCGGACCGGGGACGGGCAGTGGTCAGCCCGGATACGGAGAACCGCTCGTTCCAGCTGGAACCACTCCTCGAGGTCTGGCGGCCGTGGCAGCAGCGGAGTCCTACCTGGGCGTGCCCTACGTCTGGGGCGGAGCGAGCCGCCAAGGCGTCGACTGCTCGGGCCTTGCGATGGTCGTGTGGGCCGCGGCGGGAGTCGAGCTGTTGCACGGGGCGACTGTCCAAGATGAGGAGTCCACCTATGTCAGCCTGGCGGCCATCGAACCGGGCGACCTCCTCTTCTACCACTTCGCCAACGACGGCCCCCTGCCGATCACGCACGTCGCGATCTACGTCGGCTCTGGACCGTACGGGACCCAGACGATCATTCAGGCAGCAGAGGTCGGGACCAACGTCGCCTACTACCCGATGTACTGGCCGGGTTTCGTCTCGGCCGGCCGACCCTGACGGCAGGCCGTAGCACCCACCGGGTTTCAGCAGGCTGGGGCTACGCTCCAGGTCGTGGTGCGCAGGCAGTTCGAGGCATTGCCGGCAGAACCCGACCCAGCCGACGCGCGCAAGGACGACGTCGACGCCTGGGGACGGTCCGAGCACCTGAGGGAGCTTGTACGAAAGGTCGGTCGCTTCTATTACGAGCGGTGGTTCCGTGTGGAGTGGGAGGGGCTCGAGAAGATCCCCCTGACTGGCGGCGCCCTGTTGATCGCGAATCACGGCGGAGCGATCCCGGCTGACGCGCCGATGATCATGCAGGGCATCGAGACCGAGCTCGGGCGCCCCGTCTACGGCTTGGCCGACCACTGGTTCCGTACGGTGCCGGTCCTTGGAACGCTCTGGAACCGCGCTGGTGGGATACCGGCACATCCCGACAACGCGCACCGGCTGCTCCATGACGACGGCCAGCTCGTGCTCGCGTTCCCGGAGGGGGCGAAGGGACCCTCGAAGCCGAGAAGCGAGCGGTACCAGCTTCGGCGTTTCGGCCGAGGCGGCTTCGTCGAGACCGCCATGCGAGCCGGCGTGCCCGTGGTCCCCATCGCGGTGCTCGGGGCCGAGGAGGCCATGCCGATGCTGTTCAAGATCCCGGTGCTGGGCAAGGCGCTCGGGATGCCTTATGTTCCCGTCACGATCAATCACCTGCTGTTGGGCCCGGTGCTCGGGACACTGGTCTACCTGCCGGCCAAGTTCCGCTTCCGCGTGCTGGACCCCGTGATCTTCGATGTCGAACCCGCTCTCGAGCGCTACCCGCTGAGCCGTGTCGTTAAGGAGGCGGACGCGATCCGCCAACGGGTCCAGGACGAGCTCTGCGACATGCTGGCCGGGCGCGCCAGCGTCTGGTTCGGCTGAGACGATGGGCCGTCGCATTCTCCTCACCGGTCTCGACACGTTCTGGGGCGGCAAGGTGGCGGCCGCGCTGGAGAAGAACCCCGAAGTCGAGATGATCCTCGGTATGGGCACCGGCAAGCCGTCCATCGGGCTCGAGCGCACCGAATACGTCCGGGCAGAACAGAGCTACTCGCTCCTGGAGCGAATTGTCAGCTCGACCGAGGTCGACACGATCGTGCACACGTTCCTGGTGGTCGACTCGACCAGGACGAGCGGCCGCGACCTTCACGAGGTCAACGTCATCGGCACGATGAACCTCCTGGCCGCGGCCGGCGCACCGGGATCGTCGGTTCGCCACGTCGTGGTGAAGTCCTCGACGGTCGTCTACGGCGCGGGACCGAAGGATCCCGCCTGGTTCGCCGAAGACACCCCCCGCTCCCGACCGCCGAGAACTCGCCTCGAACGGTCACTCACCGAGGTCGAGACCTATGTTCGAGACTTCGCCGACGACAACCCGGACATTCTCGTGACCGTCCTCCGGTTTGCGAACGTGCTCGGGGCGAGCGTCGAGACACCGATCAGCCGGAACCTGGCGAGGGGGATGTTCCCCGCGGTCGCCGGTTACGACCCGCAGATACAGTTCGTCGAGGAAGACGATGTCGTGAGGTGCTTCGAGCTCGTCGTTCGCGAGCGCGTCCCGGGCGTCTTCAACGTCGCCGCCGACGGCTGCCTGCCCTGGAGCCAGGTCGCCCGGCTTGCCGGGGCGTGGCGCCTTCGGCTTCCGCCCCTTTTCACACGCGAGGCCGCCGCGCCCCTCGTGCGCCTGAACCTCCTCGATCTGCCCCCGGAGCTCGAGGACCTGCTGCGTTTCGGACGCGGCGTGGACACGACCTCGCTGAAGGGGCTCGGCTTCAGGTTCGACACGACGTCAGCTGGAACCGTGGAGCTCTTCGCCCGGGCCGGCCGCCTCAGTCAGCCGGTCGGCGACCGCGTGGCCTGCCACAGCTACGACTCCGACTTGGAGGCCTTCTTCAGGCACTCTCCGGCGGTCGTTCGCCGCCGGAGCTGACCGGGCGAGCTACCAGTTCGCCGATCCCGACAGCCACTGGCGAAGGTACCGGTCTCGGCGCTCGGTCCACTCCTCCGTTGTCACGGCGTAGCGGACGTGGTCCTCCCACCGTCCGTCGATCTCGAGGTAACGAAGGGCGATGCCCTCGCCGCGCAGCCAGAGCTTCTGAGCCACGCGGCGGCTCGGACGGTTGCGCGGGATGATCGAGATCTGAACTCGGTGGAGCCCGATCTCCTCGAACGCAAAGCGGAACAGCAACACGCAGGCTTCCGGCACGTATCCCCGTCCTGCCTGCGCCTGATCGACCCAATAGCCGACATCGGCGTTCTGAAAAGCCCCTCGCGAGACCGACGAGAGGTTCATCTCGCCGACGAAGCGCCCCATCGCGAAGATCCCGAAACCGTACCCAGTGCCCAATTGCCTCTCGCGCTCGCGCATGGAGCAACGAGTGATGAAGCTGGTCCGGTCTTCTGACGGATAGGGCGCACCGGCCGGCCGCGGCTCCCATGGGAGCAGCCAGTCCCGGCAGCGGGAGCGCACCTCGCTCCAAGCTTCGTAGTCGTCGTCGCGCAAGGGACGAAGGCGAACGCGCCGACCCACCAGCTCCGACGAGATGCCAGAAACCGCCAGTCCGGCCATGTCAACTCCGCCTTCTGTCACCCTTGCTCACGTCTCTATCGTCGCAGATCCACCAGCCTCACGCGTACAGTTGGCGCACCCAACTTGGGGGACCAGCGAGCACGTGGACTGCGTGAACCAGCTTGCGCGGCCCGCCCTCGGATGATCCGCGGGCCTCGGCGGCGCTAGCGTCGTGGTCGTGCTCTGCTCACCGAGAGCGGCTCGATGAGGCGCTGGGTTCAGGCAGTCGACAAGGGCTGGATAGCGGCCTGTTGCGGCCTGGCTCTGCCGATAGCCGTCTCTGCCGCCCTCGTGCCGTTCCGCAGCAGCTTCGCGCTGCCCGCCTCGGCCCTCGTGCTGGTCCTGGTCGTCGTCGCTGTCGGCTCCTTCGGTAGTCGCTTCGCAGGCGTGCTGGCCGCGCTGTCGGCGGCTGCCTGGTTCGACTTCTTCCTTACCAAGCCCTACGAGACGTTCAACATCACCTACCGACCCGACCTCCAGACCGAGATCAGCTTGCTGGTGGTGGGCCTGGCGATCACCGAGATCGCCGCCCGCAGTCGCGGCCACCGGGAGGACGCCTCCGAAGAGGCGAACAACGTGGCCCTCATCCACAACTTCACCGAGCTGGTCGCCGCAGGCGAGCCGGCGCAGTTCGTCGTCGGGCGCGCGGCCGCTGAACTGACATCGCTGCTCGGGCTGAAGGACTGCCGTTTCGAGACCGAGATGTCGGACCGCCACCCAACCCGCATCGAGCACTTCGGCGTGGTCACGCTGGGCGGGCTGCGTTGGGGCGCCAATCGCACCGGCTTGCCGGGGCGGGAGGTCGAGCTCATCGTCCAGTACCGTGGCAAGACCTTCGGGCGCTTCGTAATGGCCCCGACGCCCGGCTCGCCGGTGTCATCCGACCGCCTGCTCGTCGCGGCCTTCATCGCCGATCAGGTGGGTGCAGCGCTCTCGGACCGGGAGACAAGCGCCTAGGCATTTCGCCTGGCCGCAGCGGCAGCACCCCGGTCCCGCCCACGGCCTGCCCCGGGCAGGCCTGCGACGCGGGTGATCAGCCGGCAAGCAGCTCTGCGACGATCCCGTCGAGCAGGTCCGACTCCGATGCCGTCAGCACGTCGAAGCCGAGGACGACCATCGCCTCGGCCAGTACGGCGGCGCCGCCGATTATCACATCTGCCCTCTCCGCCTCCAGCGCCGGCCATTCGAGACGACGCGCGGACCTCACGGCGCCGAGCTCGTCGATCAGCCTTTCGATCGCAGCAAGGGTCAGCCGGGCGTGATGGATACGGCTCCGGTCGTAGCACAGGAGCCCCTGATCGAGGCGAACGAGCGCGGCCACGGTGCCGGCGACGCCGATCAGGTGTGCGGCGCCGTCGAGCTCAGGTCGTGCCTCGACCGCTGCGGTCACAAGTCGGCGCACGTGCACCCTGGCAGCTTCCAGCTCGCTTCGAAGCGGGGGGTCGTGTTCGAAGAACCGTTCTGTGGCGCGCACGCAGCCGATCTCGAGCGAGACGACCTGCAGGGCGGTACGCAGACCTCCCACCAGCTCTGTCGACCCGCCGCCGACGTCGATCACGAGGTAAGCGCCTTCGGCTGGATCGAGGTCCGCCGTCGATCCGAGGTAGGTGAGGCGACCCTCTTCCTCGCCTTGGAGCACCTCCGGTACGGTGCCGAGGACCTGGGCCACCCGACGCGCGAACTCGTCGAAGTTCTCGGCGTCACGGGCCGCCGAAGTTGCCGTTGCCCGCGTCCGCGTGACGCCATGGTCGTCCAGCACCTCGCGGAACTCCGAGAGAACCTTGATGGTCCGCTGCATCGCCTCCTCGTCAAGGCGCCGTTCGCGGTCGACGCCCTGACCGAGGCGGGTGATCCGCATCAGTCGTTCGAGAGGACGCCCACCGGCGTCGACGACGAGAAGCCGGGTGGAGTTGGTGCCGCAATCGATCGCGGCGACTGGTCCGAGAGCACCCCCGGCTGCCCGCTCCTGAACCTCGGAAGGAGTGATGCGGTACTGGGAGCGGTCGATACCGAGCTCGTCACACGTCCATCGGCCAACCGGGTCGGAGCCGCCCGCGAGGTACCAGGCGAGATGAGCATGTAGGCACTTCACGCCGCGGCCGGTCCCCCCGACGCCGCCCGTCGGCCTCGGCCCCCGGTGCCCCGCCGGCAGCGCCGCGTCGCGAAGCGCCTCGTACCTCCGATGCGCGGCCTCGAGCTCGGCGGCGTCGACGGCAGCTTCGGCGGCCCGCACTCCGCCCGTTGACTCGAGTCGGCTCACAGACTCCCGCTCCGCCCGGCCCACGAGCCAGTACCGCGTCGGCATGGGCGTGCCGTCCTCGAGCAGCGGGGAGTTCAAGATGACGACCGGCCTTCCGGCGGCGTCGCGGACGATGACCTCGAAGGCTCCTTGGGGTGCCCTTCCGAGCAGCCCGGCGACTGCCTCCCAGTCGCCCTGGCTCACCGCCGGCGGCGGCGCAGCGAGTAGACGACGATCCGCGCGATGAGAAGGATCCCCGCGACGGTCAAGTACGGCGTCAGGCGCCTCATGAACGATTCCCTTTTCGCGATGAGGTGGTCGGACTCCTCCAAGGGCGGTGAGGAGATCCAGCGGTCGCCCGCCGCGTGATCGGAGTCGGCCTGGGCGGAAGCGGCCGCCCCAGCGGCCTCGGCCTCGTCAAAAGCAACCTCGGCATCGATCTCGGCCTCGTAGGAAGCGGCCTCGGCATCGATCTCGGCCTCGGCAGGGGTCTCGACGACCGGCTCTGGCGTGGTCGCCTCTGACACGGCGAGCACTGTCGACTCCAGGTTGTCGACAAACTCGGCGATGAGCTTGCGCGACACCCCGGCCAGGACCTCGCCGGAGAATTGGGCGAGCTTGCCGGCGATGTTGAGATCCGTGACGATTTGGACCCTTGTGCCTTTGGCCGACGGGGAGAGAGCCGCTTTGACCAGAGCGGTCGCGTTTGCGTGCCCCCGGAGCTCGCGACCTTCCGCCTTGAGCACGGCCTTGTGCGCGTCGGCGTCGAGCAACTCGAAGCGGGCGGAGCCCCCGTACGACACCGTGACCGGCCCCACCTTGACCTTCACGACGCCCTGGTACTCGTCGCCTTCCACCTGTCGAAGCCAGATCCCGGGCAGGCACGGCGCGATCTTCTCGACGTCGGTGAGCACCACCCAGGCCTCGGCGACTGGCACCGAGACTTCGAATTCGTCGTTCAACTCCATCGGCGCAGGTCCTCCTGAGTATCGATGTCAACCGTCCTGCCCTCGCACGCTACTTCGGTGACGAGCTCGGGGCGACGGTTGGCCAGGGACCGGGCGCCCTCGTCACCGCTGATGGGAAGCAGCAACCAGATCTCCGCGTCGAGCCGCACCGGGTGCCCACGCCGGCCGTAGTAGGTCGCGAACACGATTGGGCCCCCACGCGCGGCCGCAACGGTGCGCCACGCGTCCACCGTGAGCCCGGGAAGGTCGCCCAGACCGACCACTGCCGACAAGTGGCCCTGACGGGCGCACCAGTCGAGCGCGACCCTCAGCGAGGTGGCCTGGCCCAGAGACCAGTCGTCGTTTCGCAGCAGCGTCGCACCATCGGGCACGACCCCGCTCAAGTCGGCAGCGCCGCTGACGACGACGAGCTCGTCCAGGTCAGCTTCGAGGGCCGGGGCGATCGCCCATGCGAGCAGTGGCTTGCCGCGTGCTTTGGCGAGCAATTTCGCGCCTGGCCGGGCATCGGGGTCGTCCCGGTTGAAACGGGTCCCGGCCCCTGCAGCGAGGATCACCGCAGCAACGGACATCTCCGGGAGCGTAACGGCCGATGCGCCAGGATGGGACGACCCAAGCGAGGGGACGGCCGATGCGAGGAGCGGTCAGCTCCCGTGGATGGCGCCCGCTGCACTGCGCAGGGGTGTGACGAGGCCCTCCGCCCGGCCGGTGCGGACCGCGATGATCTCGGCACAGATCGCCACGGCTGTCTCTTCAGGTGTGCGGGCACCGATGTCGAGACCGATCGGACTCATGAGGCGCTCTTTCAGCTCCGCCTCGTCGGCACCCGCCTCGACGAGGCGCAGCCATCTCCTCTCGTGGGTCCGCCGTGAGCCCATGGCTCCGAGATAGCCGACCCGGGTCCGCAGCGCTCCGAGGATCGCGGGCACGTCGAACTTCGTGTCGTGCGTGAGCACACAAACGGCGTCTCGAGGTCCGAGCTGGGGTCCGAGCCGGTCCAGGTACCGGTCAGGCCACTCGACTGCTACCTCGTCGGCCAGCGGGAAGCGGGCCCTTGTGGCAAAGACGGGGCGAGGGTCGCAGACCGTGACCTCGAAACCAAGCACCTTGCCCACCTCGACAAGGGCTCTGGTGAAGTCGACGGCGCCGAACACGACCAGCCGCGCCGGAGGAGCGAAGACCTCGAGAAAGACTGAGACCTCTGCCCGACGGGCCTCTCCGTGCGGGCCGTAGTGCCGGGTCACCATCACACCCCGGTCGAGGGCGGCAAGGGCGTCGCGCGTCGCGATCCGGTCCAGCTCCGGGTCACCGAGCGTGCCGAGGCACCGGCGGTCCGGACGGACCACGAGCTTGGCCGCGAGCGCAGTGTGCCTTTGAGCCTCGCCCTCGACAGAAGTGACAGTCGCGAGCACCACGGGCTCGTCGCCGAGCAGCGCCGAACGAAGCTCGCGATAGAGCTCGCCGCTCACCAGTTGGCCTCTCTGGTCACCAGTCGAGCGGTTCCACAAGAACATGCACTGTGCCACCGCACGTCAGCCCGACTGCGAAGGCCGCGTCGTCGGAATAGCCGAACGTGCACACTTTTGGCGTGCCGCTCTCGAGCACGGCCAGCGCCTCGGCGACCACGGCACCCTCGACGCACCCGCCCGACACCGAGCCCGCGACCTCGCCGTCCTCGCTCACGACCATCGTGGCGCCGGCATCTCGTGGCCCAGAGCCTTCGACGCCGATCACTCGCGCGATGGCGACGCGCCGGCCCGCGGCCTGCCACCGGTCGATGTCCGCAATCACTTCCTTCATCGAGCCATCACCTCCAGGAATGGCGTCCGAGGCTATCGCCCCGCTTCGCTCACGCGGCAGGCGGGCATCGATCAGGACAGCGAGTGCCAGAACTCCAAGGTGTCGAGCACGCGGCGCCAGAAGCCCGGCTCGTGCTCCGGGGACGGGGCAGCTTGCACGCCCGGATCGAGGATCGCGTCGCTCGGCAGGAGATCGGAGGCCGGGACCGGGTTGTTCGCGAGCGGGTCAGGGGTGGACGAAGAGGACCCCGCCGCGCCGGGCAGCACGACGACGGAACGCTGGCCCGGCGCGACCAGGCTGTACTGCTCATGCGCGATCTGAGCGACCGTCGCCGGATCGTGCAGAGCCCGCACTTGTGACCAAAGCGTCCGGTTTGTCGCTTGCAACGCCGCGAGCTGGGCGCTCTCGGTCCGGACCGTCGACCGCTCTCGGACCAGCGCGCCGAGGGGGAAATTGCCCACGAGGATGACCACGGCGATCAACAACGCCACGAAGAAGAACAACCGGGCGCGCTGGATCATGACGGGCCGACTCGGGGCGAACGGGCGAACGCGACCTCGCCCAGGTACTCGGCCGATCCGCCCAGCTGCTCCTCGATGCGCAGGAGCTGGTTGTACTTCGCTACACGCTCGGACCGGGCTGGTGCGCCCGTCTTGATCTGACCGCAGTTGGTCGCGACCGCCAGGTCGGCGACGAAACTGTCCTCGGTCTCGCCCGATCGATGTGAGATCACGGACCTGTACGAGGCACGCGTCGCGGCCGCCACGGTGCCCAACGTCTCGGTCAGCGTTCCGACCTGGTTGACCTTCACCAGGATGGCGTTCGCCACGCCGGCCGCGATCCCCCGTTCGAGCCTCTCGGCACTGGTGACAAACACGTCGTCGCCAACGATCTGGATGCGATCGCCGAGAGAAGAGGTGTGCGCCACCCAACCTTCCCAGTCCTGTTCGGCCATGCCGTCCTCGATCGAGATGATGGGGTAGCGGTCGACGAGGTCCACCCAGTAGGCGACGAGCTCATCGGAGGAGAGGGCCCGGCCCTCGCCCTCGAGCACATAGGCGCCGTCGCGCCAGAGCTCGCTCGAAGCCGGGTCGAGCGCCAGCGCGACCTCGTCGCCGGGCACCAGCCCGGCGGCCCCGATCGCGTCCACCAACATCTCGAGCGCTTCCTCGTTGGTCTCTAGGTCCGGGGAGAAGCCGCCCTCGTCGCCGACCGATCCGGACAGAGCGCGAATGCGCAGCACCCGGTGAAGCGCGTGGTAGGTCTCGGCACCCCACTCGAGTCCCTCGCTGAACGAGGCAGCGCCCACCGGAACGATCATGAACTCCTGGAAGTCAACGTTGTTGTCCGAGTGCACGCCGCCGTTGAGCACGTTCATCATCGGCACCGGCAGCACGTGAGCGTCGACCCCTCCGACGTAGCGGTACAGCGGCGCCGCTGCATCCGAGGCGGCCGCGCGCGCGACGGCGAGAGAGGTGCCGACGATCGCGTTCGCCCCGAGGCGGGACTTGTCCGCGGTGCCGTCGAGATCGATCAGCGCCAGGTCGACTCCCCGTTGGTCATAGGCCTCCAGGCCGCACAGCCTGCCGGCGATCTCCCCGGTCACGTATCCCACAGCCTTGCGCACACCCTTGCCGCCGTAACGCTCGTCGCCGTCTCTCAGCTCAACGGCCTCGAAACGGCCTGTCGACGCGCCGGAAGGAACGATCGCGCTCCCTGTCGCCCCCGAGGCGAGGCGACACGTCACCTCGATGGTGGGGTTGCCGCGGGAGTCGAGGACCTCCCGTGCGGAAAGGTGCGCTATGGCGCTCACTGGCCTGTGTCTCCTGTGAAAGGTGTGATCCAAGTTAGCAAAGTGACAGGTCCTCACTGTGCCAACCTTTCTCCGGCGCGGCTTCGAACCTCAGGGCTCACAGTCCGCCGCGCGCCACAAGTCGAGGCGAAGGGCGGGATCCAACGATCCGAGGTCGGCCCCGGAGTCCCTTGCGGCCGCCTCGACCACGGCCAGCCTCGCAGCCAGCCGGTCAAGTGCCTGGCGCACGAGCGACTCGGGGTCCTCGCCCCGGTGCGCGACGAGCCTCGCCTCCTCGGCCAGCAACGCGCCGGCGGCCGCGGCCGTGTCCGCATCCACACCGGCGTCCGGGTCGGTGAGCCGCAGCATGCCTGCCAACGCGACGACGAGAGCTCCGGCATCCAGTCCGGTCGCGGGCCAGCCAAGCTCCACGCTCGCCAATTTGCGTTCGGCCTTGGCAGCCCTTGCCAAGGCCGGCATCGCGACGGGAATGCCTTCGAACAGATGCGTGCGCTTCTTCTCGGCCTGTTTGTTGCGTTCCCAGTTCGCGAGCACGGCGCCCGGCGTGGTCGCCGTCACGTCGCCAAAGACGTGCGGGTGGCGAACCACGAGCTTGTCATGGACCTCACGGGCAACGTCCGCCAGGTTGAACAAGCCCTCTTCCTCAGCGAGCGTCGTGTGGAACAGCACCTGGCACAGGAGGTCCCCCAGCTCTTCTGAGACATGGGCAACCACTGCGGGTGGGGCGCCGGCCGGATCGTCCCCCAGTAGCTCGATGGCCTCCATGGCCTCGTAGGTCTCCTCGAGCAGGTGCGGCACGAGCGAGCGGTGCGTCTGCTCACGATCCCACGGGCATCGATCGCGCAGCACCCGCACAAGCTCCGCCAAACGCGCCAGCTCCCGCGCGATCGGCACTTTGAGCCGCGGCACGTACAACGACGTCAGGTGATCAGCCTCGAGCGTCCTGTCGATCTCGGACCAGGAAACCTCGACGATGGCCTCGTCGGCCAGCCCCAGGTGGTGAAGGAGGATCGCCGGCCCGGGATCGGCGTCCAGGCAGAGCTTGACCGAGGAGAGCACGCCCCGCGACCAGCACTGCCCGACGAGAAGCGGTCCCGCGTCACCGGCGGCCTGGACTGCGAAGCTCTCCGCGTCCACCAACCGGACACCCGCCTCGATCGGATCGATGCCGAGCCGTGCCCAGGCGAGCTCGCAGAAGGACAGGCCCGGGACGACCTCGAGCTCGATCGAGGCCTCGGACCGGAGAAGCTCGACAGTGCGCTCGGCCACGGCCGGCGACCCGGGAACCGCGTAGGCGACTCTCCCGTGCTCAGCCGCCCCGGCTCGCACAATGTCGACGATCGACCGGTACACCTCGCCGAAAGTCGCCCCTGTCTTATAGCAGTGATCGAGCGCGACCACGTTCGCGAGCCCGAGCCACGGCGTGGCGGCCGGATGCCGGGACGTCCGCAGGAACGTCATGGGCGCGCTCGAGAGCGCCTCGACGGCCGCCGGCGTGGTGAGCTCGGGTCCGGCGGGGCCGAGGCCGACGGCGATGACGGCCGGGCGCCGGTTCGAGTCTGCGCTCATCGAGGGTGCTGATCGAGGCGGATGCCGTGCAGAACAGACCGCCCGTCAGCTCGAGGCTTTTGGCCCGGTGCCGGCGCCCGGGTTGGGCACGATGCGGGCCGGCGGTCCGGTATTGGGCTGAACCCGGGCGACGCTCGCCTTGGTGCTCCAGGTGCCGTACTGCGGGTCGACTTCGACCTTGGCCGACCGGATGATGCGGGGCAAGAGATCGTTCAGCGCCCCCTGCTCCTGGGCGACCAAGCTGGGGACCAACTGCGCATAGGTCTCCGAAGTCCGTTGGCGCACCAGCAAGAGCAGCCAGTTCGAGCTGAAGGAGACAGGGCTCGAGACGCGCCCGACGCCGAGCGCGGCGATGACGTTGTTGAGCGGAGCGGTGAACTCAGTGTCGGGAATGCACCCGATGGCCCCTCCTTGTGGGGCGGACGAGGTGTCTGTCGAGTGGGCTCGGGCGAGGGCCGCGAAGCTGGCGCCGCGCAGAATTTGGCCCCGCAGGGACGCGGCCGCCGCCTTGGTGCCGACTTGGATGACCGAGACGCAGGTCAGCGCCATCTCGGTCCTGTAACGGCCCGCAAAAGCGGCAAGCGAGGCGGGGCTGAGCGTGGTGCCTGCCAGGTGGGCATCCAGCGCGTCCTCGTCCGCCTGGAACCCGAGCAGCAGCTTTCGGTAGGCCGGGGGGAATGCGGCCATCAGCGAGGCCCCCGATCCCGGGCAGCCGGACGAGGGTGTGAAAGCCGCCTGGAGCTGTGTAAGGGCGATGGGATCCACGCTCGACGGCTCTGAAAGCCCCAGCCGGACGACATGCTGGCGGACAACTTCGTCCTGAATGAGGATCGAGAGCACTTCAGCGCCGAAGGTGGAGTTGAAAGTGCCTTCACCGGCGCCGAGGAGCCGGGAGCTGCCACCGGCTTCGATCATGCACCGGTAGCTGGCATTGTCCGCTATCGCAGACAGTGAATCGCGCAGTTGCTGCTGGGAGATCTCAGAGCCGTTGACGACGGCGGCATAGGGAGAGAAACGGACGTTGCACCCGGACAGCCCGAGCGTCAGGACGCACAGCGCGGCCAGGCTTGCTGGTACGGCAGAAAGTCGCTTCACGGTTCTCAAATGGTAGGGGCGTGACGCGCGCCGTTGCCAGCCGCCAGTGCCTTGGCCGCGTCGACAGCCGTCGCATCGGGATCGCCACGGGCGCCATCGCCGCGCTCGGCCGGCACAAGCTCGCTCAGGAGAACGGCCAGCCGGTCGGCAAGATCGGGTCCTGCGACAAGCGGCACGATGATCTGGTCGACCTCCTGCTTCACTATCGCCCGGGGATGCAAGCGGACGAGGCGCACCCTGGCCGATGCCCGCAGGCGGATCGGCGCAAGGCGGGCGACGGCTTCGCCTGTCCGTCCAGGGCCCCCTCCACCTGGACGGGCGACTGAGGCCGTCACTTCGGTCACGCCCGTCCGAACGCACTCGGCTCTCAGGCGGCCGACGGCAACGAGAGCTTCCGCCTCCCGAGGCAACGGGCCGTAGCGGTCGAGCCATTCCGTGCGCAGGTCCTCGACCGCAGCGGGATCCCTGACCTCCGCCAGCCTGCGATAAGCCTCGAGACGGAGGTCCTCACGTTCCACGTACTCCGGCGGCAAGAACGCGTCCACCGGCAGGTCGACGGTGATGTCCACCGGGACGCGGACCGGCTCGCCCTTCAGCTCCGAGACCGCCTCGGCAACGAGCCGGACGTACAGGTCGTAACCGACCGCCGCGATATGGCCGGACTGGTCCCTGCCGAGCAGATTCCCGGCGCCCCGGATCTCGAGATCGCGCATCGCGATCTTGAATCCCGATCCGAGCTCGGTGTGCTCGCCGATCGTCCGGAGCCGCTCGTAGGCCTGCTCGCTCAGGACATGGTCCGGAGGAAACAGCAGGTAGGCGTACGCACGCCTGCCTGCACGCCCGACCCTGCCACGAAGCTGGTGAAGCTGGCCGAGACCGAGACGGTCGGCCCGGTCCACCACGAGGGTGTTGACCGAGGGCATGTCTATGCCCGACTCGATGATCGTCGTGCAGACCAGCACGTCGTAGCCACCTGCCCAGAAGTCGAGCACGACCTGCTCGAGCGTTCCCTCGTCCATCTGGCCGTGTGCGACGGCGATCCGGGCGTCGGGGACGAGCGCGCGAAGGTCGGCGGCGACGCGCTCGATGTCGTGCACCCGATTGTGGACATAGAAGATCTGGCCTTCGCGAAGCAGCTCTCGACGGAGCGCCTCGGCTACGGCGCGTTCGTCCTGCTCTCCCACGTAGGTGAGGATCGGCTGACGCTCCGAGGGCGGGGTGGTGATGAGCGAGAGGTCTCGGATGCCGGTCAGGCTCATCTCGAGCGTGCGCGGGATCGGGCTCGCGGTCAAGGTCAGCACGTCGACTCCGATGGTCAGCTGCTTGATCGCCTCCTTGTGGGAGACCCCGAAGCGTTGCTCCTCGTCGACGACGAGAAGGCCGAGCCTCTTGAAACGCACGTCGGGCGTGAGGAGGCGATGGGTCCCGATCACGACGTCGACGGACCCGTCGGCCAGGCCCTCGACGACCTTGCGTGCCTCCGAGACGGTCAGGAAACGGGACAGGACCTCGACTCGAACCGGGTACGGCGCGTACCTGTCCGAGAACGTCTGGAAATGCTGCTGCGCGAGAAGCGTCGTTGGCACGAGGATGGCGGCCTGGTAACCGTCCTGCACCGCCTTGAACACCGCACGTACCGCGACTTCGGTCTTCCCGAAGCCGACATCCCCGCAAACGAGCCGGTCCATCGGCAGCGCTCGCTCCATGTCGGCTTTCACGTCGTCGATCGCCTTGAGCTGGTCCGGGGTCTCCGGATACAAGAAGGCCTGCTCGAGCTCGGTCTGCCAGGGTGTGTCGGGCGCGAACGCGTGGCCCGGGACGCTCTGGCGGCGCCGGTAGAGCTCGACCAGCTCCTTGGCCACCTCCCGAACAGCGGCGCGCACCCGCGCCTTCTGGCGGGACCACTCCGCCCCACCCATCCGGTTGAGCGCCGGCGATTCGCCTCCGGTATAGGGCGTGATCGCGTCGATCTGCTCGGACGGAAGGTACAACCTGTCCCCGCCGCGGTACTCCAGTTGCAGGTAGTCGCGTTCGGCGCCGCCCATCGCCCGGGTCACCATGCCGGCGAAACGGGCGACACCGTGCACGTTGTGAACGACGTAGTCGCCTGGAGCCAGGTCGTCGAAGAAACCCTCCGTCGCGCGCGGTCGCGGCCGCGCCTGACGGTGCGGTCGCCGCCGCCCTGTCACGTCCGGCTCGGCGACGATCGCGAGCTTCGAACTGGGGATGAGGCCTCCGCGGTCCAAGGGCGCGACGACGATGTGGACGCCCGGGCGGCGGATCCCGGCATCACGAACGGCCGGTGGCTGGTCGAGGAGGAGGCCACAGGAGAGGCCCTCGCCTTCGAGCACAGTCGCCATGCGCTCCGCACTGCCACGACCGTCGGCACAGATCACGATCCGGTTGCCGGCGCGGACGAGCTCGCTGAGGCGACGCGCCAGGCCGGCGGAGTCGCCCAGCATCGGCGGCCAGCCCGAAGCTTGAAGCGTGACCGTGCGGGAGCTCTCGGCAACCGCAAGCAGCGACGCGACCTTGGCGGTCGTGTGCGCCAAGAGGCGGTCGAAGCCGAGGTGGAGCCTCGGCATGGCGGTCGTGGCGTCGCTCGCCTGGGGCCCCCAGGTCGTCGCCAGGCTCTCGCTGAGCGCCACCTCCTCGTCCAAGAGCTCGGCCGCCCGGTCACGCAGCCGCCGCGGCTCGACGAGCACAACCCGGCAGCGCTCGTCGAGGAGATCGGTGAAGAGGTGTTCCTCCGCGCTGAGCCACGGCAACCATGACTCCATGCCGTCGAAGAGCTCCCCGTCCGCGATCCTCGTGAAGTTGTCCCGGGCGAAGGGCGCGTCGACAGACAGGAGTCGAGCGCGTTCGCGCACGTCCTTGGTGAGCACGATCTCGCGGCAGCCGAAGAGCTCGACCTGCTCGAGATCGGCGACCGAGCGCTGGCCGGCGATCTCAAAGGCCGTCAGCCGTTCGACCTCGTCGCCGAACAGGTCGATCCGGATCGGATGGCTCGCCGTCGATCCGAAGACGTCGACGATCCCGCCCCGGACCGCAAGCTCTCCCCGCGCCTCGACCTGGTACTCACGCCGGTAACCCGCGTGGACCAGGCGTGCCACGAGGTCTTCGGGATCCAGGTCCGCACCCTGGCGGACCACGACCGGCTCGGCGTCTTCGACCTTGGGGCCGAGCCTTTGCAAAAGTGCGCGGATCGGAGCAACGACCAAGAAGGCTGTGGGCTGTGCGCCGGAGTCCCTCTGGGACGCGGAGCCGGCCGCTGACCCGTGGCGCAGGCGCCACATCGTGCGGAGCCTGCGGCCCATGGTCTCGGTCGCGGGCGACACGCGCTCGAACGGGAGCGTCTCCCATGCCGGTAGCAGCTCGACCGCGTCGGCGCCGAGAAACGGCACGAGATCGTGCACAAGCTGCTCGGCCTCTCGAGCGGTCGCGGTCGCGACAAGCACCGTCGGCGACGTGCTCAGCTCGGCGAGGGCGGCCAGCACGACCGATCGGGCCGGCTCGCCAACCGCGACGATGGCGTCGTCGACACCGAGGAGATCGGCGATGGCAGCCTCGCCGGCAAGCAGACCGGGAAGGGCCCCAAGCGGGCGGGAGCTCATCTGCGGTTGGCTCACGCCCGAGTGTTGAATCGGTTCAACGCCACTTCGGGTCCCTCCGAGAGCAGGCACTCGACCGCATCGGCGGCCACCTCGACGGCGACGGAGATCAGGGCCCGGTCGGCACGCGAGGCACGTTTCAGCACATAGTCCGCCCCGCTGGCCGGGCTCGGTGGCTTGCCGACGCCGATGCGGACCCGGGCGAACTCGAGATGGCGGAGATGCGACTGGATCGAGCGAAGCCCGTTGTGGCCGGCGGTTCCTCCCCCGAGCTTGACCCGGACGACGCCGGGATCGAGATCCAGCTCGTCGTGAACGATGACCAGCGATCCTGGCGCGAAGGCGAGGCGGCCGCGGCCGCGGCCCCCTTCGCCGGAACCCTGTGCCTCCTCAGAGCCCAGGTACCGGCGGACGAGGGCTCTGACTGCGAGGCCGGAATCGTTCACGTAAGTCTGGGGAACCGCCAGGACGAGAGTCCTCCCGCCGATCCGGACGACGGCCGTCTCGGCACCCGAGCCCCGCTCTGCACGCAACCTTGCCGTGTGGCGTCGCGCGACCAGGCGCACGGCCTCGGCACCGGCGTTGTGGCGGGTCCCCTCGTACTCGGGACCCGGGTTGCCAAGCCCGACGGCGAGCAGGTCGGCCGACGACACGTGCTCTCGGTCCCCGTTCAAGTCGCGGGAACGAGCAGCGCGGATACCTCGGAACAGCTTGCCCGCTCTCAGTCCTCGTCGGAAGCGGCTGGCGGTTCGCCTCCGGCGGCTGCTTCGGCCGGCTCGACCTCGGGCTCGACCTCGGGCTCGAGAGCGCGCGGCATGTGCGCGATCGCGACCGCGGCCTCGGGATCGACATCGCTAGTCACTCCCTCGGGAAGCCGAATGTCCGATACCCGCAAGGAGTCACCCACCTCGAGCGAGGAGATGTCGACCTCGATGACGGCGGGGACGTCGCCGGGCTTGGCCTTGATCTGCAGGCTCAGCATCTCCTGGTCGATGGTGCCCTCGACACGGTGTACCGCCTCGGAGTCGCCGATCAGGGCGATGCGGACCTCGGCCGTGACGATCTCGTCGCGCCGCACGACCTGGAAGTCGACGTGGGTCACGGTCTGGCGCACCGGGTGGCGCTGAAGCTCCTTTGCGATTGCAAGGTGCGTCGTCTTGCCGATCCTCAAGCTGAGCAGCGCGTTGAGGCCCGCTTCAGTCGTCAGCGCGGCACGCAGATCGCGGGCGCCGATCGCCACTGGCAGCGGAGCCATGCCGTGCCCGTACACGACGCCGGGGATCTTCCCCGCGGTACGGAGCCGTCCGCTCGGACGCGTGCCCAGTGGGCGACCCGACTCGACTTTGAGTGTGATCTCGGCCATGTGACGCTCCTGCAGAGAAGAGGACGGACTGGTGCAGCGACGGACGCGACCATGCCTACGGTGCGTTCTTGCGCTCCAGGACTCCGATTGTAGGCGATCGTGTGAGCCCGCTCGACCGGCACGCCAAAGCGGCGCTCCGCAAGGCGCTCACGAAAGCTCAGAGGAGATTCTGACCGCCGAAGATCTCCGACACCGAGGTGTCCTCGAACACGGCGTCGATCGCGTCCGCGACGATCTTCGCGATCGAGAGCACCTCGAGCTTCGGAATCCGGCGGTAGACCGGCAGCGGGAGCGTGTTCGTGACGATCACACGGCTGATCGGGGAGGCGTTGAGCCGGTCGAGCGCGGGGTCGGAGAGCAAGGCATGTGTCGCCATCGCCCAGACATCGGTCGCGCCCGCCTCGAGGAGTCGGTAGGCAGCAGCGCAGACGGTGCCGCCGGTGTCGATCAAGTCGTCGATGATCACGCACGGCCTGCCCCTCACGTTGCCGACTACGTCCATCGCTTCGACCTCGTTGTAGGACCCGCGGGGGTGCCTCTTGTGCACGAGCGCGAGACCCGTGTTGAGCAACTGGCTGTAGCGCTCGGCGACCTTCACGCGGCCCGCGTCCGGAGCGATGACGACGAGGTCGTCCGCGCCATGCTGGCGCAGGTAGTCCAGCAGCACCGGGGCCGCCGTGAGATGGTCGACCGGCACGTCGAAGAAGCCCTGGATCTGGCCCGAATGGAGGTCCACGCTCACGACCCGGTCCACTCCGGCCGCCGACAGCACGTCCGCAACCAGCTTGGCCGTGATGGGCTCGCGGCCGGTGGCCTTGCGGTCCTGGCGTGAGTACCCGTAGTAGGGGCAGACGGCGGTGATCCGATGCGCCGAGGCGCGCTTGGCTGCGTCAACCATGATCAGCTGCTCCATGATGGAGTCGTTCACCGGCCCTGAGTGGGTCTGCACAATGAACATGTCGGCGCCGCGTATCGACACGTCAAAACGGCAATGGATCTCGCCGTCGGCGAATCTCCGGATGTTGGTCTCGCTCAAGGTGACGCCCAGGCAAGAGGCGATCTCCTCCGCCAGCTCCGGGTGGGACCGGCCGGTAACCAGCTCCAGCCGCCGTTTCGGCGTCATCTCCATCGACTGGCCTCCTTTTCGTGCCCAGGGCATGGCATCTGAACCCTCTCCAGCCCGCGGCGGGAGCCTAGGACCGAACACGTGTCCCGCGCTCAGCTCGTCGCGCCGGACCCCGATGCGGACAACGGCCCGCGCCGCTCGCCGCTCGCCAACCGTGCCCCCCGCTCGAGGACGACGTAAGGGCCGACCGAGCATTGCTCGCCTATCACCGCGTGCGAAGCGACCGTGTGGCTCAGCACCGCCCCGGCGCCGACCTCACAGTCGACGAGATGAACCGAAGGTCCTAGCACGGCCCCGCCGCCGACCGTCGTCCGGCCTTCCAGGATCACACCGGGGAGCAGAGTGACCTCGCCAGCAAGGCGCACGGACGCGTCCAAGTAGGTCTGGCCCGGATCCCACATCGTGACACCACGGAGCATCCACCGTCTGTTGATGCGTGTCCTCAGTTCCGCCTCGGCAGAAGCGAGCTGGGCCCTGTCATTGACCTCCATGGCCTCAGCCGGGTCTGGGACGACGACCGTGGTGACCGCGTACCCGGCGTCGTGGAGGACTGCGACGGTGTCGGTCAGGTAGTACTCGCCGAGGGAGTTGTCGGGCGACAGCCGGCGCAGCGCCGGAGCAAGGACGCCATGGCGGAAGCAGTAGACGGTCGTGGCGACCTCGTCGATCTGGCGCTCGTGCTCGGTGGCGTCATGCTCGTCGACGATGCGGGCCACGCGTCCGTCCTTGTCGCGGACAATTCGCGAGTAGCCGCTCGGCTGGTCCAGCCTGGCTGTGAGCAGAGTCGCCGCGCCCGCGCCGGCGCGATGGCCCTCGACGAGCGACGCGAGCGTCGCTCCCAGCACAAGAGGCGTGTCGCCGGGCAGCACGATGACGTCGCCCTCGTCGAAATCGGCGGCCCCGTAGGAGCCGAACAAGCCCGTGAGGGCGACCGCGACCGCGTCGCCGGTGCCGCGCTGTTCGGGCTGCTCGACGAACTCGATCGCGAGGTGCTGGGGAGCTTCGGCCTGGATGGTCTTTGTGACCTCGGTCGCGCCATGGCCGACGACGACCACGACCCGTTCCACGGCCAGCTCGCCGAGCGCGTCGAGGACGTACAGAACCATCGGACGCCCGCACAGCCGGTGCAGAGGCTTGGGAGTACCCGAACGCATCCGGGTACCTTCACCCGCGGCCAGCACGATGGCCGACAACGGACGACGGTTCATGGCCCTATTGTCCACCTCTTGGAAGACTTCGCCAGCACTTTCCGAGTCGCAGGGAGCGAGGCTGTGAATTTCCGTCCCACCCATCTCAGAACGCTCGCAAGCCACGTCGCGGAGATCTGGGACGACGACGTCGTGGATGTCCTCTCGTCCTACGTCGCCATCGGCTGCCTCTCGCCGGACTTCGACCCCTCCTGGGCGGACAACGGTGAGATCGGACGCGCTGCCCGGCTGCTCTCAGCGTGGGCGGCTTCGCGTCCGCTACCCGGCTGCGCCGTCGAGGTTGTCGAGCGCGAGGGCTTGACTCCGGTCATCATCGCGGACGTGCCGGCTACGCCCGGCGCCGGGACGCGGCTGGTCACCTTGCTGTACGGCCACCTCGACAAGCAGCCGCCCCTCGGGAGCTGGAGGGAGGGACTTGACGCGTTTGTCGCGGTGCGCGAGGGCGACCGCCTCTATGGCAGGGGAACCGCTGATGACGGATACTCCATCTTCGCTGCCATCGGCGCGCTCGAGGCCCTCGCGGTCACCGGTACGCCACACGGCCGGTGTGTCGTCCTCATCGAATCGAGTGAGGAGAGCGGGAGCCCGCATCTAGGCCCGTACCTCGACGAGGTGAAGGCTCGCATTCCTGAACCGGGCCCCGGGCTGGTCATCTGCCTGGACTCGGGATGCGCCACCTACGACCGGCTCTGGAACACGATCTCGCTCCGTGGCTCGCTCGTGGTCACCCTCAGCGTCGAGGTGCTCTCCGAGGGAGTTCACAGTGGGATGGCGGGCGGTGTCGTGCCCTCGTCGTTCCGCCTGCTTCGCCAGCTGCTTTCTCGCATCGAGGACGAGACGACGGGCGAGATCCTCGTTCCGGAGTGCCGCGCCGAGCCGCCCGCCCGGTACCGGGCGGCGGCCGAGACGATGGCCGCCGAGCTCGGGGATGCCGCCGTCGGCGAGTTCCCGACCGTTCCCTCACTTGTGTTGTCCGGCCAGACTGCCGCCGACCGGCTCCTTCGTGCCACCTGGATGCCCTCGCTGGCTGTCATCGGGATCGACGGCGTGCCTTCGGTGAGCGATGGCGGCAACGTGCTGCGACCCTTCACGACCGCGAAGCTCTCGCTTCGCCTGCCTCCGCCTCTGGACCCGGACCGGGCCGGCGAAGCCGTGGTCCGCACCCTGTCGACGGACCCGCCGCAAGGGGCAAGGGTGAAGGTGGACGTGACGAGCGCGGCAAGGGGTTTCGACGCACCTGCGCAGGCGGAGTGGCTGGCTCGGGCCACCGACGAGGCGTCGGAGACGTTGTTCGGACGGCGGGCGGGAGCGATGAGCGAGGGCGGGACGATCCCGTTTCTGGCCGAGCTCGCGTCGCGGTTCGAGGACGCCCAGTTCCTCATCACTGGCGTGCTCGGGCCTGAGAGCAACGCCCATGGCCCGAACGAGATGCTGGACCTCGTGACAGCTCGGCGTCTCACAGCCGCGGTCGCACACGTGCTCGCATCCGCGCCCTGAGCTCGGGCCCAGGCTCTTCGGTCGCCCCACGCGCCCGACCGGCCCGACCAAAGCCCCGGCTGGTGCTCGGCTAGATGCCCGGCTCGGGGCTCAGGACCGGCCTGCACTCCGAGCCGGCCGCGCGGTTAGGGCTCGCGGCAAGCGAGCGGTGCAGCACGGCAGAGACCGGCCGTATCGCGATCTGCTCGCCGGAGACACTCGCCGTGCCGTCGAGGATGAGGCTGAAGCCCCCGTCCTCGATCGCCGGCCACAGCAAGGTGACGTCCGGACGCGTCGACGCGTTCGAGCGCGATCGGACTCCGCCGGACAACCTGAGATCGCCGTGATCCCAGGTGAGACGCACCGAAACCGCGTGCGGACGACCGTCGTCCGAAACGGTCAGCAAGTAGGGAGTGTCCCCGTACTTGGCCGCCTCAGAGCGCAGCTGCTCGAGCCCGACCGGAACGGTCATGGCCGTGATCGTAGGGCGTTGTGAATGCCGGCCGACCCGCTCAGGCATCGAGCAAGAGGAGCTCCCGAGCCGCCTTGTAGCCCCGCCGGGCGCTGAGCGCAGCCCAGGCGGTGACGATCGAGATTGCCACGAGGCCGGCCGAGACGAGCGGCGACTCGGCGGCGATCGAGGTCTGGATCCCTGTCCACGGACGGACTCCGGGACCGAAACCGATCAGGTCTGCTCGCGGGATCGGCGGTTGGTGTGTCACACCGATGCCCCACGCGACCACCACGACCGCGGTGATGAACAGGACGATCGCCATCAATTGCGAGAGCCACACTCCTCCGCGCAGGTCGCGCACTTGCAGATCGGCGCTGCGGGTCGCGAGCACTACACAGAAGATGCTGAGCAGCCCCGCGACCCCGACCACCTCCCACGCGACCGAGACGACTGAAGCGGCCAGCGGGTGGCCACCGTGAGCGACCGCCGTCGAGCCGCCGGCCAAGCGGCCGATGACGGTGACGGTGGGCATGAGCCTGAACCGCAGGAGGTTCAGCCCGATCTCGACGACGCCGGCTGCGAGCGGGGCAACCGTGAGCAGCAGCCACCGTTTGCGTGCTCGCCCGCTCGGCGCCCTGTCGGCCAGGCACCCGACCAGTCCCCACCCGACGAGGAGGAGCAGGATCATGGTGAGGCTTGCCCAATTGATGGCCGTCATCGCGTCGGCCGCCACGCGCCCGCCCGTGCTCAAGGACGTGGAAGGCCCGGCCCCCGTGGAGCTCCCGAACGAGTGCTGCTCGACCGCCGAGACGAGCAAGAGTCCGGCCAGGGCCGGAACCGTCGCCCAAGCGACGGAGGCACGCGTGCGGTCCCGCCATGCCCCGACAGTTTGCGGCATCCCTGCGGGGCGCAGCCGGACCCGCACCGCGCCGGCGGCGAGGTTCATGACGGCTCGACGCAGGGGCCGGCCGTCACTGGCAAGGTCCTCGAGGAACCTCTCCTGGTCCTGGCGGTAACGCTCGCACCACCAGCCGGGGTAGGCAGCCAGTGCGCACCGGGCGGCAAGCGGCAAGCCGGTCACGCCGGGGCTCCCGCTGGGCCTTCGGACAGGCGGCGCCTTGTCGCTTCGAGCCGCGTCGAACCAGTCGAGGTCACACGCTCGAGCTCGGAAACCTGCGCTTCGAGCGCGGTCGCGCCCGCAGCAGTCAGCCGGTAGGGGTGGCGCCGGTCCTCCGGTTCGAGCGCCTCGACGAGGCCCCGATCCTCGAGACGGGCGAGACATCCGAATACCGTCCCTGGGCCGATCGTCACGCCTGAGAAGTCCTCGACATCCTTCATCAGCGCGTATCCGTGCTTCGCACCGCCTGCGAGAGAGGAGAGGACGAGGAGGCAAGGATCAGGTTTCGGAAAGAGCCGGCGACCGTACATGTCGTTCCATGATATATCACGACACGTAATAGTCAAGAGGAACGCTGACGTCACACGCCTGCTCGGGATTCGAGCCCGTGCCTTGCCGCCCTTTGGGTCAGGGAAAGACGACGACCCGATTTCGCCCCTGGCGCTTGGCCTCGTACATCGCTGCGTCGGCGGCGGAGACCAATGACCCCTCGCCCATGAGCTCCTCGGAGAGCTGTGCCACACCGATCGAGACGCGCACCGGCAACCCGCCCGTCAACGAGTTCAAGTCAAGCGTCGCGATGCGGCTCCGGAGGACCTCGGCAACCTGCAACGCGGCCTGGAGGTCCGTGTCAGGAAGGAGTGCGACGAATTCCTCGCCTCCGTAGCGAGCCAGCAGGTCACGCCGCCGGAGACGATCCCGAAGTCCCCGCCCCACGCTCTGCAGCACGACATCGCCCACGGCGTGACCGAACGCATCGTTGATGTCCTTGAAATGGTCGATGTCGATGAACAGCACGGCGCACATTGCGGCATCGCGGCGCGCACGGCCGATAGCGCGAACCACGGCGTCGTCGAGCGCGCGCCGGTTCGCGAGCCCGGTCAGCGGGTCAGTCAACGCCTCGGTCCTCATTTGTTCGTAACTGCGCGCGTGGGCGACAGCCACGGCGCACTGGTCGGCGAAGAACTCGATGGCCTGAACATGGGCGCTGTCGGGGAGCAGCCCGTTCACCGGCTCGTCGACTGAGATGAGGCCGAGCACCTCACCGTCGGTGTCGGCGATCTGCACCGTCAGCATGTCATCCTGGTGCCATTGGCCATCCGCCCGCTCTTTGTCGACGGTTGGCGTGTTCAACTTGTCCTCGAGCTCCGGCGGCATCCTGAACCTGCGATGGTCGAAGAAGTACGAGCGACTCAGGAGCATCTCCGGCTGCATGACCGGAGCGAACTCCTCAAGGGTCACTGTGCTCGCCCGCAGCTGCCTGGTTTCGGACTCGGTGAGCCCGAAAGTCGCGCCGACCTCGAGAGCGTCGTCGGGCATCCGCAGGTAGATCGCCGCGCGACCGAAGGCTCCCGCAGTCGTCACCGCCCGAGCGATCTCGCTCAGCACTTCGTCCAACGAGTAGTAACCACGAACCTGCGCGCTCGCAGCCAGCAGGTCCGCGAGTTGGCGGCGCTGCGCCTCCGCCACCGCAACCGCGGCACGCTCGACGGCTCGGCCACGAACGATCTCGAGGCCAACGACGGTGAGCTCGGCGAGAGTCTCGAGCAAGAGGGCCTGGCGCGGCGCGGACAAGTCGCCATTCAGCGGATCAGCCGGATGCAGCAGCCCGAACAGCTGGCCGTCCGCGCTGATCAGAGGTGCGAACACCAGCGGGCCGGACTGCCGGCTACCCGGCGCGAGCGATGTGCCAGCCGGGAGCGTGGCGGCAATCACGTCGGGCCGATCGTGCACAGGATGACCTGGCGGGATCCGGCAAACGGCACCAACGGCCACCCCCGCGTCTCGCAGCTCCTCGAAGCCTGACGCGCTGAGCACGCGGCTGCGAAGCGCGCGGTCCTCCTCCACGCTCAACCCCGATGTCGCCGAGTACCGAAAAACACCGTCGTCGCCTCTGATCGCGATCACGCAAACGCTGCAATCGAGCATGCCGCGCGCTGTGGTGTTGATCAGATCGAACAGCTCGGCCTCGCCGGAGATCCTGCCGAGCGCGCGGGTCAGCCCAAGGACCTCTCGTAAGCCTTCCGCGGCCTCGTCCGGACCCCCGGCCTCATGCCGCGTACCGGCCGGTCGATCTCCGGTCACGACAGCAGCCGTTGCGCGCTCATCACGCCGCGACCTTGAGGAGCATGAGGTGTATTCCAGCACCTCCGGGAGGCCCGTGCCGCGTTGAGGCACCGAATCGAGCGGTGCGTAGTCGCACCGCCGCCACAGTCGAAGCTCAGACGCGCGCCTCCTGGTCCTCACAGCCCCTTGCGACAAGGCCGGTGGTCGGGGGGACTGTGTCGCTGCGAACCCAGTTCCTCCCGTGCGGCGTCGCGACCGAGCTCGGCGCCGTCGTCGTGGCCTGCGCCGTCGGAGGCGGGGGAATCGTAGCCTTCTGAGCCCGATGGATCGTCGTTCGCGGCTTGCTCCGCGTGCATGCAGGAGCACGGCGGGCTCAGGTTCGGTGTCAGCGTCGGCCGCGGTCGAGCCACTTGTCGACGGTCACCGGAGTCCACGAACCAAGTCGGTCGATCATCGACGCGGGGTCGGGCTCGATCAAGACCATGTCGCGGTGCTCAGAGCGAAGGAAACGCTGTCGGGTGGCCAGCTCGAATAGCTCCAACAGCGGGTCGAAGAAGCCGGCGACGTTGAGGATGCCGCAGGGCTTGGAGTGAATGCCGAGCTGGGACCACGAAAGCACTTCGAAGAACTCGTCCAAGGTTCCAAATCCGCCCGGCAGCATTATGAAGGCGTCGGACTGGTCGGCCATCGCCGCCTTGCGCTCGTGCATCGTCGTGACGACCTGGAGCGTAGTCAGGCCGAGGTGGGCGACCTCCTTCTCCTCAAGTGCTCGCGTGATCACTCCGTGCACGTCGCCGCCCTCAGCCAGCACAGCGTCGGCGAGCACGCCCATCAGCCCGACGCGCCCGCCTCCATAGATCAGCCGGATCTCACGGCGTGCCAATAGACGCCCCAATGACTCGGCCGCTTCGGCGAACTCTGGATCGACCCCAGAGCTCGATGCACAGTAGACACCAACAGAAGAGAGATTCCGCGGCACGATCGTCTCCAGTGGTGAGCTCGTCAGGGTCAGAACAACGATAGGTGCTGACCGACAAGAGCGCTCCGATGTGTCAACGCTGACGGCGTCGAGTGGGCGACGGCGCCTCAGGGTCTCCATGAGACCGGGGCCGATTCACGCCGAGCTCTCGTCTTAGCACCTGAGACCATGAGTGCGGGCACGTGTTCGGGGTCAGCCAGGTGAGTGAAACACCCCGCTCCTGCTGGCCATGGCGTTTCGCGGTGCGGAGGTCCCCGAAGGACACGTGATCCACAGCTACCGGGTGAAGGTGATGTCTACTCGCGCCAAGCACCGTCGGGCCAGGGGAATGCTCGTGGCCGGTGGGGACGCCTGGGCATTCTGCATCGACCGGTTCCATGAACGCATCCGGGCCGGGCTCTGACGCCGACTCCCTTGTCCAGCTC
>Ga0224534_1000240_pt1 | contig 36784 bp, 16 predicted proteins | sample 714E12024metaG_FD_172012 | JGI IMG/M metagenome (GOLD analysis project Ga0224534, IMG submission 172012) | Peat soil microbial communities from Stordalen Mire, Sweden - 717 E1 20-24 | ecosystem: Environmental > Terrestrial > Soil > Wetlands > Peat | place: Sweden: Norrbotten County, Stordalen... | reverse complement strand
ATTTCAGGCGGGGTCGTGGTGGTGATGTTGGTCAATGTTCCAACGACGCCAACCGCCGTAACGGTGAAATTATTGGTGACATTTCCGGTCATGGTCAAAGTGCCGCTGTATTCAATCAACGGGTAAGTGCCATTCGGAATCGTTCCCCCGCCGAGAGCGGTGAGGGTGAAACTGTTGACGCCGGTCAGGGTGAGGTTGCCAACGACATTGATGAGGTCGCCGCCGGACAGTGACAGCGCCAATGTATTGGCAACGCCGCCTGATTCGGTCAAACTGTTGTTAATGGTCAGGGTCCCGGCAACGCTGGCTGAACCCGGACTGATTGTGCTGCCCGTCACTGCCGCCAGCGGACCGTTCACAGTGCCATAGCCGGACAATGCCGAACTCAACGTGAAGACTGTATCCTGGGATATATCGAACGTCGCGCCATTGGCCACGGAAATCGGGCTGGTCATCAAAGAAGCGCCCACAAGGTTCGTCGCCAGCGCCAGAGTGCCTTGACTGATGATTGTGGGACTGCCGGTGGCGCTGTTGGTTCCGTAATAGGTCATGACGTTTACGTTTGTCTTGATGAAACTCCCGCCGCTCCCGCTCATTTTGTTGGTGATCGAGAAAGCATCCGGCTTGTTGTAGACCAGCGCGCCACCCAAGAGCGAGATGGCACCAGTGCCGAGCGACCCAGCACCAACTGTCACTCCATCGCCGACTTGCAAAATACCGGCATTGATGGTGGTTATGCCGGAGTAAACGTTGTTGGTGAAATTGTTCCATGTGAACTGGCCGGCGCCGTTCTTCGTGAATGTCGCTGTGCTCAAGATTGTCCCGGAAAAAACATCGTTACCCACGCTATTGGTGATGATGTAATTTTCCGAAGTCACCAACATTGTGCCGGGACCGCCTAATAACGCTCCAAAACTGGTCGTCGTCCCGCTGTTCTTTTCACTGAAATGAACGAGGCCTTGCCCCAAATTAAGCGTCATCAGGGGATTTCCTGTATTGGGACTGCCGCCACCGTTATTGAACCGGAAAGTGCCCGCAGTCGGGGAAGCATCGCTGTTGACGCTGGATATGATAACGCTTCCAGTGAAATAATTCATATCGCCGCCGCCATTTCCGTTTCCTCCCACCGTGTATGTGTTTCCGCTGGTGATCATGTTTGTGAGCAACACCGTTGTCGTTGAGGATCCCTGCCATTCACCTTCCCATGCTTTACTTGTATTATTGCAATCCAGCGTGCAATTGCCGTTCCACACGATCACGTTTCCAACGCCGTTACCATTGTTGTTTCGCAAGGTCGCTCCATTATTGGTGATGATTCCCGTTCCCACGTCGCTGTTTAGTGTCGTATTGCCACTGGTGGCATTGATCTCCAACACGCCGTTAGTCAGTGAAATATTGCCGGTGTAGCCGCCGATGGCGGCGGCAGTGAAATTGTTAGTGCCGCCTCCCGTCAGGGTCAAAAGAGTGGCGGAAGCAGCGGGAAGCGTGTTGGTGACGGTCAAACTTCGGGTATTGGCCACAGTCCAAGTTTGGTTCGCGCCTAAAACGACCGGGCAGGCCAATATCAGGTTGGTCGTTGCCGCACTCATGTCAATGCCCGAAGCGCCCAGTGTCAGGGAATTGCCGTCCGCACTGATGACGACGTTGCTGCCGGGATCTAAAATCTGGATTCCTGCCCAGCTTAAATTCCCGCCCAGCGGCTCGGTCAAGTTATTCACATCGGTGTGGTTCCACACCGCAACATTGACGGAGGTTGGGGCACCGGAACCAAGACTCCCAAGCCATTCATTGGCAGCGTTGAGGCTAAGGCCAGCATCGGTATTGGTGATGGTCTGGGCTTGGGCCGATCCCAAACCGCAACACAGGAGCACGGCAAGAAGCCATGCGGTTTTAACGGTTTTCGTTGTTTGCATAATTGTGATGTGGGTTTGTTTCAGTTAAATTTTAGTCAAACTATCTGGCTCGGATTTGACTAAAATATAGCCTTTTCCCCTCATTATGTCCATCAGATGTTTATCCGATGGCGGAGCGGTTTGATTAACAGGCTGCCCTGACGGGCTGAAATCACTCCTAAAGCCTGAAAACCAAAGGTTTTCAACGGGTTGTATTCGCGTCCGGCCAGCTTCATCGCCGCCTCGGTGCGCGAGTGGACGTGGAGTTTTTCATAGCTGGCGCTAACGCGTGGGCGCACCATGCTCATGCTGATCGCCAGATGGCCGGCAATTTCCAATAAAAAGACGCCCCGCAATCAGCGGGGCGTCCCTTATTTGTAATTCCAAAGCCATGCCGGCCTTTATCACTGCACCTGCAACAGATAGAAGCTCTTCGGCAGAGTCGGATCCACCGTAATGATGAGGTAAGGTGTGACGTTTTCAGTATCCAACAACTGGCCCGGTGGTTGGGCATACGTTCCGTCATCTATCAGTCCGGTCGCGATCACCTTCCAACTGCTCAAAGGCGACGTCATGTTTGTGGAGGTAAGGACATTCCCCGTGAACGTCCCAAAGGGATAGTTGGTGGCATTGGGATAGGTGCCATAGAAGGTGATGGAGCCATTCGCAAGCTGACTATAGTCAATCTTGGAGATTGAAGGCGGCGCCACGATGCCGGTGACGGTGATGGAGCCATTAACAGTCAACTGGCTTGTGTCCCAAATATAAGTAATCGGAAGCTTAAGGGTGAATGAGCCGCTGCCGTGGGGGCTGAACAGGGTGAACGTGTCGCCCACCTGCAACGGGTCGCCAATGTTGGTCACGACCAGCGTGCCGCCATAGGAAATGGCGCCCAGCGAGGAAACCAGCAGATCGCTGGTCTGGCTGTTGGTGCGATTGAGTTTCATCCACGCCGTGCCGTTCAGATAGATGTTATTTGTCACCGTGAGTGTGCCGATGTCGCCGCCGGGCGCGACAGTGCCGGATCCGCCAACATTCAAGCTGCCGTTGATTGTTCCGCGACCACGGAGCTGCTGGGTGGCAGAGGCTCCCAGTTGCAACGTTTTGTCGCTGCGGGCCGACACATCGAGATAAGTGCCGGGGGTGACGTTGATGGTAGTGCTGTTGTTAATCGAGCCGTCAGTTGATCCATTGAAAGCCAGGGCCAGCACGCCGTTGCTGATGGTGGTGGAACCAGTGTAAGTATTGGCGCCAGTCAAGGTGAAGGTGTCTGCGCCAAGCTTGACAATGCTGGTTGTGGCGCCAGTGCCGCCTGTGCCGGTCCTGATGACGCCTGCGAAGGTGGTGTCCAACCCCTTCTCACCAATATAGTAAGTGGTGCCGGCTGACCCGGAATTGTTGCTGCCGCGAACCTGGGTGCTTGAACTGCTGCTTTGCAACGCACCCAGATGATAATTCCCGCCATCACGGTTCATCAACACACCGGATCCGATTCCCATGTCAAATGTTGTGCTGGGGGCGTTGATGGTGGTTCCGCTGCTGGGGAAAAGGCGGTTGGTAGTAATGCCGTCCCAATAAACCGTGCCGGTGAAGGCGGTCATATCCGCAGCTTGGAAAGTTAAAATATTAGCACCAGTGCCTTCCATGTTCAACTTGCCACTTCCGGTGATTCCGCTCACCGTGTCATTTCCACTCATAGTTATTGAATTGTTTGTCCCAACAACATTGAGGACGTTATTGAGTGTTTGTGCATCACCACCGAACTGGAAGTTGGCGGCAGTCGCCCCGCCATTCAGGGTCAGCGTATTTGCGCCAATTGCAGAGGCTGGATTGCCCCGGATGGTGCCCGCAGTGATAACCGTGACGCCGGGGTAATTACCGGTGCCATTCAAGGTGAGCTGGCCATTGCCGGTTTTGGTCAGCGCGCCCGGTCCCGTCAAAGCGCCGCCCAAAGTCAAAGTGCCGCTGGCAACGCTGATGACCGAGGACGCGGCCCCAAGCGTCGCGCCGAGATTCACGCTTGAGCTCGATCCCGTATAACTGAAGGTTCCGTTGTTGATTATCAAGTTGCCCTCGCCAATCGCGCTGGGCAGGCCGGCACTGGCCACTTGAGCCACAACGAGCGTGCTGCCACCGTCAATGGTTGTGTTGCCGGTGTAAGTGTTGGTCGGCACAGCAATGGTCAGCATCCCGGTATTGGTCACCGTCAGACTTGCCGCGCCGCCAATCCAGCCACCGCTCGTGCTGGCGAAAACATAATTGGACTGGCTGTTCACCAAGATGGAACTTGGCTGAACGGCCCCGACGATGTTGACCGGTGAATTGCTGGCGCCGGCATCCGTGAACTGAACGCTGTCACCCGACACGAAGCCGAAGCTATCCAGCACGCCGCTGCTGGCGTTCAGCCAGTTGGTGCTGGAAGCGTTATCCCAATTGGTGTTCACCGGATTGCCGATCCAGACCGTGTTTGTCGGTCCGCGCAGGACCGTCTGTGGAACGAACGAAATGGTTTTGGCCGTGGCGTCATTGGTCAAAGCGCCGTTGGGGGAGCTTATTGAAAGCGCGAAGTTGGTGATGCCTCCATTCAAATTGCCGCCATATTGAATCAGTATGTAGTTGGCTCTAGCCACCAATGATGCGCCATTGATGTCCACTGTGTTTGTGCCGCTCACGTTCAAATCGCCGGCGATGATCACCAGGTCATTGTTCGGATTCGGCGCGCCGGAGATGTCGAAGTGGTTGAACGTCCCGCTGGCTTCCGTGACGGAATTCGAGAAGCTCAAGGTGCCGGTCAGCGTATTGCTGCCGGGGTCAATGGTCGCACTCGAGGCGACGGAAACCGCGCCCGTGACCACCCCGGAACCGGACAGTGTTTGATTGGTAAGAACAAAACCGCCGGTGACCGCCGAAACGTCGAAAGTGGTGCCGCTCCCGACAATTATTTTTGAACTGGCGAGGGAGGCACTTGAGCCTAGAACCAAAGAGCCATTGTTGATGATCGTATTGCCGGTATATGTGTTGGTGCCGTTGAGGTTAAGCATGCCGCCGCCGGTCTTCTTCAGTGCGCCGGAGCCGCCACGCAAATTGCTGTTCAAAGTGATGTTGTGAGGTGTCCCGCCTGAATCCGCAGTTTGGAAAGTGAACGTGCCGCTTCTCAATGTCATATCCGCATTTGCCGTCCAATCCGCTGTTGCGCCGAACAATCCCTGATCATTCAATGAAACCGTGTTTGTCGTAGGGCTGGCAGTGTTGGTGAGGAAAATTCCACCGGATCCCAGATAGATTGTTCCGCCGTTGGTGAAATTAGCGGTTGCGGCGACAGGATTGGTGAAAATTACTATGCCTGTAGCATTGAAGACACCACTTTGATTGACAGTGAACCAGTCAAGCTGATTTGCTCCCTGAACGCCCGTGGTAACCACCCCATGGCAAGTCACTGTGCCGTTTGTTTGCATATACTGATACGCTCGCCCAGCGGTTACGCTGGAGGAATTTCCCAGCACCAAGTTTCCCGCAATATCCAGCGTGCCACCACCCACCGACATGTTGTTGTAGGAATTAGCCGCGCCGCCAGCACCGATCGAGATATTATTGGCACTCACTGTGCCGTTGAAAATCGTCAGTCCGGAGGAAAATAGCGTTGCCCCGCTACGCCGAAGGGTCACATTGCCAAGGCTGACGGTGCCGCTGTTGATTTTCAAAGGCCCGCCGTCGTTGCTGCCGTTGTTGGAAACCTGTGTTGTCGCATTGGTCATCGTGCCGCCATTGACATTGACCGCGCTGGTCTGGATGGCTTGGTTGAGCGTGCTATTCGTCATAACAGCCCCGGCGTTCACATTCAGTGTGCTGCTCGCATTCACCGTCGTGCTGCCGGCTACATTGAATCCGCTCGCGGTGAGCGTTAGAATCTCCCCGGCGCCGGCGCCGCCAAGCTGGAGCGAGCCAATACTCGTCGCCGACATCGGAGCGGTGTAAGTGACCGTAAATGCGGTGCTGTTGGTGATAATGGCATTCGTGGTTTCAATCGGCACCAGAGTTGGATTCCAGTTGGCGGCAGTGTTCCAATCGCCGCCGGCGGTGTTGATCCAAACGGTTTGCGCCTGCGTTGTGGCCCAGCCTGCGATTGACAGCGCGGCAAAAAGCCAAGCAGTTTTAATAGTTTTCATTGTTTGCATAATCATGGAGTTTGTTTTAGTTAAATTATACGGCTTAAATTTAATTGAATTTAACCCATTTCCCTCAAATAATCCATCGGATTTTTGCCCCAGTTCATCAGATTGTTGCCCGGTGGCGGAGCGCGGATTGATTCACAGGCTGCCCTGACATGCTGAAATCACTCCTAAAGCCGAAAGACCAAAGTTTTCAACGAGTTTTATTCCCGTTCGGCCAGCTTCATCGCCGCCTCGGTGCGAGAGTGGACGTGGAGTTTTTCATAGACGGCGCTGATGTGGGTGCGCACCGTGCTCATGCTGATCGCCAGATGATCGGCAATTTCCTTATACATATGGCCTTTGGCGAGCAACCGCAAAATCTCCAGTTCGCGGGCGGTGAGTTGTTCCAGTTCCGAGGCAGGCTTCGCCTTATGGAAATGATTAATCACCTTGCGGGCGATTTGCAGCGACATCGGCGCCCCGCCGGCCTGGACCTGCTGCACGGCCTGCACCAGCTCCTGCTGCGGCATATTTTTCAACAGGTAGCCGTTCGCGCCGGCCCGCAGCGAATCAAAGATCAAATCCCCGTCATCGTAGGTCGTCAGCATCAACACCTGGATTTTGGGCATCTGCTCCTTCAACCGGGCCACGCATTGGATGCCGTTCATGCCCGGCAGGTTGATGTCCATCAGCACAACGTCCGGGTTTTCCCTGGGAATCTCCCGCAAGCCATCCTCCGCCGTGGCGTGCGCGCCAACGCACCGCAAACCCGGCGCGTGGCCAAGACACTCGACCAGACTTTCGCGCATCTCGCGCTGGTCTTCGATGAGTGAAAGGGTGATCATTTTGTTTCGCTTCGTCCTGTTCAATTCTGCCTGAAAAATTTCCACCCGCCATCGGATGAAGATATGAATCCGTTCAGCCGGACGCCCAGGGCAGTTCCACGATGATTTCCGTGCCTGCGCCGACGCGGCTTTGAATCCGGCACTCGCCGCCAAGTTCGGCCATGCGCTGCCGCATGTTGCGCAACCCGTCCGCCTGGGCGTCTTCGGGCGCCCGCTCGAAACCGCTGCCGTTGTCCTCGATCACAATGCGCAATCCCTGATTCGTGGCGTTGACGCGCAGCCACACTTCGGTGGCGCGGGCGTGCTTGACGATGTTTTGCAGCGCCTCCTTCACCACGAGAAAGACATTGTGCCGCACGTTGGTCGGAACTTCGCGCGGCGGCGTCTGTTCGGGAACGTCCAGCAGGCAGCGCACGCCGGCGGCGCGAAGATAGTCCGCCGCAAACTGCCCCGTGTAATCAATCAGGTGCGCCAGCGTGTCGTTGCGCGGATTCACCGCCCAGACGATTTCATCGAGAGATTTGACGGCCTGCCGCGCCGTGCTCGCCATTTTTTCAACGCGCTCCATGGCCTTGTCCCGCTTGGCAAGGTCGCCGAGCACGGCAATCAGCGTCAGATTCGCGCCGAGGTCGTCGTGGATGTCCTTGGCGATGCGCGCGCGCTCACGCTCCACCGCCTGCTGGTGCGCCAGTTGCTCCATCTTCCGGTGCAATCTTCGCATTACAGAATACCTCACCGCTCCGGCAACCAGCCCGACCGCAACCAGCCCGGCCAGAACGCGGAACCACAAGGTCTCATAAAAGTATGGCAGGACTTTCAGCGTCAGGGAATCACCGGTCTCGTTCCAGACGCGGTCGCTGTTGCAGGCAATCGCCCGAAACCGGTAAGTGCCGGCCGGGAGCAAATTATATTGCGCGAAACGGCGCGTCCCGGCATCAACCCAGTCCTCATCCGCTCCTTCAAGCCGGTATCGAAACTGCACCCGGTCGGACGAAATCAGGCTCAATCCGGTGTAACGAAACTCAAATTGATGTTTACCCGGCGCCACCTCCAGAATTTTTTTATCGTGGTCATAAACCGTCCCGGCTGAAACCGGTTGCTCCTGTGTTTCGGCGGTGGCATCCAGACTTTTCCCGTCAATAAGTATTTTTTCAATGACGACGGGCGGCGGCAGCAGGTTTGGCCGGATTTGCCCCGGCTGGACTGAAACCGCCCCTTTGACGGTGGTGAACCACAACCGTCCATCCTGGCCGCGCCAGGCTGCCGGCTGGTAGCCGCCCGAACATTCGAGCGAAGGCAGGCCATCCGACCGGCCATACTCGGTGCAGGGGACGGACTTGATCCCGCCGCGCGCAAAATCATTTAATGCTGATTTCGCCACCCGGAAAATGCCCTGATGCGAGCCAAGCCAGAGATTGTCCGCGCCATCGGGGAGAATCTGGCAGATGATATTGTCCGGCAATCCTTCATTGATGCCGAAGTGTGTGAATTTTCCGTCGCGAAAGCGCAGCAACCCGTCTCTAAAAGTGCCGACCCAGACCGTGCCATCATCCTCGGGCAGCAGCGACCAGATCGCGTGCGGCGCATTGGTATTGGCGGAATGAAAAGCCGTGGCGGTGTAATTGGTGTTGCCGGCGGTGACCCGAAAGAGAGTGCCATCCTCCGCGCCCGCCCACAAATCACCATGGCCGTCCTCTGCCAGCGTCCGCACTCCGATCCGGCCAACTCCCTGGTTATGCCTGAAAATGTTGGTTGATCCGCCGTCGGCAACGTAAAGCCCGTTCTTGGCGCCGACCCAAATCCGCCCCGCCTTGTCCGCCAAAATGGCTTTCACACCATGAACCACGGGCGTTACCCGCTTGAACCCGTTTGATTCGCTCACAAACAAGTCTTCGTCACCCGCGCTCACCCACAGCCGCCCGGCGGCATCCGGGCAAACCGAAAAGGCAAAACCCCTGCCCGTTCCACCGGGCATCGTCAGGTTCGTGCTGGCTCCCGCCCGCCAGCGCGCCAGCCCGTCGCCCAGCGTGCCAATCCAGACCGTGCCATCGGTTTGTTCGCAAACGGATCTGGCCGGTTTCGTGGAAACCTGCCCGCCGACGTCAATGGTTTGAAACCGCCGCTCGCGGATTCGCACCAAGCCTTCGGCATCCAGCCCCGCCCACCAGTTGCCCTCGTGATCTTCAAAGAAACAATTGACCCGGTCACCGGGAAAACCCTCTGGCGGACCGAATTTCAGCACCTGGCCGTCGGCGGCGACATGCGTCAAACCCCGCCCATAATCGTAAAGCCAAACGCCGCCACGATGATCCGCCTGCGCTCCCATCCGGCTCAAGTTTCCGGTGAACACGTCCTTGAGTGATTCGGCCTCAAGAATCCACCGGCGCCCAATCGCCTCGCGCACGTGACCGTCCGCGTCGGCCCACAGGCGGCCATCCCTGGCAACGGAAAGAAATTCCACGTCCGCCGGCAATCCGGCATTTGTGGGCGTGACGGTTTGAAACCGGTTTCCATCCCACATCTCGACGCCCTGGTCCGTGCCCGCCCACAACCGGCCTTGGGGATCCGTTGTCATGCAGTTGACCCGGCTTCCCGCCAGTCCGTTGGTTTGCGGCTGCAGCCCGAAGCCACTGGCCGTCACCTGCCATAAAAATTTGTCCGAGCCGCGATACCATATCATGCCGCCGCCATCTTCCACACAAGTGGTGCCCACACTCCGGTTCGTCGGAATAAAATCTTCCCACCCGGTTCCCACCGGGGCGGACAGCGGCTTGCGGCGAAGATTTCCCTTGTGCAACAAAAATGTCACCTGATTCGACCGCGATGAGACCAGTGCGACATCCGGATCCAGCCCCTCCTCGCCCGTCCATTCCCGCGCAAATGTTCCATGACGCAAGGAGGTCATCGAACCGTCAAACGTATTGATCCAGAGCGTGCCCTGATCATCAACGGAAAGCGTTCGCACGCGCGCGTGGGCGAGCTCCGGGGTGTTCGCCGGATCAAAGGTTGCAAAACGCATCCCGTCAAACCGCGCCAGCCCGTTGTAAGTGCCGATCCACAGATAGCCGTCTGGAGTCTGGGCAACGGCGGTGACGGAACTGTCGGGCAGGCCATCGTCGGCAGTCCACACATCGGTAAGATATTCCCCGGAAAGCCCGGAACCCCAGACCCGCAACGCCGTTCCCAGCGCCAGCACCAGCACCGTGAACCGCGCCAAACCCGCCGGAAGCAGTGCGAACACTGTTGTTTCACGGCGGCGGTTCATGGCATCAACTATGCCCTCCGCCGATGGCAAAGACAAGGGCAACCGCGCCAGGAAAACCATCAAACCGGTTCATCGATAAAACCAAAAAGTTGAATCCATCATCGCGCCAGCGTCACGCTCATCAGGCCGATGACGACTTCGTTCGCCAGCGCGCGGACGGTCAGCGATTTCAATTCCTTGGCCGGATTGAGCGGCAAATCCAGAACCGTCGCCGCGCCACCGGAAACTTTTCTGCCCTTGCCCTTGAAACTGGCCGCGTCCAGCAGACGGATTTTCCCCGTCCGCAAATCCACGCGCAGCGGCAGTGGCACGGGCGTCTCGCCCGTGAGTTGCTGACGGAACGCGAAATCGTCAATGAAATAATCCTGGTCAATCGGCCACCAGTTCACCGGATTGTTCAACGCGAGCCGTTCGGTCGAGCCGTCGGTGTAAGTCACGATCACCTCGCCGTTGTCAAAACGGCTTTGCATCGCCGCCGTCGAGCCGGCCATCAGCAGAAACGCGTGTGAAGATTTTCCGGCCAGCGGCACGGACGCTTCGCGCGGATAATTGTCCCATTGCGACGTGAAAATGATGTTTTTCGCGCCGTTTTCGCCCGGCGTCGCGAATGGAATTCCGTCCGGCAAAATAATTTCCCCGTCATTTTTCGTCGCCAGCGCGCGCAGTCCGGAATCGTCCACGTCAAAACTGGCGTTCGGCTCGCACCAGCCGCCGATGCCGTGATTGGGAGTTGCCAGCGACGCAAACGGCGAGCGCGGCGAGCGGTATTCGTTGCGGAAAATCTGCGTGACCTTGTCGTTGAAAAACGGCGTGAGATTGACGGGTTCCAATTTTTCGGCGGCGGGAACTTTCTGGTTCCAGTCAAACGCCGCGTTTTTTTCCGGCGCGGCTGGGACGATTTCCGGCGCGGCTTTGGGGACGGGAATTTCGCCTTTCCAGTTCACAACGACAGTAAATTTTTCCGCCGCCGGACTGGCGATTTGAATTCGCGGCGTGCCGCAAACATCTTCAACCCGGTTCCATTTCGCGGCCTGACCGTTGACGGTGATTTCCGGCCCGGCCCGGAGCGCCGCGATTTGCAAATTCAATGCCATCGGCTTCGGAAATTTTGGTTCGACCAGATAAGTTTCCGTCAAACCGTCGCGGCGGAATTGAAAATTGAAATCGGGATGCTGGACGCTCGCGTGGTCCCATTTTGCGGGAAAGCCGGGGATGATTTTCAATTCACCCGCCAGCGCGTCCGGCTTGATGCCGAAAAGCCCCTCAACCAGCGCGCGGGAATTGACGCCGATGGCGTCGCAAAAATCGCGCTGCGCCTCGCCGCGCGCCATGTCGTGCGACGTCATGCAGCCGAGATTTCCCGGACACAGGCCGAGAAACATCGAGTCCAGCAGCTCGCCCTTGAAAAGCTGGAACGCGGTTTCCGGCCGGTTCGCCTGCCAGAAGCCGAGCGAGGTGTGCGCGGCCTCGGCCATGACGACATTGTTGAGCGACCATTGATATGGCATCCAGCTTGTCTCCGGCAACGTGAACAGATTTTCGTCCGGCACATTCGCGCCGCGGATCGGGATGTGCGCGATGTTGTTGTCAATCCAGCGCGACATCTGCCAGGCCTGCTGCGGCGTCGGCACCTCGGAATCAATTGTGTGGTAAAACGTCCAAAGCCCGGAGTTCGGATGCACGAGCTGCAAGCCGAGCAAATCCTTGGACTCGGCAAAATTTCCCTGGTCCGCGAGCCAAAGATATTTGTTCATGCCGCGCAAAATCAAATCCGCTTCGTTTTGATAAATCGTCGGGTCTTTGCCTGTAATTTTTGCGACGCGCGCGGCCATGGTGTTCGCAAAAAAATTGTAGGCGCTGGCGTGCGCCGTGCCGCCGCCGTCATAATTCAAATCGTCGCTCGCCCAGATTGCGGCGTAGGCCTCGTAAAGCGGAAGCTTGTCCGGGCCGAATTCGCGGCGGAACAACCGGCGCTCCCACGCGAGATGCCGCTCAATCACCGGCCACATTTCGCGCGCGTAATTCGTGTCGCCCGTCCAAAGCAGATGCCGGAAAAACGCGTCCACGGCGACCAGGTTCATGTCGTAATGATTTTTCGACATGTCGCCATTCGAGTGAATCGCGGTCTCGCTACGCGCGAGATTGAACTGTTCGTCGGCGGGCGGAATGGTTTCAGGAATCGGGCTGGTGTTTTGCTGTTTGGCAAAGCCCGCGAAGTGCGCCGCCGTGCGCTCATGCCAGCCAAGCGCGTCGCCGGCATATTGTCCGCGCCAGCCGAGCAGGCGCGTCCGCCACGCGACCGCGCCGTGCATGAAGGATTGCTGCTTGTCATCCCAAACCGCATCCGCCGCGATGCAAAGCGCTGACGCCGCCGCATTGATGAATGGATCCGGCGTCGCAACGGCCACGCGCTCCGCAATCGCGCGGCGATAGTTCTCGGCTCCGGCAAAAACTTTCGGCAGTTCAGATGGTTGGTAAATCGAAACGGACTGGTCATTCGTCGCGGATTCGCCAAATTGAGTTTTGCTGACTTCGCGATAGACCGGGAGTTCCTGCCCGCCTTCGCTCGACAACTGCTGCAACAGCAGATAAACCGGCTGGCCTGATAGCAGCGAAACTTGGCCGACGACCACGGGTAATTCCGCAGTCGCGTTGGTGGAAGCCAGCAACGTCTCCGGCGACGACCATTTCGTCGCGTCGGCCACGGTCAATTTTGCGCCCGGCGGCATCACGCCGGCGATGGTGGTTTTGTTGTTGCGGAGCGTGAAGGTGTTGGTCGCGATGGAAAATGAATTGCCACGGCATTGCTCCGGTTGCATCTGGAAGAATTCCGAAACCGGCTGGCGCTCGCAGCCGATGTCGCCGTCGCGCGAGCCGCGCACGCCATTCGCGCCGCCGTAAGCCCAGATCAATTTTAGTGGCACAGGCATCTTGTCTGTGAGATTTGGGTCAGATAATTCTTTGGAACCCACGGGCGAGACGCCCGTGCCACTGCTTTGAACCCGCACAATGACGCCTTTCGTTTCGCTCAACGGCAGCACGGTCAGATTCAATTCGCCGTCGCCGAGCAGCGGGTCGCGGATGGCATACAGCAGCGAGCCGGGACGATAGCGCGTGACGATCTGCCGCGCGTCGTTCAGCCATTTCACGCCGGTGGAGGTTTTGATGCCGAACCGCAGATTGCCGCCGCGTCCGGGCAGGTAAAGCGAAAATTCCGGCCGGTCGCCGCCGTCAATGCGGAAGCCGGAATTCATGGAGTAGAGCGGGCGGTTGAAGAACTCCGCGCCGTTGGTGATGACAAAATCGCCGTCCACCGGCCAGTAACGCAACGGACGCGCGACGTTGTCTTCAAAATTGCCGCGCGGCTGGTAAATCAATTCCGGCCGAAAGGCGGGCGCGCCATTTGTGGGGGGGACGGTTTGCGCCAGGCAGGACGCGGCCATTCCCCAAGCAACGAGGACAAGCGCTGCGGATAAGCTGGTGGTGTTTGAGTTCATTTGGAATGGGATCATTTATGATTGGTCTGGATTTGGCTCAAGGAAGTTGAAGCCGGTAAAATGTCTGCGGCGCGTCGGGATTGATGGTGTTGCTGAAATTGAAACTGCCGCTGGCATCAAACTGATTGGTCGCGAGGCGCGTCCAGTTGGCCACGGGCAGCGCAAGGTTGGTGGTCATCAGCACATAGTAGGGAACGTTCGTCGGCCCGCCCGTGCCGCTGAAGGAGAGGTTGCCGTCCGACGCGGTAATGGGTTTGAAGACCGGCGGCGTCTCCGTTTGCACGACGAGACGAACCTGGCCCGCCGTGTTGGTGTTGATGGTGCAACTGAAGCCGGAAGGTTTGACGCCCATCGCCGGCAGCGTGCCGCTCAACGCGCCGCGGTAGGTGATCAACGTGTAAGTGCCCGCGCCAAAACCGGCAAGGTTCGCCACGTTCAACATTCCGCCGAGAATCAGATTGTTGCTGATGACAATCCTGTCGCTCGCCGCGACGGCGCCGAGTTCAAAGTTCAAAATGGCCCCCGCGTTCAACGTCAAGTTGCTGCGCAGCGTCAGCGTGCCGACGGAATTGCTGCCGGGCGCGAGCGCGCCGCCGTCGTTCACGAAGACCGGGCCGAAGATGAAGCCCCTGCCGCCGAGCGTGCCGCCGCTGTTCACGATGACGAGGTTGTTGGTGCCCGTTCCCCAGCCGGTGGTGTTGTTCACCAGCAGCGTGCCGCCGTTCACTATATTCGTGCCGGTGTAGGTGTTCGCGCCGGTCAGCGTGAATGTGCCGGTGCCGATCTTGGTGAGAAGGACGGTGCGCGCCGGGATGACCTCGGTAATTTTTCCGGCGAACATCGTGTCCAGGTTCTTTCCGCCGATGATGTAAGTGGTGGGATTGCTCGCGGACGACGCGCCTTGCAGAACGGTGTTCGGGCCGCCGATGAGCGCGCCCAATTGGATGGTGATCCCGCCATTGCGGTTGTTGAGCATCGCCGAGGTGTTTCCTAAATCGAACGTGGCGTTGGAACTGCCGGTGCCGAGGTTGGGATTGGGATTGCCGAGCGAAGGGTAGAAGCGCGGATTGGTGATGGTGCCCACGACAATGTTGCCGCTGAAGGCCGTCATGTCGCCGGTAAAGGAAAACGTCGTGCCGCTGTTCAAGGTCAGCGTGCCGTCGCCGGTCATGTCGGTCACGAGGTTGTTCCCGTTGTTGACGGTGAAATTATTCGTGCCGATGACGTTGAGCGGGTTGGCGAGGGTTCCGCCGTTGATGCCGAATTGGAACGTGGCGCCGTTGGTGTCGCCGTCGAGCGTGATGGCGCCGGTGCCAAAACCGGCGTCATTGCCGAGCACCATCGTTCCTTCCGTCACCGTCACCCCGCCGTTGAAAGTGTTGGCGGCGCTCAATGCCAGACTGCCCGCGCCGGTTTTGGTCAGGGTTCCGCCGCCCACAATGACGCCATTCATCGTCAACGTCGTGGTGTTGGAAGTGACCTCAAAAGTTCCGCATTGGGAATCCAGCGTCGCGCCGTGATCGGTGCCGGCGGTGGCGCCGGTGTAACGCAGCGTGCCGCCGCAGAAAATCAGATTGCCGGGGGTGTTGTCCGCCGCGCCGAGCGGGCTGGGGATGGCCGAATTCGCAATGACGGGGACGCTTACCGTGCCGCCACCAAACACCGTCGGGCCGGCGAAATCATTCGTGGCCAGAATCGTCAGCGTGCCGGAATTAGTTTTTGTCAGCGTGCCGAAGCCGCTAATTCTGCCGCTGCCGGCCAGCGTATAATTCTTCGTCGCGTTGAACATCACACCGGCGGGCGTGTTCGTGCCGAGGAGATTGATTGCCGGATTGGTGGAGCCGGTGTCGTCAAAAATTGGCGAGTCGAAAAAGTAGAACACATCCGGGCTGGCTCCATTCAGCCAGTTTGTGGACGTGCCGGTGTCCCAGGTGTTATTCACGCTGTCGCCGACCCACTTGAGATTTCCCGGCGTGCGGATATTGTTGACGCAAATGTCAATCTCGCCCGGCGGATTGGTCAGGACGCCGTTGGCGTTGATGAGGGTGAAGTTGGTCAGGCTGCCGACGAAGCTGGAAAATTTGAACAGCGTATAGGTGCCGTTGAGCAGCGGTCCATTCAGAAGATTAACTCGAATCGTATTTTTGCCGCTCACGGTAAGCGTGCCGGCGACTTTGATCTGGTCGTTCGTTTTGACCAGACCCGTCGGGTCGTCGGAAAGATCGAAGCGGTTGATGACACCGCCGGATTCGGCGAGCGAGCCGGCGATAGTCAGCGTGCCGGGTCCGCCAACGTCGTTGCCGGGGGAAAGGTTCGCGCCGGAATTCAGCCCGGGCGAAACCCCCAGGCTTCCGCCGCCGCCGATGGTTCCGCCGTTGAGGACGGTCACGGCGCTTTGGCTCAAACTGCCGTTCACGAGCAGTGCGCCGTTCGTGACAGTCGTCGGGCCGGTGAAATTGTTCGTGTTGTTGAGGGTGAGCGTTCCACTGCCGGTCTTGTTCAACGCCATCGCGCCATTGAGCGAGCCGCTGCCGCTGAAGGTGTAATTCTTTGTCGCATTGAAGGTCACGGACGCGGGCTGAAGCGAGCCAGCCAGTTGAACCGCCGGGTTGGTTGAACCCGAGTCGTCGAATGTCACTTTGTCCCCGGTGTGGAATGGATACAAAAGCGACTGGCCGTCGAACCAGTTGTTGTCGCCAAGTGTGTTCCAATTGTTGGTGGCGTCGTCGCCATGCCAGATGGGATTGAAGGATTGCGCCAGTGGCGTAAAAAACAAGTTCATCGGCCGGGTGATGGTGCTGCCATCGCTGTCAATGACGGTGAATTGGAAACCAGCCGTCCCAATGAAGTTCGCAGTCGGAACAAATTGCGCGACGTGTCCGTCCAGCAACGTAACGACGCCATTCGTGGCGGCGGTCATGGAATAAACCGGGCTGGAATTTACAAACCCGCGCGTGAACTGGCGCAGGTCAACGCCCACCGTCGTGTTGGTCAGCGCAATGCCGTGCGGGTCGGCGAGCCAGTTCAAATAATCTTCGAGCCGCGTGTAGCCGGAACCGCTGGGACTGGGATCATTGTTGTTGGCGACGGTTGGATTTGAACCCGTTCCCAACTCCCAAAAATCCGGCATCCCGTCCTGGTCGGTGTCGGTGTAAGGCATGCCGCCATTGATGACGCCCGGCCCGTTCATCGGCGACTGGAATTCGCTGTTGATGGTTTCGCCGAGCGTCCCCCATGACGTGAGTTCGGTGAACATCTGCCCATCCACCGAGTCACGCTGCCACGAATCGCCCGCGTCGCTGATGGCGAGCTTGAGCGCGGTCAATGGCAACAGCGCGTTGGTGGTTGGGAAGGCGAACGGCACGGCCTGCCAGTCGTTCACATCGTAATTGGTTTGCGCGAGCACGGCCCCGTCCAGCACGCCGTTGAGGTTCGCGTCCTGCCAGTTGTTGGTGGCATACAGGTGGAAATTCAGATTGCCCCGGTCAAAGGCCGTGGAAATGCTGTCGGGGCCGTTGATGAAATAATTGCCGATGACGTTGGCGCAGGAATCGCCGGCGGAATCACCCAGGATGTAGGCATCCGTCCCCCAGTTGTAGATGATGTTGTTGACGTATTCGTTGGTGCCTTTGACCTTGGGATTGCGGGTGTCGTTGTCTATGTAAAAGCTGCGCAGGATGCTCACGCCGCCGTCGGTCTGGATCAACCCGCCCGCCGAGTGCGTCTGCAATCCCTGCGAAACAATCGTGCTTTGAATCGTGATGTTCGTCGGGTTGCTGCCGCTGACGGAAAAGGTTTCGTCCCGCCCCCACGAAACCGAAAGATGATCGAAAATCATGTCATGGCCGTTGGCGATGGTGATGGAGTCGTTGTCATCGCCATTGATGCCCATGCGGACGCGGATAAAGCGCGTGATGGTGTTGTTCGCGCCGGAATAGGACAACCGGTAGCCATAGATGGAGACGCCGCCGCCCGGCGCGGTCTGGCCGGCGATGGTGACGTTGCTGGCCACGGCAATCACGTTGCTGATGCGGATGACGCCGCCGACATCAAAGACGATGGTGGAGTTCGGGGTGGTGGCACCGGTGCGGAACGAGCCGGCGCCGGAGTCGTTGGCGTTCGTGACGTGATAGACCGTGCCGCCGCGCCCGCCGGTGGAAAACCGGCCGAAACCCTGCGCGCCGGGGAAAGCCGGCAACTGGGCAAATGCCGCCTGACTCAAGACTGAAACCAGAGCCAGCGCGTAAAAAAATGTTTTCACGTCAAAAAACCATGGCGCTTGAAAAATTCGCGCGGGTTGTTAGCCAAAATATAATTCATCCGGCGGCAGAAGCCATCAGACAAAAATATGAGTGGATCAAATGTTCAACTTCACGGCAGTTGCAACAGATAAAACGACTGCGGCGCGTTCGTGCCGGGGGCGTTGGTAAAATTGAAATTGCCGCCGGAATCAAATTGATTGGTGGCGATGCGCGTCCATAAGTTCAGAGGCAGGGCGACGTTCGTGGAACCCAGAACGTAGTAATTTCCGTCCGGCGGACCGCCCGAACCGCCCATCACGAGGCCATCGGCTCCGGCGTTGATCGCGCCAAATTGCGGCAGTGTCACGACGAGGTTTATTTGTCCCGCCGTGTTCGTGCTGACGGTGCAGACAAAACCCACGGGCGCGGAGGCGACTGTTAAATTGCCAAAAGTCAACGCGCCGCCATAAGTGAACAAGGTGTAAGTGCCGACGCCAAATCCGCCGGTGTTGGTGATGTTCAGCAAACCGCCCAGAGTCAAATTGCCGGACACAACCACCTTGTCGCTGGCCGTTCCGAGGCCGAATTGCAACACGGTCTGATCGCTCAAATCCAGTTCATTGCTGATGGTCAGCGTGCCAATGCCATTGCCGGGTGCGAGAATGGCATCGTCGTCAAACGCCGTCAGGCCGCCGATGATGCCGGTGCCGGAAAGCGTCGCGCCGGTGGCGACAAAAACCTGGTTGGTGCCGGTCGCGCTGCCGGTCGTGTTGTTGACCCGTAACGTGCCCGCGCTCACGGTCATGCCGCCGACGAAGGTGTTGCTGCCGGACAGCGTCCAGGTGCCGGTGCCGATTTTTTCGATGGCGGTGATCGTGTTGGTCCCCTGTTCCGCGATGACGCCGTAGAACGTCGCGTCAGTATTTTGCCCGCCGATTTGCCAGGTGAAAACATTCCCGGCCGTCGGGCCACCGAGCAGCAACGACGAACTCACGCCGGACAAGGCGCCGATTTGCAACGTCGTCCCAGCGGGATCAACCGCACCTTGGAAGTCGGCGGTGACATTGTTGGACAGATTGAGCGCGACGCCAGGATAACTGGAGAAATTCAGGACGCGAAATTCGCCGCCGCCGGTGACATAGATGCTGCCCGCGAATGCCGACCAATCGCCATAGAGGCTTGTCCGAACGTAAGGCACATTGAAATTCAACGTGCCGCCGCCGGTCAATGAACCGTAAAGATCGCAGCGCGAGTCGGCGTTGAGCGTGCCGATGGAGTTCACCGGCACAACCAGATTCCAGTAGGAACTGTTGTAAGTGCCGGCATTATCATACATCGCGAGCGTGCCGTTGTTGAGCGTGACGCTGCCGGCGCCAAGGCCGAATTGATTGGCGACATCGTTCGTCAGGAAAACCGTTCCGCCGTTGATGGTTGTTCCGCCGCTGAAGCTGTTGCTGCCGCTCAAAAACAGCGTGCCGGAACCGTTTTTGACCAGTTGCGCCGCGCCGCCCAGCACGCCGCCGCCAATCGTATAATTCAAAATGGAGTTGGTGACGAGCACCTGTGCGGGCTGGACCGTGCCGGAAATGGCGACGTTGCCGTTGGTGGAGGTGTCATCGAAAATCACGGTGTCGAAATTATAGAATTTGTCCGCCGCGCCGCCGTTGAGCCAGTTCGTGGTGCTGGTGTCCCACGCGCTGCCGTTGGTTCCCGACCAGACGAGCGTGGCCGGGAGCTGGCCAACCACATCCAGCAGCACGCTGCCGGGCGTGGTCGTCGTATCAAATGAAAACGTCTGCCGCGAACCCGTCTCGCCCGCCCACACGAGATTTGCCGCGTTGCCGGCGGTCGAACTGCCGCCGCTGATGAGCGTGTAGGTGCCGGCGGCCAGGTTGCCGGTGAGCAAATTCGGGACGACGGTGTTGGCGCCGGTCAACACCAACACGCCGCCGGAAAGCGAAATCAAATCGTTCACGCCGCCAGCGGTGGTGACGCCGGCGAGATCGAAGTAAAGCGTGGCGTTGGTCAGCGCGAGTCCGTTGGTGATGGTGAGCGTGCCGACCGTTCCGGGATTGATGTCCGCGCCCGGCGCGATCGCAGTGCCGGAATAGAGCGCCGCGCCGCCGCCAATCGCGCCGCTGCCGCCGAGCGTTCCGCTGACGACGGTCAGCGTGTTGGTGCCGGTGCTGCCGTTGACGACGAGCGTGCCGTTGCTGACGATGGTCTGGCCGGAATAGGAATTGGCTCCGCCGAGCGTGAGCGTGCCCGCGCCGATTTTGATCAATGAAGTGGTGCTGCCGACAGTTTGCTCGACAATTGAACCGGCAAAACCAGAGTCGGTGCCAAGCGCGCCAATCCGCAGCGCGATGGCGCGTCCGCCAGTCGGTCCGCCGCGCAACGTGGCGGAGGCGGGAGCATTGATCTGGCCGAAGTCCACGGTGTTACCGCTGGGGCTGATGGTGGTGGTGAAATACGCGTTGATGTTGTTGGAAAGGTCCACGGTCGCGCCGGCAAAACCGGCATAGCTGCCCATTCGGAAATCCGCGCCGCCGTTGTCAGGCGTATAAACGTTCAAGGTCCCGGAAAATCCCGAGCAATCGTAATTCAATGTGCCGCGGACGTAATGGGTGATCAGATTGAAGTTCCCGCTGCCGGTGAGCGTCGAGCCGCCCGCGCCGCCGCGTTCCGGCAATTCCAAGGTGATGTTGCCGCTGACAACCAGGTTGTTCGGAAGCGTTCCGGCGTCGGTCGAAGTTCCGGCGTCGAACAAATTGAGCCGGGTGCCGTCGTTCAACGTCACCGTGCCGGTGCCGAGGCCGTATGCATTCGCGCCGGCATTTCCCATCACAATCGTGCCGCCCTGGACAAAGGTGCCGCCCGTGAACGCATTGCTGGTGCCGATGGTCAGAATGCCCGCATCGGATTTGGCGAGCGCCATTGAGCCGGCGAGCGAACCGCTGCCCGCCAGGGCGTAATTTTGATTCGCAGCGACGTTGACGGACGCCGGTGCGAGCGCGCCGACAAGATTGATCGCCGGGCTGTTGGAGCCGGTGTCGTCAAACGTGACGTTGTCGCCCGCGCCAAAACCAACGAGGTTCGTTCCGCTCAACCAGTTTGTGCTTGAGGTGTCCCAATTGTTTATCACCCCGTCACCGTGCCAGGTCAGGTTTTGGGATGCGCCGGTTGCCATCACGAGCACGCTGACGGTGTTGGTCATCGCCGTGCCGTCGCTGGCGTGGACGTAAAAATTGAAACTGCCGAGACCGGAGAAATTTCCCGCCGCGGTGAATTCCGCCGTGTGGCCATCGGACAGCAATGCGACCGTGCCGTTGGTCGGGGCAAACGCGGCATAAACCGGGCTGACATTGGTAAAGCCGCCGGTGTATTGCCGGAGGTCAACGTCCACGAAGGAATTTTTTGACGCGACGGCGTGCGGCCCGGCGAGCCAGTTCAGATAATTCTCCAGTTTCGTATAGCCGCCAGTGCCGGGCGTGAGGCTGTCGGCCACGTTGGGATTTGATCCCATCGCCTGCTCCCAATAATCCGGCATCCCATCCTGGTCGGTGTCGAGCGGCGCAATGCCGCCGTTGAGCACACCAAAGCCGCCATTGCCGAGACCGGTCTGGCCTTCATTGTTGTAGAGGCTGCCGCCCGGCCCGGCTGTCCCCACGCCGTAGCCGGCGGTGCCATTACCCAAAGTTTTCACCTGGCTGACAACCAGGTCGTCCAACTGGTCATGCGGCATCGCACCCGCCCACGAGATGTCGTAACGGGCGGCGGAGGCGGTCGAATAAACCGTGCAGTTGGTCGAAAGTGACGACCACGGCGTGCTCAACACTGGGCCGCCGCCGCCGGGGCTGATGGAACTGCCGTTCAGCGCGCCGTCGTTGTTGTTGTCGCGCAGGTTACCGGTGGAATAAATGCTCTGGTTGGCGTTCATCTGGAAAAACGCGTCGCCGCCGGACGGGTCGGTCGGGCCGGTGATGAAATAATTGTTGATGATGTCGTGGCGGAAATTGCCGCTGGTGTCGGCGACGGTGTAACCGGCCTGGAAATTGTATTCCGTGTTGTTGACGAAAATCGTGTCAATCTTCGCCAGCGGCTGGCGGTTGTGTTCGCTCACCCACAGGTTGTAATACCACGCCATTTTCCCGCCCAGATGCTCCGTGTGCGCGCCGAAGCCCTGCTTGTGGGATGATCCGTTGTATGCAGGATCGGCGATGATGGAATTCTGCACGGTGATGGCGTCGCTGCCGTTGTTGCCGTGCGCGTCAATGTTGTTGTAAGGCGAAATTTCGAGCGAGATGTGGTCAAAGATCATGTTCGTGCCGTCTCCGACGTTGATGCCGTCTTCGCCGTCGCTGGCCGAATAGGGACGGATGCGCAGGTAGCGGACAATCTCGTTTTGTTTGGCGCTGAAGGAAACCTCGTGGCCGATGATGGCAATGCCGTCACCGGGCGCGGTCTGGCCGGCAATGGTCAGGCCGCTGGAACAACTCACCACACTGCTCAACGTGATGGTTCCACCAACATCGAAAACCACGAAGCGCCCGCTATGACTCACGGCATCGCGGAATGAACCGGTGCCGCTGTCGGCCAGCGTCGTAACGTGATAAACCGAGCCGCCGATGCGCGCGCCGGTGGCACCCGCGCCGAAGCCCAGCGCGCCGGGGAACGCGGGAATGTTGGTCTGGAGCGCCGCGACAACCAGATTCACCAGGCCGGGCGTGTTGGTGTCAATCGCACCGACGGAATTCGCCGGCATCGTGATGCCCAGACTGCCCAGGGTCAGCGCGCCGCCGTAGCTGAAAAGCGCGAACGTGCCGCTGGTGAATCCGCTGCCGGCGGTGACGTTCAGCGTGCCGCTCAAATTGAGATTGCTGCTGACGATGGTGCGGTCGCTACTCGTGCCAAGCGTGTAATTCAAAATCGCGCCGCTGCCGGCGGTGAAATGATTGCTGACGGTGAGCGTGCCGACCGGATTTCCCGGCGCAAAAATGCCGCCGCTGTTGATCGTGACCGCGCCGCCGATGACGCCGACGCCGCCCAAAGTGCTTCCGCTGGCTACCGTCACCGCGCCGACGCCCACGCCGCTGCCGGTGGAATTGTTCACGAGCAACGTGCCTTTGTTGACCATGGTGCCGCCGCTGTAAGTATTGTTGCCGGTCAGCGTCAGCGTGCCGCCGTTCGTCAAAACCACGGAGCCGGTGCCGCTGATGACCGCGCCCAAGGTTGTGTTTCCAGAATTGTTGAAAACCAGCGTGCCGTTGTTCGTCACGTTGCCGCCGCCGAACCATGCGCCGGTGTTCAGTTGGAGCGTGCCGTTGCTGATGGTCGTGCCGCCGCTGTAGGAATTGCTCGCCGTCAAGGTCAGCGTGCCGGAACCGGCCTGAACCAAATTTCCCGCGCCGCTGATGACGTTGGCGAAATTGTTACTGCCCGGCAGATTGAAAACGAGCGATCCGGAATCCTGGATGACATTGGTGCCAATCGAGCCGGAAGCCGCGCCGTTGCCCAATTGCAAAACGCCCTGGGAAATGATGGTGACGCCGGAATAATCGTTCGCGGTCAGGATCGTCAGCGCGCCGGAATTGGTCTTGGTCAGCGCGCCGGCGCCCGAAATTTTTCCGCTGCCGCTGAATGTGTAATTGGCAGCCGCATTCACCAACACCGCCGCCGGCTGGAGCGTGGTCGTCAGATTCACCGGCGGGTTGACCGAGCCGGTGTCGTCAAACGACACAAAATTTCCGTCGCTGAAAACGTCCAGCGTGCCGCTGTTCAGCCAGTTGGTTGTCATGTAGTCCCAGGCATTGATGGAACCATCGCCCACCCAGGTGCGTTGTGTGCCGCCAACGGCTGAAACAATCAAATCCACTTCCGTGCCGGTGACGCTGATGGTGGATTGCAGGCTGGCGCCGAGCGTGCCGGTCATCTGGAAGTTGGCCGCGCCGCCGCTGCCCAGCGAACCGAACTTGATCAACTTGTAAGTGCCGGCAGACAACGACGCGCCCAACGGGTTGACTTCAATCGTATTTGTTCCGGTCACATTCAGCGCACCGGCGACGATGATCAAATCGTTGCCCGCTGAAGCCGGGTCGAGCGCGAGATCAAAATGATTGGTGACGCCGCCGTTCAGCGTGAGATTGTTGCTGAAAGACAGCGTTCCGGCAGTGCCGACGGTTCCCGGCGAGACCGGACAATTCGCGGCGGTCACGCTGCCGGTGATGACGCCGTAGCCGGACAAGTTTTGGCCCGCGCCCAGGGAAATTCCGCCCATGCCCGAAATATCCAGCGCGGCGGTGGAGTTGCTCAATACAATCGCCGCGCCGGTGAACGTGGAGCCGGCGCCGCTCAACGCAAGTGCTCCGTTGCTGATGAAAAGGTTCCCACCGCAGGCATTTTGTCCGCTCAACGTGAGGTTGCCGCCGAGAATGGTCAACGCGATGGGCTTGCTGCCGCCCGCGAGAACGCCGCCAAATGTGGAATTCGCCGCGCTGTTGCTGAACGTCAATGTGGAGGTGTTCGCCGCGCTACTGTTGGTGATGATTTGACTGGCCGCGACGCCGCCGGAAGCGAGGCCGGAAATCTGGGCGTTGAAGCCGGCCAAATCCAAAACGCCCGCCGTGCCGCTCCCGCCCAGCGTCAGCGCCGTTCCTTTGGGCAACGCGCCGGCGTTTCCAAGCAACAGCAGTCCGGCGCTGACGGTGGTGCTGCCGGTGTAAGTGTTGGCGCCGTCAAGCGCGAGCGAACCGCCGCCGGTTTTCGCCAGACTCCCGCCGCCGGTGAGCGCACCGGTGAGCGTGACGTTGTGCGGCGAATTATTTGCATCGGCGGCTTTGAATGTGAAGGTTCCGCTGGGCGCGACCATGTTGACGTTGCCTGTCCAATCGGCGTTCGCGCCCAAAATGCTTTGGCTGTTCAAGGAAACGGTGTAGGTGCCGGAATTCAGCACGTTAAATCCCGTCGCGCCCAGATAAATGCTGCCGCTGTTGGTGAAGCGCGCGACCACGCTCGAAACGGCGTTTGGAAAAATGCGGATGCCGGCGGCGGAAAGTGTGGAGGCGGAATTGAGCACGCTGAACCAGGTCGTATAGGAGGCGGCCACCGCGATGTCCACGGTTCCCACGCAACCCACCGTGCCGCCGGTCTGATAATACCGCACTTCTCGGCCCGCCGTGGCCGAGCCGGTGCCAATCTGCAGACTGCCGGCATTGGTCACCGTGCCGCCGCTGACAGCCATGGTGGCGTAGGAATTGCGATTTCCCACAATTATGCTGCTGGCGGAAACCGTGCCGCCCGCGATTTGCAGGCCGTAGGACGACGATTCATTGTTGCGTCCAACGGTGAGCGTGCCAAGGCTCGCGACGGCGCCGGAATTAATTTTCAACGCACCATTGCCGTCGGTGCCCGCGTTGCCGACCTGCGTGGCGCCGTTCGTCATGATGCCGCTGACGTTGACGACAGCATTGTAGTCGCCCAAGCTGAGCGTGGTGTTGGTCATCACGCCGCCGCTGTTGACGTTGACGACTTCCGCGCTCGTGCCGGTCATAGTCGTGCTTCCTGCCACGTTGAATCCGCCTGCGGTGATTGTTAGAGTTGGAATGCTGTTCGCTGAACTCGCCAAACCCAGCGTCAGCGAACCGATGCTCGTGGCGGCCATCGTCGAATTGTAGGTCACCGTGAACGTGCCTGAATTCGAGATGACGGCATTGGTGGTTTCGACCGGCACGATTGCCGGAGACCAACTGCTCGCGATGTTCCAGTTGCCGCTGGAGGCCGCCGCCCAGGAGGTTTGCGCGCGGCTGGTTTGACAAACTCCCAGCAAAACCGCCAGTAAAATAATCTTTGCGGGTTTATACCCATTTATAATCATAAACAGTATTTCTTATGTTTGACTTGCAAACGACAACACAACCTATGCATGTCCTTCGTTCGCGGATTTGGATGCGCACTAAATTCCGTCCGGATTATGCCATATGTGCCCGGAAAGCACATCAGATGTTTGTCTGATGGTCCACCGGATAATTTGAAAAACACCGGCTTCAACGAATGACCATCGCCAGGCGAACACGCGAAACATCAAGTCACGACTTGAGTCGTTTCGGATTCTTTTTTTGACGCCAGCGGTTTTCTGCTTCAGCCATGCGGTCCAGCCCGGACAGCACCTCTTGCAGCCCGTGGCGGATGTGTTCCCGCATGGCCGCTTCGGCCCGCGCGGGCGTGCAGCGGGCAAGGATGTCGGTCAGGCGCGCGTGATAATTCGAGGCCAATGAACGCCGTTGCACGGCGGTGTCGTAAAGCCAGTTGAAAATCAGCACCTGCTCCTTCTCGATGGCATCGCGCAAGGCCGGGCAGCGCGCGCATTCCGCTATGTGCAGGTGCAGCTTCATGTGGTAGGTGTTGACCGAGAATAAAAACTCGCGGTCGTCGAAATTTTTTTCGCACGCGGCATAAAGCTGGTCCACCCGCCGCCCCATCTGGCGCAGCTCTTTTTTTTCCGCCGCCGCGGCCCGCTCCGTAAAAAGCCGGGCGGCCTGCGTTTCCAGGGCTTCGCGCACCAGGCTGCGATCTTCAACATCCTGCCGGGTCGGAACACGCACGCGCGTGCCCACGCGCGGCTTGCTTTCAACCAGACCTTCACGCTCCAGCCGCTGCAATGCCTCCATCACCGGCGGCACGCTGATGTTGAGTTCAGCCGCCAGCTTGCGGCGGGAGAGCGCCATGCCGACGGGCAGTTCGCCCTTGAGAATCTGGTTGCGGATTTCCAGGTAAGCCCGCGCCGCCAGCGAATGAGTCGCAGCGATGAAACCAGCCGACGAAATGTCCGGCGCAATTTCCCGGCTAGCGCGGCTGGCGTATTGTTTCTTCATGGCTTGACAGTTGTTTATCTGATATATCAGTATGGCATCAAAGAACCAACGTCGAAATAAACCAGATTGAAAACTTTTAGGCCATGAAAATCTCCCGGCTCTCTCTTCTCCTCGCCCTTGGCATGGCCTCGACATTGACCGCCTGCCGCACACACTCGGCCAGACAGTCCTCGGCGACGCCGTGCATGGCCGTGCTCAGCCGTTTCGCCGCCCCTGATGTGCCGGCGATGGGACCCGGCGAAACCGAGGCGCCGGCCGGCAGATGGACGAATGGCATCACGCTCCCCAACTTGCCCGGCAACGGCCTGGCTCAACACCCGATGCTCTACGCCGGCGAAAACTACAACAAAATGTTCCTCGTCAACGATGGCAAGGTGCTCTGGACCTATTCCACCGGCAAGGGCTTTGAATACGACGATCTCTGGATGCTTTCCAACGGCAACATTCTCTTCACCCGCATGCAATACCTCGCCGAGATCACGCCGGACAAAAAAGTGGCGTGGCGTTACGATTGCGACAACAGCACGGGCACGAATCACACGGAAGTCCACTGTTGCCAGCCCATTGGATTGGACAAGGTTCTGTTCGTCCTGAACGGCCTGCCGCCCAAACTGATGGTCGTCAACATCAAGACCGGGGCGGTCGAGGTCGAGCACGACCTCCCATGCATCCAGCCGCCCGCCGTCAAGAACATCCACGGCGAATTCCGGCGGGCTCGCTACACCGCCCAGGGAACCTACCTCGTTCCCTTCCTCAACATGAGCAACGTCGTGGAATTCGACAAACATTTCAACGAGGTCTGGAATTACAAAATCAGAACGCCGTGGGCCGCCCTCCGGCTCAAGAACGGCAACACGCTGATCACCGATGAGGCGGACAATCTCACCCGCGAGGTCAATCCCAAGGGCGAGACGGTCTGGGAATTCAAGAACACCGATTTGCCGGAGGAATATCGTTTCGCCGTCGCGCCGCAAAGCTGCACGCGACTGGCCAACGGCAACACGATTTTCTGCTCGCGCGGCAGCACCAGTGGCAAAGGCCCGCAGCTCGTCGAAGTCACCCCGGACAAGAAGGTCGTCTGGGTGCTGCAAGATTGGAAGACCTTCGGTTCCGCCTCCGCCGTGCAAATTCTGGATGATCCGGGCATCCCCGAAAATCCCGGCGAATCCGAACACTGAACAAACATCCCGTCATGAATACTATGAAATTATTTTTAATCCTCGTCGCTTCAACCGCGCTGAACGGCTTTTGCGCCGCCCAGGAAGCGCGGCGAAATATTCCCGACATCTCGAAGATCCGGGGATTCAACTACGAATCCGCGCCCACCATCGGCCACAATGAGATGTGGCTCCAATACAATCCGGCGGAAACGGCGCGCGACATGGATTACGCCAAACGGCTCAATCTGAATCAGGCCCGCGTTTTTCTCGGCTATTCCGCCTACCTCACGAACAAGCCGGCGTTTCGCTCGAACCTTGTGAACTTCGTCCGCGTTTGTCACGACCACGGCATCGGCGTCATGGCGACGCTCCAATATCCCAGGGCTTGGGCCACGAACCAGGATTTGTGGCCGCAAGCCAAAGAGTATGCGGCGGATTTGGTGGACACCATCGGGAACGGAAAGGAACCCGGCCTCGCGTTTTGGGACGTTCACAATGAGCCGGGATATTCGCGCATCCAATTCGCGCGGCACATGGCCAGCGTTTTCCGCGAACTGGACAAGGTCACGCCCATCACCATCGGTTCCACCACCGAGGGCGAAATGGAGGCGACCGGCGGCGACCTGGTGGACGTGCTTTGCTTCCACGATTACAGTTCGACGCGCCACCAGATTGACGAGCACATCGAGCGCGCCAAGCAATATGCCGCCAGCCAGGGCAAGCAAATCATGAACACCGAAATCGGCTGCATCGCCCGCTCCAATCCTTACGACGTGACGCTGGAAGAATACATGAAATCGGGCATGGGCTGGTATATTTGGGAACTCATGATTACGCGCCAGTGGGGAACGGTGCATGGAGTTTTTTACGCCGACGGAACGGTGCGTGATCCCTCGATTGTCGCCGCGCTGCTCGGCTTTTACCGTAACCGCGGACCGGATGTCATGCCGGAAGTTCCCGATCGCGAAGGCCGTGTCACCGCCGCCGTGGCTGCGAACCAGCAGTGGCTTGCGGACACCAACGCCGACTGGCAGCTCGGCCTGGATCTGGCGGAGAGGTCGGCAAATCTTCTGGAGGCGGCGCAACTGATTGCCATGCATGAACTGCCGACGCGACAGGTGGATTTGTTGCGCAAAGGGCAGCCGGACATGCCCGCCTTGCGCGCCCTCATCCAGAAATTCACGACGATTCTCGAACCATATCAGTTGCCGGAGGGTGATCCTCTGCGCAGCCGGCCTCCCGGTTGGATAAGGTAACAAATTAAACCACGAACATCCCATCATGAAAACCTTGAAATTCATTTTAGCTTTTGGGGCGTCAGCCGCGCTGAACGGCTTTTGCGCCGACACCAATTCTGTTACTACCAACGCGCCGATCGTCGCAACTAATACGGTTTCGTATGCGCCCTCCATTTTGCCCGGCAACGGGCTGGCGCAGCATCCGTTCCTCTACACCGGCGAGTGGGATTACCGTGGCAACCGTGACCAGACCATTTTTGTCGTCCGCGACGGCAAGGTGGCATGGACGTATTCAATTCCGATCAATGTCACAAACGGCACCAATGTCACGCTTCAGGAACTGGGCGACGCCACGATGCTTTCCAATGGCAATATCGTTTTCTGCCGCAAGGTCGGCGCGAGTGAAATCACGCCGGACAAGAAAATCATCTGGAACATGGACGCGCCCCAAGGCACGGAGATTCATTCCATCCAGCCAATCGGAATTGACCGCGTGCTCGTCACACAGAATGGCAATCCGGCAAAATTGATGCTCATCAACACCGGCACCGGCAAAACGGAAAAGGAATTCACGTTCCCCGTGTTGAATCCGGGAGCCAACCCGCACATACAATTCCGCCGGGTGCATGAGACGAAGGACGGGACGTTCCTCGCGGCACATTTAAGGGATAACAAAGTCGTGGAATATGACGCGGACTTCAAAGAAATCTGGTCGTTCGCCACGCGCCAGCCGTGGTCGGCATCACGGCTTAAGAACGGAAACACGTTGATCACCGCGAATCCCCACACCGTTCTGGAAGTGAACAAGCAGGGCGAAATCGTCTGGCAATTTTCCCAGCAGGACGCGCCGGAGTATAAATTCTTCGTGTTTCAAGAGGCGAGCCGTCTCGCCAACGGCGACACCGTGATTTGCAACTGGTGTCCCTACAACTTGAAAGATCCGAAGCTCTGGCCCGGCTCGGTGCAGGTGCTGGAAGTGACGCCGGAGAAAAAAGTCGTCTGGGCATTGAGCCAATGGAAAAATCCCGACCTCGGCCCGGCTTCTTCCATCCAGTTGCTCGATGAACCCGGCATCGCGGAGAATGGTGACTTGCAGCGGTGATGATTTCGCAATCCACATTATCCGCCAAATCTGGCACCCGCTCCACGCTGCGCTGGTCAATCGCGTTTCTCGTCAGCGCCGCGATTGCGATCAGCTATCTGGACCGGCAGACACTGCCGTGGGCGATCAAGGCGATTCAAACGGACATTCCGTTCAGCAATCAAATAAAGGCTGGCTTGGATTCCGCGTTTCTCGTCACCTATGGATTGATGTATCTCGGCGGCGGCCTGCTGCTGGACCGGCTCGGCACGCGGCGCGGATTTTTGTGCATCATGATTTTCTGGTCGCTCGCGTGCGCAAGCCACGGTCTGGCCGGCGGAGTGATTGCGCTCGCGGCGAGCCGGCTCCTGCTTGGAGTGGGCGAAGGCGGCGGCTTTCCGGCCGCAACCCGCGCGGTGGCGGAATGGTTTCCAGTCAATGACCGCGCCACGGCGATGGGTATCATCAACGGCGGCACGGCAGTCGGAGCGGTGGTTGCGCCGCCGCTCATTGCAATCATTTTAACAAATGCAAACTGGCTCGGCCTCGCGCCGTGGCGCTGGGTTTTCTTTCTGACCGGCGCGCTCGGATTGCTGTGGACGATTTGGTGGTGGCACAGTTACGACACGCCGGAAAATAGCAGTGGCACGGGTGTCTCGCCCATGCCAACACAAGAAACTCACGGGCGAGACGCCCGTGCCACTACGGAAAACGAAACCAAAATCTCGCTCGCCAGTTTGCTTCAACACCGCGAAACGTGGGCGGTCGTGGGCGCAAAATTCTTGAGCGACGGCGCGTGGTATTTTTATCTGTTCTGGCTCCCGAAATATTTGTTCGACGCCTTTCAACTCGACATCAGAACGGCGGGCAGCGTCGGCTGGATCCCTTACGCTGCGTCGGGCGTCGGCTGTCTGGTCGGCGGCGGATTTTCGAGCTGGCTGCTCAAACGCGGCCTGTCGGTGAACGGGTCGCGCAAACTCGCGCTCGGTGCCAGCGCGGCGCTGATGCCGTGGGTGATGTTCGCGCCGCAATTGCATTCCGTCGGCTGGGTGATTTTTATTTTCAGCCTCGCGTTTTTCGGCCAGCAATCGTGGTCCACGCTGGTTATGATTCTGCCCACGGACATGATTTCCCGCCGCGCGGTCGGCACGCTTGCGGGCCTCGTCGGTTTCGGCGGCGCGATGGGCGGTGTGTTGCTCGGCCAGATCGTCGGCTGGCTGCGCGACCACGGCTACAGCTACACGCCCGCGCTGATGATTTCCGGCTCGATGCACATCGCCGCGTTCATTTTGATTTGCCTCGTCATCCCAAAAATTCAACCGCTCAAACTCTCAACCACGGATAAACACGGATGAACACGGATTCCAGAAATAACAAAGGCACAACGGTTCGCCCCTTGGTGTCTTTGTCTTTTGTTGTCTTATCCGTGTTTATCTGTGTCCATCCGTGGTCAAAAACAAACAAATAAAAATGAAGATCAAAGAAATCCGCACCCGCGTCATCGAATGGCGCGGCAAAACCGTCCCGCTCCCGCCGCATTTTTGCACGAACCCGATGGACGCCGTTTCGCCCATGCTGACAAAATCCACGATGGGCACGTTCGCGTTTCACAGCTGGCTCATCGTGGAGATTTTCACCGACAACGGCCTCGTCGGCATCGGCAACGCCGCTCTCTCGCCGCGCGTGACGAAACAGGTCATTGACCTTTACCTCAAGCCGCTGCTCATCGGCCAAGACCCGTGGGACACGGAATTTCTCTGGCAGCACATGTATCGCAAGACGATGGCGTTTGGGCGCAAAGGCATTGGCATGGTCGCCATCAGCGCGGTGGACATCGCGCTCTGGGACATTCTTGGCAAGTCCGCGAAGCAGCCGGTTTATCGCCTGCTCGGCGGCCGCACGAAACCAAAAATTCCCGTCTATGCGAGCCGGCTTTACAGCACGCCGCTGGACGAACTCGCTCGCGAATCCAAAAAATACAAGGACGAAGGTTACAAGGCGATGAAGCTGCGGTTCGGCTGGGGACCGACGGACGGCGCGGAAGGCATGCAAAAAAATCTCGCGCTCGTCCGCACCGTGCGCGAGGCGGTCGGCGACGGCGTTGACATCATGGCTGACGCCTACATGGGCTGGAATCTGGATTACGCCAAACGCATGATTCCCCTGCTCGAACCGTTGAATCTCCGCTGGCTCGAAGAACCCGTGATTCCCGACGACATTCACGGTCTGGCGGAACTGAAAAAAACCGGACGCATTCCCATCGCAAGCGGCGAACACGAATTCACGCTCTACGGTTTCCGCGAACTCATCGAGGCGCGTGCGGTGGACTACATCCAGTTCGACACGGACCGCGTCGGCGGCATTTCGCAGGCGCGCAAGATCGCCGCGCTTGCCGAGGCGCATTCGATTCCCGTGATTCCGCACGCCGGGCAGATGCACAACTATCACATCGTCATGGCCAGCCTGAATTCGCCGATGGCCGAGTTTTTCCCGCCCGTGGATGTCGAGGTCGGCAACGAGCTGTTCTGGTATTGCTTCAACGGCGAGCCGACGCCAAAGGATGGCTGCATTGAACTGGACGAAAACACGCCTGGCCTCGGCCTGACAGTCAACGAAGAAAAGCTGAAGAACTTCGAGGTGATCGAATGATGCGGCTGGTTCAAATCCAAAATAACGGCACACGCCGCGTGGCACTCGTCGAGGAACCGTGCTTGCGCCTGCTGGCGGGCGTGGAGTCCATTTACGAGCTGGCCGCCGGCCTCGATTCCGCCGGTGGTTCGCTGGCAAAGATTGTTGGCGAATCGCTTTCGACCAGGCGCCTGGACTACGACGCCGTTTATTCCGGCAACTCCGAGTGGCATCTGCTGCCGCCCATCAGCCATCCTTGGGAGCCGGCCCGCTGCCTCGTTTCCGGCACCGGCCTCACGCACCTCGGCAGCGCGGAAAATCGCCAGAAAATGCACCTGGCCGGGGAATCGGAACTCACCGACAGCATGAAAATGTTCCTTCTCGGTGTCAAGGGCGGCAAGCCAGCGTTGGGCAAAATCGGCGTCGCGCCCGAATGGTTTTACAAAGGCTGCGGCACGATTTTACGCGCCCACGGCGAACCTCTCGACGTGCCGCCTTACGCGGAAGACGGCGGTGAGGAGGCAGAGATCGCGGGAATTTATTTCATCGGCGCGGACGGAAAGCCGCACCGCCTCGGCATGGCCATTGGCAATGAATTTTCCGACCACAAATTCGAGAGGAAAAATTACCTGAACCTCGCCGGCTCGAAAATCCGCAACTGTTCCCTCGGCCCGGAACTGGTGATTGATCCCGAATTTCAATCCGTGCCCGGCAGGGTGACAATCAAGCGCGGCGTCGGCGAACTTTGGTCGAAGGATATTGTCACCGGCGAAAATGAGATGTGCCACAGCCTCGCCAACATTGAACATCATCATTTCAAGTTTGAAACGCACCGCCGCCCCGGCGATGTGCATGTGCATTATTTCGGCGCGTGCGCCTTGAGTTTCGGCGACGGCGTGCAGCTCGCCGACGGCGACGAGATGGAAATTGCCTTCGCCGGTTTTGGCCGCGCGCTGCGCAATCCATTGCGCGTTGTGCATGGCGAGGCTACCTTGGTCACAGTCAAATCTCTTGCATGAATTCGATTTGCCAGCGGTATTTGAACTGGAGCGCCGGTCTCCGGCCCGGCGAATTCAAAGTTTTGCACACCTTCGCGCCGGGCCGGAGACCGGCGCTCCAAAGATAATTATGAGCAAACCACGCATCGCATTTCTTGGATTGGGAATCATGGGTTCGGGCATGGCTCGACGGCTGCTCGCCAACGGCTTTCCGTTGACGGTTTTCAACCGCAGCGCGGAAAAGGCCGGACCGTTCGCGGCGGAAGGCGCGCGCGTCGCCGGTTCACCGCGCGACGCGGCGGCGCAGGCGGACGTGATCATCAGCATGGTGGCAGATGACGTTGCGGCGCGCAATCTATGGCTGGGCGGGAACGGCGCGCTCGCCGCCGCCAGGCCCGGCGCGGTCTGCATCGAATGCAGCACGGTCACGGTTGGTTGGGTGCGCGAACTTTCCGCCGCAGTCACCGCGCGCGGCGGCGAATTTCTCGACGCGCCGGTGACGGGCAGCAAAACCCACGCGGCAGCGGGGGAACTTTGCTTTATCGTCGGCGGCAATGCCGCCACGCTGGAAAAGGCGCGTCCGGTTTTGGCGGCAATGAGCAAGGCCATCATTTACCTTGGCCCGACGGGCAGTGGCGCGATGGTTAAGCTGATCAATAATTTCGTCTGCGGCGTGCAGGTCGCGGCGCTGGCCGAGGCGCTGGCAATGATTGAACACAGCGGACTTGACCGGGCGAAGGCTTTGGAAGTTTTGACCGGCGGCGCGCCGGGCAGCCCGCTGGTGAAAGCCGTTTCCGCGCGGATGACCACGCCTGATTTCACGCCGAATTTTCTTCTGCGGCTGATGGCGAAAGACCTCGGCTACGCGATTCAGGAAGGCGCCAAGCTTTCGGTCGAATTAGTCACGGCCACGGCGGCGCTGGAAGATTTTCAGCGCGCCATTGCCACCGGGCACGGCGAGAAAGACATCGCGGCGATTGTTGAACCAATGCGGAAAAAATAATTAACAGTTCAAAACCCCATGCCCATGCATCCTGTTTTAATTGCCGGCCAATGGCGCGCGGCCAAATCCAGCGGAACATTTCAGGCGGAAAATCCGGCGACCGGAGAAAAGTTGCCGGGCGAATTTCCCATCAGCACCTGGGCGGATTGCGACGCCGCGCTCGACGCCGCTGCCGGAGCCGCGTGCATTTTGCGCACGCTGCCGCCGGAACAGATCGCAAATTTTCTGACGCGCTTCGCCGAGCGCATCGAGGCGCGCAAATCCGAACTGGTCGAAATCGCGCACGCCGAAACCGCGCTGCCGAAATCGCCCCGCCTCGCCGACGTGGAGTTGCCGCGCACGACCGGCCAGTTGCGCCAGGCCGCCGCCGCCGCGCTGGAAGGCTCGTGGGCGATGCCGACGATTGATGCGAAATTGAACATCCGGTCCACGCTCGCGGCCATCGGACCGGTTTTAATTTTCGGGCCGAATAATTTCCCGTTTGCCTACAACGGCGTTGCGGGCGGCGATTTTGCGGCGGCAATTGCGGCGGGAAATCCTGTCATCGCCAAGGCGCATCCGTGCCATCCGAACACGTCGCGTTTGCTCGCGGAAGAAGCCATTGCGGCGGTGCGCGAAACCGATCTGCCGCCCGCCGCGGTGCAGATGATTTACAACCTTGCGCCGGAGGACGGTTTGCGGCTCGTGACGGATCGCCGGCTGGGCGCGGTCGGTTTCACCGGCAGCCGCGCGGCCGGACTGAAACTCAAAGCGGCGGCGGACGCCGTCGGTAAACCGTTTTACGCCGAACTTTCCAGCTTGAATCCGGTGGTGATTTTGCCGGGCGCGCTGGCGGAGCGCGGCGCGAAAATCGTCGAGGAATTCACCGGCAGTTGCCTGATGGCGAGCGGACAATTTTGCACGAGTCCGGGGCTGATGATTTTATTTGCCGGCGGCGCGGCGGAACAATTCATCGCCGGCGTGAAGGCGAAACTGGAAAACGTGACACCGGGAACTTTGTTGTCTGCCGGCGTTGCGCGCAGTCTCGCCGCCAGCGTGAAAATGCTTCAGGCGGCGGGCGCGGAACTGGTCACCGGCGGTTCGCCGCTGCTGGGAAATCGTTTTGAGAACACGCTGCTCCGGGTATCTGGCAAGAAGTTTTTGGCCGCGCCGGAAAAATTGCAGACGGAGGCGTTTGGCAACGCGTCGCTGTTCGTCCTTGCGCGTGATGAAGCCGAAGTCAAGGCGATCCTCGATCATCTTGAAGGCAATCTCACCGGCGGCTTTTATTCCGACACGGCTGGCAGTGATGATGCGATTTATGCGCGGCTTGCCCCGCTATTAAGAACGCGAGTCGGGCGTTTTTTGAACGACAAGATGCCGACCGGCGTCGCGGTCAGTGCTGCAATGAACCACGGCGGGCCGTTTCCGGCGACGGGGCATCCGGGTTTCACCGCCGTCGGCATTCCCGCGTCACTGCGCCGCTTCGCCGCGCTGCATTGTTATGACAACGTCCGCCCATCGCGCCTGCCCGCCGCGCTCCGCGACAAAAATCCAAATGGGAAAATGTGGCGGCTGATTGATGGCAACTGGTCGCACGAAGATATTTCCGCATAACTGATTCACTCAACCGCTGATCATGAAAACAAAAAAAACAATCAACCGCAGAAAATTCATCCGCACCGCCGTCACGGGCGCAGCCGCGGCCGGCGTTGCCTCGACGCTTCGCCCCATTCAAATGCTGGCGGCTGCGGTTGAGGAGAAGAAACCCAGCGCTCCGGCCAAAATGCCCGCGCGCCCGCTCGGACAGACCGGCCATCAGGTTTGCCAGTTCAGCCTTGGCGGCCAGGGTTTGCTGGAGATTCCCGGCCATACCGACGAAGCCGTGGCGATCATCAACCGCGCCATTGATCTCGGCGTCAACTATCTCGATACG
>Ga0224534_1000239_pt1 | contig 37007 bp, 27 predicted proteins | sample 714E12024metaG_FD_172012 | JGI IMG/M metagenome (GOLD analysis project Ga0224534, IMG submission 172012) | Peat soil microbial communities from Stordalen Mire, Sweden - 717 E1 20-24 | ecosystem: Environmental > Terrestrial > Soil > Wetlands > Peat | place: Sweden: Norrbotten County, Stordalen... | reverse complement strand
TGGACGGTCAATCGGGCATTCTGGTGATAGTCCATTCGATCTCTCCTTGAAAAACTGATTGCTCGTTACAACCAGCTTCTCTCGTTCAGATCGAATGGACAACCTCCTGAAACTTCACACCTAGAGCCCGTCTCATAAATAACCACCTGCCTTACCAGCCGCACAAGATACTCCGAATCGCCAAAAGCAATCAAATGGCGCCTCTGAACCTGCAACGGCACCCGACCGCCTCAAATCATCCCTCCTGACATCGTTCCTTCGCATAGCTCCAGGCCGAAAATGCCGGATTAACGGCAACCGGATCATCGGTCACGATGAATGGGTCCGGTCCAGAATGCGTATACACCTCGTATCGTTCCGCCGCCGTCGCATCAGGTGGAGTCTCGACCTTGAGAAAGCGGTCTACCATGCGTTTGCAAGCCGCAACCGCCTCGTCCAGAGTGGCGAAATCACCCAACTTATATCGTGCGTCGTCGGGTGGGAGGCTGAAGTTGTCATCCACATAGACCGAATAGGTATGCCCCAATCTCGCCATATTGCCTCTTCCCGCCATTCCCATGCTCTGCTCTGCCGACCAGCCCAATATACAAGGTCTCGGACAGAACTGCGTACCGCCCCGATCCACTTCAAAATGTGCGAATTATGATGCGCAGGCATTTATGAGACCGCTTCTAGTCCCTGTTCCCTGCCCCCTGCTACACTCGTTTCGTGCCCGACCAAGCCAAGCCGCCCGTCTTTCTGCTCGACACCATGTCGTTCATCTTTCGCGCCTACCACGCGATGCAGCGGAGCCGGCCGATGTCTACCCGCGACGGGCTGCCCACGGCGGCTACCTACGTCTTCGTGAACATGATCAAGAAATTGCGGCAGGATTTTGCGCCGCGCTACTTTGCCGCGGTCTTCGATGTGAGCGGCGAGGTCTTCCGCGACGAACGCGCCCGCGCCATGGGGCCGCTGCGCAAGTGGAACTCGAAGACGCAGAGCTTCGACGAGGTGAGCTACGAGGGCTACAAGGCCAATCGGGAGTCCATGCCCGAAGACCTGAGGCGGCAGATACCGTACATACGGAGGGCGCTGGAGGCGCTGCGCATACCCATCCTGGAATCTGTGGGCTTCGAGGCCGACGATGTGATCGGAACGTTGGCCCGCGAGGCGGCAGAACGGGAACATGAGGTCTTCATCGTCTCCGGCGACAAGGACATGATGCAGTTGGTCACGCCACAGGTGAAGGTGCTGAACCCGCAGAAAGACAACCTGATCCTGGACCCCGCCAAAGTGACTGAAACGCTGGGTGTGCCGCCGGAAAAGGTGGTGGATGTGATGGCCCTGCGCGGCGATGCGGTCGATAACATCCCCGGCGCGCCGGGCATCGGCGACAAGGGGAGCGTGGAGCTGATTCTGGAGTTCGGCAGCGTGGAGGCCGTGCTCGACCGGGCCGCGGAGGTCAAACGCAAGAGCTATCGCGAATCGCTGGAGCAGAACCGGGACGCCGTTCTGCTATCGAAAGAACTTGTCACCATAGACTGTCATGTGCCGCTGGAACTGGACCTGAGCGCGATGGAGACGCAGCCGCCGGACATCGAGGCTTGCCGCGAACTCTTTACGGAGCTTGAGTTTACGTCGATGCTGCGGGACTTAGGGCCTGCGGCCGGCGGACCTTTGGTCGAGATGGTGGAAGAACCAACCACCGACCAGGCCGCCGCGTTTTATGCCGGCGCACGGGAACATGGCTTTGCTTTTGCGCTCGATGCGGCTGCACCCGCTGCGCAAGAGGAAGAAGAGGAAGCTCCGCAAACGCTCTCGCTGCTCGATGTGGCCGAGGCCGCGGAGAAACAGGCCAGCTTTGGCGTGGGCGTGTGCGCGGAGCCTGCGATTGCTCTCCACCCCGGCGACAAAGACCTGTCGCCGGGGACCCCGGCGCTGCGCCTGCCGCTGACGCCCGAACTGCGCGCCCTGCTTGAAGACGCCGCCGTGCCTAAGCGGGTGCACGATTGGAAGTTGGCGCTCCATGTGCTGAGCGGGCTTGGAGTTGAGCTGCGTGGCGCTGTGGACGACACCATGCTACTCTCCTACGCGCTCAATCCGACGCACGCTACGCAGTCGCTGGCGGATGTGGCGGCGCGGCACGGGCAGGCTGCGCCGAATTCGCCGGCGGCGGGCGCGGCGGCCATTCATGCACTGGTTCCGGCGCTGCGGGCTGAGGTGGAAAAGGCGGGGGTGGGACGGGTTTATCAGGAGATCGACCTGCCGCTGGCGCCGGTGTTGTTTCGCATGGAACGGGCCGGGGTCCGCATTGATAAAGGCGCATTGGACATTCTTTCTAAACGGTTTAGCGTGGAATTGGAGCGGGTGGGCGAGCGCATCTTCGAGCTGGCGGGACGGCGGTTCAACATCAATTCGCCGAAGCAGCTTGGAGTGGTGCTCTTTACTCATCTGGGTTTGCCTGCGCCGGCCAGCCGGGGGAAGGGGAAGGCTGTTTCGACCGCGCAGGACGTTCTGGAGGCGCTGGCGGAGAAGCATGAGGTTCCCAGGCTGGTGCTTGAATACCGGCACCTGTCGAAGCTCAAGTCCAACTATATCGACGCTTTACCGCTGCTGGCCGATTCCGATTCGCGGGTCCACACGACGTTTATGGCGGCGGCGACGGCGACCGGACGGCTGTCGTCGGTGAACCCGAATTTGCAGAACATTCCGATTCGGACGGAGCTGGGGCGGGAGATTCGGGCGGCGTTTACGGCGTCGCCGGGGACGCAACTGCTTTCGGCGGATTATTCGCAGATCGAGCTGCGGCTCCTGGCGCACTTCAGCGGGGACCCGCTGCTGGTGGGGGCATACGCGCAAGACGACGATATTCATACACTTACGGCGAGCGAGGTGTTCGGCGTTCCGGCCGACCAGATGGATAAACAGACGCGCAACCGCGCGAAGGCGGTGAATTTTGGCATCGTCTACGGGATTTCGGCGTTCGGGCTGGCGCAGCAACTGGGGATTCCGCAGGCGGAGGCACGGGCTTATATCGAGCGGTATTTTGCGCGATACGAAGGCGTTAAGCGGTTCATAGAAAAGACCTTGGAGCAGACGCGGCGGGAGGGGAGCGTGCGCACGATGTTCGGGCGGGTGCGGCCGATTCCGGACATCGAGAGCAGGAACCCGAACCAGCGTGGATTTGCCGAGCGGACGGCCATCAATACGCCTCTGCAGGGCACGGCGGCGGACCTGATCAAGCTGGCCATGATCGCCATCGACCGCCAGTTGACCGAGCGCAAGCTCAAGACACGCATGGTTTTACAGGTGCACGACGAGCTGCTGTTCGAGGTTCCCACGGAGGAGACTGCTGAGGTGGAGACGCTGGTGCGGACGGAGATGGAGGGGGTTGTGAAGCTCGACGTTCCGCTGGTGGCCGACCTGGCGTTTGGGGCGAACTGGAGAGACTTGTGAGAACAGGGAACAGGGAGCAGGGAACAGGGACTAGGGACTAGGGACTAGGAAACAGGGATCAGGTGGAAGTTGAAAAGCCGACCTGCAGGCGTACATATTTGTTGACCTGGAGGGCGGCAAACAGCCCGATTCCATTCCAATTCGAGAAAATGACGCCTTGCGGGTGCGCAGAACAATGAAAAAGGACGCCTGGAGGTCCGCAAACAAGAGCAAAAGAACGCGAAAAAGGTCAAAAATAGGCGTTTTTTGCGCCTGTTTGGCGGCGAATTTGTACATAATTTATGTACATAATTGCCGGTTTGGAGGGTCATCGGATCGGGAAACGCAAGGGCGTTTGCGGAACCAATATGGCTGAACGCAAAAACAGTCTCGCCCGCTCAGCCCTACTGGCGCGAGATGCAACGGTCATCAGGATTAGGTCGGAGGCGATGCTCGTTTGCGTCGGGGAGGAGCTCAGAGCGTCTGGCCGTAAGTGGACCGGCTTGCACCGGGGTTGTGAAAAACGATTCTCGTTTGCCTGGCGATCGGACTGTGATACAGTTCCGTGCAAAAGGAAATCAATTCTGAGGTGATAAGGCGGTTCACATGCTTGAGGCTTTGTTCACTGCGCTTGGGTTGGTGCTGGGAGGGGTCGCGACGGTGGTCGGACTGTTGCATGATGAGAAGCCCTCGATTCCCAGGAAGGTTCTTTTCATCTTGGCTTCCGTTGGCGTCGCCGTTGGGTTGATCACAACCTACGTGCAATATCAAGATCGCAAAACGGCCGACAAAGCAGCGGATGATGCTAGGCAGCGACTGACGGCGATTCAGGACAAAGTCGGCGATCTTGCGCAAGTGGACGGTTCTGTACAGACCAAGATGGAAGACTTGACGATGCTCGATAAACTCGGGGGCGGACAATACTACGTAGTCATTGATACCTTCAAAAAGTCCAGTGCCCCTGATGACAAAGATTTCGCCAGTGTCAAGAACAGGCTGACGCTTCTCTATCCCAACGCAGAAGCAAACGGGCTCCTTTGGACCTCGCCGGCCCCGGGCAGCCCAACTAGGTACGAGCTTAGATTTGGCAGGAATCTAACCCCATCTTCTGCTGAGATCTTCCTGAACCTTGCAAATCAGGGGCTGGCGAACGGCCATGCCTTGATTCGTCGCGAGCGTTAGCCTTTGACGTTCTAACGCACCGTTTGAACAATCTAGCGTCAGTCCGCGCAGAATGAGGGCCTTCGATCCGACGCCATTCAGGCGGTCTTGATGAGGACTTGAATTTAGCAGCGATTCGGAGAGATTGATTTTCCCGCCCGCGGGCTGTGAGAATGTTTATGAAACATGCTCTAGCAATTTCAGGCCGAGTTCTGTGCGCGCACTCGATCGACGACGCGCCTTAGCTCAAGTTCAGGCACTCTGCGTAACACAGTGTCACTTGCTGATATTTGTTCAACAACTGCCTTTCCCCCTGCTTCCCGCCATCGGTCGGCAGCACCCCATAGGCTGGCATAACGTTCTGGTTTCTGATCCTGCACTTTGACTCGGTATAGGTCTGTCATACGTTACCTCTCAACCATTTAAGTGACGCAATCTTCTAACTGAAAGTCACAGAATGAACTCTGGATAGAGACCTGGCCCAAAGACATTCTGTTGTTTATATCCGTCCATAATCAGCCGTTTATTAGCCAGAGTGTACTTGATTGCGATATCTGGTTTGCGGCCTTCCTCGATGCTTCCGTCCACATAGTGCAGGATGAACCAGTCATCCCGATTTGCCGCCTTGCGCACGTACATCGCAGGTCGCTCGCCGTTTGGCGCGTAGTAAATGACATCTGCAACGGTTTCGCCTTCCTGGCTTGCCTGTTGCGAAACTGGTGTGACAGGGCGGTTTGCGACGGGACGGTCAAGTAGTCGGAGCAGGCTGTCCCGGATGTCCTCGTATGAGTCGCTAGACGAATCCTTGGCAAGACGGCTTGCAAAGGCTGGGCTGTACTCAAGCAACTCCTCTGTAGTAATCCCGTGCCAGATAGGCAGGATGAGCTTGCGTCCGTTCCTTTCCAGCGCAAATAATCCATTGAACTCGTGGTCTGTCCACTTCTTTCCAGCCAGGAATGCTTTTGAGAATACAACGATTCCATAGCGGCAGTTCGCCAACCCATGATCGATCTTATTGCGCAGATCATCTCCCCATTCCAGGGTGAGTCGGTCGTACCAAACATCGATGCCGGCCGCCTTCAATGCCTCAACCAGCGGCTCGACGTAGGACTTGTCTTCCGACGCATGCGAGATGAACACGTCCCAATTCTCTATGTCTAGCCTGCTTCGAAGCTGAGCAGTTTCCCTCAGTTCCGCAGTAGTAACTTGACTTGGAACGGTTGAGCGTGCCTCAGCTTCCAATGTTAGAAGGGTTATAAAGTCGTTGAGTCTCTGTTGCATTTTCCCCCCTAACCCCTGCAAATTGGCCACGTGTGCTCTATAGCGATCAGGTGTGGCACCGGCGAAACATGAACAGAGTTGCTGCATTATGTCCTGCGCCCGAACAACCTCATGGTCAATAACCTCTTTCACCATCTGCCGCAACCAGAGCACGACGTCTTTTGGAACCGTCGCGCCTTCGAATGGATCGATATATATCTCTTTGAATGCGCCCTCTATAGTTTGAAATGCTTCATCGACCGCATCTGAGGTTTTCTGCAAATACTTCCCGCAGCTTGCTATTCCCTCATTCGAATAGAGCACTACAAGGTCGTTGGTTGCTCTTATCGCTGGGCTGTATAGATTACCAGTCTGCAAATTGAGCTTAATCTGTGCGGCGCGTCCAAAGTTCGTTAGCTGGTCGTTCGTATGCTCGTTCATATCTGGGTCTCCGGGTGCTTCTTGCAACCCGCATCCAAACAAGGATAAGCCAGATGCGTACTCTGGCGCAAAATCGCCAAGTCGCTCATCGAGCAGTGATCGGTAATGAAAAGCCGGCATGGAGGAATTGATCGGATGCCCGGAATCCCAGAGGTTCTGGATTGTTTCCGTTTCGCGGGCTTTCCGGAGGGCGAACGATGGGCGAATGGATCGTTGGTGCGGATTCGTGCTCTGGAGCCGCGGCTTGCCGGGTGAGGATGACTAGAGCGTGTTTTAAAAATGGCTCAGCAGTTGATGGTTGTGATCCCTCAGGGGCTAAAGCCCCTTGTTTTGTGGCCCTTTTCGGCACGACTGAAGTCGTGCCCTGATACAAGGCGGCTTTGCGGCCCTTTTCGGCACGGCACCCGGCACCCGGCGCGGCGGCAGCTTGCCGGGTGAGGATGAAGAAAAGTGATCCAGATCACTGAAAAGTCATGCGGGTTGGCGTAGATGTTGTTTGTGGCGTAGTTTGGGGCGGCGCCACCCAGGGGACCTGTGATTCAGTTCTGGGGCGCGCCTCATTCCCTCAGGGGCTAAAGCCCCACATTCATTTTGCTGCATTTACGGCACGACTAAAGTCCCACCCCATCGACGAAGACCTGTCGATGGGGACCCCGGGAAAAGTCGTGCCCTGACACAAAACCAGAGTTCTTCAATTAAGGTCGTGCCCTAGGTCTCTGACCGCGTGATTTCGTTCTTTGAGATTTGTGGCATCCCACCCTTTCGCCAGGAAAAAGGCGAAAGGATGGGGCACGGAACTGGTACAACAACAAACGGTCAGAGACCTAGTACGAAACCGGAGTTTTTCAACAAGTTCCTATGTTCGATGAGGATCGGATTCGAGGATAACCGCTTTGCGTTGAATGGTTTCGCCTCAGCGGATCAAGTCTCGCCCTTGCTGAAACCGGTCCTGGCAGCCGGGGGGCAGCCGGGGGGCAGCGGGGGCAGCGGGGGGCAGCGGGGGAGTGGGTGCAGAGAAAAGCCATGATGAATACGATGCACATCGCCAGCCGACGGGATTTTCTGAAGAAGGCTCTCAGTGGGGCCGCGGTTCTGGGCGCAGGCGGCGGGACGGGGCTGCTGGCGGCGGCGGAACAGGGAGCGGCGGGGGCGAAATCCAGGGTTGCGATTGCCCACGATGCCCTGCTGCGCGGCGCCGGTTCCACGCCAGGCTCCAGCGTGGACGCGCGCCGGATGCTGGCGCTGCTGGATCGCGCCATGCAGGCCCTCTTCGACCGGGATCACGCGATCGAGGCGTGGAAGAAGCTGGTGCGTCCCGGCGAACTGGTGGGAGTGAAGGTGAATACTCTGGGGGGACGCGGAATCTCAACCAACCCGCAGCTGGTGGAAGCCATTTGCGAACGGCTGCAGGAGGCCGGAATCAAGGCCGGCGAGATCGTGGTGTGGGATCGCGAGACGGAGGAACTGGAACGCGCCGGATTCCATGTGGCGGAGAACGGAAACGGAGTTCAATGCTACGGGACCGACCGGGTGGATTACGAACAGGAACTGGTTATGCATGGCAGCGTGGGCAGCCGGTTGTCGAAGATTCTGACCCAACGCTCGAACGTGCTGATCAATGTTCCGGTGCTGAAAGACCATGACGGCGCCGGCGTGACGATTGCGCTGAAGAACATGTATGGCGTCATTCATAACCCGAACAAGTACCATCCCAACGGCTGCGATCCGTACATCGCGGACCTGAACATGCTGCCGGAGATCAGGAGCAGGATGCGATTGTGCATCTGCGATGCGACCACGGCCATGTACGAGGGCGGACCGGCATACAAGCCGGAACACAGTTGGAAGAACAATGCGCTGCTGGTTTCGCAGGATCCGGTTGCGCTGGACTACACCGGCTGGCAGATCATCGAGCGCAAGCGGGCCGAAAAGGGATTGAAGACGCTGGAGGCCGAGGAGAGAGCGCCGCGCTACATTGCGACAGCGGCCGACCAGGAACATCGGCTGGGCACGAACGATCCGAAGAGAATTACGACGGTCGAGGCATAGCCGGGGGCCTACCCTTCGGCCGCCACGGCGACCGCGAAGGATGGGCGCCCATGGGAGGTTCAAGATGTTTTGTGAGCTGCAAGCGCTGAAAAGCGAGAGTATCGATGTTCGCGGAAGGCGAAGCCCGCTCGATCGCCGCTCGTTTTTGAAGTGCGCGCTGGCTTCGGGAGCGGCGCTGGGGCTGAGCGAGGCGGCCCATTCCGCCACCGGGATCGCTGCGGAGGCAGGGCAGCAGAAGCAGGACGATTCGCAATTTGTGGTGGAAGCGAAGTTCTACCAGAAACTTCAGAATCGGAAGATCAAGTGCAAGCTGTGTCCGCGCGAATGCACGGTGGGCGATAAGGAACGCGGCTACTGCGGAGTGCGGGAGAATCGCGGAGGAATCTACTACACGCTGGTGCATTCGCGGGTGTGCGCGGCGCACGTGGATCCCGTCGAGAAGAAGCCGCTCTTCCACTACCTGCCGGGGACGGTGGCTTTCTCGCTGGCCACGGCCGGCTGCAACGTCAACTGCAAATTCTGCCAGAACTGGGACATCTCCCAGGCGCGCCCGGAACAGATTCCCGCCGAATACGCGCCTCCGCAACGGATTGTCGAGCTGGCGAAACAGTACAGTTGCCCGACGATCGCCTACACCTATAGCGAGCCGGTGGTCTTCAGCGAATTCCTGATGGATGTGGCCGATGCCGGGCACGAAGCCGGAATCCGCAGCGTGGTGGTGTCGAACGGCTACATGCAGGAGGAGGCGCTGAAGGCCGCGTACGGAAAGATGGACGCGGTCAAGATCGACCTGAAGGCGTTCACTGAGTCGTACTACAGCAAAGTGGTCACGGGGCAGTTGAAACCGGTGCTGGATTCGCTGGTCACGCTCAAGAAAATGGGCAAGTGGACGGAGATTGTTTACCTTGTGATACCCACTCTCAACGACGGCGACCAAGAATTCCGCGGGCTGGCGCAATGGATCAAGACGAACCTGGGCGCGGATGTGCCGCTGCATTTCACGCAATACCATCCGGAATACCTGTTGAAGAACCTGCCCATCACGCCGGTCGAGACCCTGGAACGCGCCAAGGCGATTGCCGACGCCGAGGGGCTGCACTACGTCTACATCGGCAATGTGCCGGGACATCCCGCGCAGAATACCTATTGCCCGCAGTGCAGGCGCATGCTGGTGGAACGGGTAGGATTTACGGCGAGCCAGATGCTGATCCAGAAGGGCGGTTGCCCATTCTGCCATCACCCCATCCCGGGCGTCTGGCACATATAAGCGCGCAGAGGAGGCTCGGCAAATGAACATCGAGAAAAGCTTCAGATGGGGTTGGCTGGCGGTTTCAGTGATCGCGCTCCTGGTGCTCGCGCCCCTCAAGGACACACGCGCCGACGGACAAGAAAAGGCGGGACAAGGGAACGCCAACGTGGAGAAAGCGACACAGGAGGGTGCGAAGGTGAGGCAAGCTGGAGTTGCGGGCAGTTTCTATCCGGCCGATCCAAAGGAACTTTCGGCAATGATCGACGAGATGCTGGCTCATGCGTCCGAGCCGCCGATCAAAGAGCAGATCCTGGCCGTGGTTGCGCCGCACGCCGGGTACGAGTTCTCCGGTCCCGTGGCTGCCTACACCTACGCGGCGCTGAAGGGGCGCAAGTTCTCGCGCGTCGTGGTGATTGCGCCGTCACATTACGAATCCTTCGACTTCACTTCTGTTTATGAAGGCGACGGTTACGCGACGCCGCTGGGGACCGTGCAGGTGGACAAAGCGTTTGCGCGGCAGTTGGCGCTGATGAGCCCGACCATGCGGCTTTCCAGCCAGGGACACAATGCCACGCCGGCAGGCGCCGAACATGCGGTCGAGGTGGAGTTGCCGTGGCTGCAAAAGGTGTTGGGCGATTTCAAACTGGTGCCCATCGTCATGGGAGACCAGAGCTACGAAAACAGCCGCGCGCTGGGAGTGGCCCTGGCAAAGCTGATCAAGAGCGACGGCAAGGGCAGCGAAACGCTGGTTCTGGCCAGCTCCGATCTGTCGCACTACCACCCCTACGACGAGGCGGTGAAGATCGACCACAAGACGCTTCATGCGCTGGAGGCGTGGGACTACTACAGCATGTCGCAAAACTTCCAGACGCGGGTATGGGAAGCCTGCGGCGGCGCGCCCATCGTGGCCGCAATGATCTACGCCGAACGCATGGGAGCGAATCAGGCCAAGGTGCTCAAGTATGCGAATTCAGGCGATGTCACAGGCGATCACTCGCGCGTGGTCGGATACAGCGCGGATGTTTTTGTGAAAGCTCCAAGCGGAAAGGCAACGGAAACTCCGTTCTCACTCAGCGAGCAGGAGAAGAGCGAGTTGCTGGCTCTGGCCCGCAAGTCGGTGGAGTATATGGTTCAGGAAAAGAACCCGTATGAGCCGGCCGCGAGCGCAAGCGAAACGCTGAACCAGGAACACGGCGCGTTTGTGACTCTCAAGGAGTCCGGCGCGCTGCGGGGATGCATCGGCTACACCTCGGCGGTTAAACCTCTCTACATGACCGTGCGGGACACGGCCACGCTGGCCGCCCTGCGCGATCCACGATTTCAGCCGGTGGCCGCATCGGAGCTGCCGCAACTCGAATACGAGATCTCCGTGCTGTCGCCCCTGCGGCGCGTCACGGACGTTGAACAGATCAAGGTCGGCGAGCACGGATTGCTGATGAAGAACGGCGCATACGAGGGCCTCTTGCTTCCGCAGGTGCCGGTGGAAGAGAAATGGGACCGGCAGACATTTCTGGAGCAGACCTGCCGCAAGGCGGGCATGGGCTCAGGTTGCTGGAAGGATGAGGACACCGACATCTTCATGTTTACGGCGGTGGTATTCGGCGAGCACAAGCCGTAGGAGCTTCCTGTAATGGTGCTGTTTCCGGGTTGGCGACAATCCGCCCGCAACCGCGAAAAATGAGCAAAGCCACGCTCGATGAGTACATCGGCCTGTAGGCGACAGTTGACGTTGTTGCCTGGAAATTGGTGAGCCCTTGCCGACTTTTCGATACCGATCTAATCCAATCAACCGTGGTGGCGATCTGGCAATAACCCTGCCCCCGACACCCCATTGCATCTACCCTTTGGCAAGAGGCGTTCAATGAACGATGCCATCCAAAATCAGAGAGAGCTTTTTGCACTCCTGGATGAAATCTTCCAGAAGGCAACCGGTAGGACACCCAGGGCGTTCGCTCCGCTCGACGGCTTCAATGCGGCTGTAGTATCGGCCCTCCCTTCGCGAGCGGACAAGGCTCAAAACGCATTGAACTGGGGCATTCCCAAGCTCTACGAGTTGTACAACCGGCAGCGCACGTCTCTCTTCGCGGCTGCCGGGACGCAGGGTGGGCTAAAGGTAGTGCTGGGAGGGAGCAGTCGATTTGGTGCAACTCAGCTCGATGCTGTTCGCCGTCTTATTCTCTACGCGGACACCGTACTTATCCCTGATCCAGTTCTCGCCTGGATCGAAACGCCAAGGCCGGAAGAGCGGTTTTCGCATATTCAATTGTTGGAAGCGATGTTTTTCCTGCTTCGCCTGAAGCCGTTAGTCGATTGCGCGTCAGCCTATCCGCCCGTCATCGTGTTTCCGAGCTTCGAGCGCACTCTCGCCCAGCAAGACATAGCGACACAGGCGGAACTGGAGCAGTTCTATGTGGACGTCTACTCTCCTCTTCTCGGGCAGCGGTTTTTCAATGTCGATCAAATTGCCGAATACGCGTTAACCGAGGAGCAGGCCTTCCTCGATACAGTTGCGCGTAAGCAGTTGTTTGTTGCCCCCGGTGGACCGCTCAACGAACCACTGGACGCGGCCATAGAACGGTATCGCAGAGAAGTTGGCAGGTATCGGTCGGATGAGCACGTGGCACAGCTTGAAGCGATGCCTAAAGGACAGCTTGTGGGCGTTGCAACTATGGAACGGCTTGAGCCTCAGTTCCACTTAATGCAGAATGCGACCGAACTCAGGGCACAACCTCTGTTGGCCATTGAGCAGCAGGCGTACTACTTCAAACTACTCGCATCGTTGAAGGAAGATGCATTGGAGGGCCAACAAATCATTTCTGCCGAGACTCGCGCCACGATTGACGCCCTCAGTCAAAAAGACGTTGCTTGGCTGTCGAATGTGGGCATCGACGCGCTGACCGAGATGCGCATGAACAACGAAAACGAGAGCTTCCGTGAACGACTCTCAAAGACGACATCTCTTTTGGCAGATGCAGACCTTAGCGACATGGACAGAGTAGCCGCCGAAGTCACTCGGAGCATTGGGAGCATGGTGAATGAGCATCTGCAAGAGGCAATGAAGATTGAGGACAAGTACAAGCCAAAGTACAGCGGCATGGCAGTTAAAGGATGGCTGTCTGTCGGCGCGATGCTGATACCGCACCTTGCGCCCCTAGTTTCTGTTGTCGCACCAAGCTGGTTGGCAGGGCACTACGTGCAGACCAAAACCGAAGAACGGCGGGAGAAGCGGGCACTTGCCAACTCCCTTCTCGGGATTGTCGCAACGGCAAGGAACAGCCTGAAAAGTATCGAATAGGTGTGAATCCTTATTCCATCGGAATAAGCGTAGATTCGAGCTTGCGCCGTAACTAACAAATGGCCCGCTGTATCCGGCCCTTCTCCATTTGTAGAGGCCCTTGCCCCCTAAGCCATCGCGACCTCTCCCTGAGTGCGTATGGCTGACGCGGTCAGTTGTCGAAAAGATCGCTCATCCGGTCCGCTTTCGTCTTAGCCTTTTGCGCCTCAAGCTCCCGAGTTTGCTGTCCGGCAATGTACGTACGTACGGTTGCCCGAACATTCGTATCCACAGTGCTGGGGTCTACCCGCCCATCGGGTCCAAGCCGAACCCTCGCAAGCGCACGGATCGTCATAGGGGAACGGATTATCAGCTTCTGGTCTTCAATCGCTCGTTTTAGGTCCATTACAGCATCGTGTATGTCTACGCCGAAAATCTTAGTTGTCTCCATCCGATTACCCACCCTATCTCTCGATGACATCCCAGTCTTCGCCCATTGTACGCCTCGTGAAAGAGCGATAGCTTCGATCCAGGATCGGTAATGGTAAACGCCGATCCAACGGGGAATCAACCGAAGTGATGCAGATCACCTCAGGCACGCTCCACAGATCTGGAAACGCGCCTCGGCCTGATCGCGCCAAACGACTTTTTCTGTAGTGTATTTCCGGCGAGACTCGGCAATCCTCCAACGTCCGAAAATCTGGACATGGACGTCCAAGTTCAATTCATTTTATTCGAACGCGGACATGGGCCATCGGCCGGCTGTTTCTTGCGGCGCGGTCCTGTGACGGCTCCGCCCCAATGCGTTTCCCACCTAAGCAACTCCGCGCCGCAAAGCTGGTTAATCTGTAATTCCAACTCTCGGAGTCGGGCAGCAGCATTGTTGATATCAAGCTGGACTAGCCACTGATTCAGAATGACATAGACCACCACTAAAGCCAGAATCACTCCTGCGAGCGTTACGACTCCCTGAAAGGTGGCAATAGTGGAGCGGGACACCGACCAAGTCAGTATGCCAAATCCCAAGGCAGCAAAGGCCGTTCCCAACTGGACGGCATTGTTCGTTCGGCTGATGATCTCGGTGCGGAGCGTATCATACTCCTTGAACAATACTTCAACGTGGTCCATAAGTACTCCTCAGAGCCTAAATCGTACCATTCTCGAAGCTGGACTGAACCCGCATTGTTCTGGATTTGTGCAAAATTGCCAATGCGCTCATCGAGAACATGGGATGCGCGATCCAGGGTTCCGGGCGGTCGAACCACCGGCAAACCGGAAACTGCACCGTTCCCGAGACTGCGCTAACTCCGCATCGTCTTCACTTCCAGGCCAGCCCGCGCGGCCAGCAGAGCCGGCGCCAGGTTGATGGCCGCGCTGAGACCCGCGGTTCTCCAGAAGCCGAAGACCGGGATGAGGTAGGCGGCCAGCAAGAGCGCGCCCGCGCATCCGCCCAGCAGATCGACGGCATAGAGCGTACCCAGTTTTGTCCGGCCGCTGTTGTCCTGAAGGTATATCCGGGCCGCGATGGGGAATTGATAGCCTCCTAACATTCCCGAGAGCGCAGCCAAAGCGGGGAATGCAAGCTGCGCCGCCAAACCCGTTGCCGCCATCCCGGAGACCCTGGCCAGCAGGCTGACCGCAAAGATCAGCGCAGGGGCGGACAGGGCGAGCAGGAACTGGTTGGCTGCAAGGGCGCGGCAGGGTGGAGGATGGCTCAAACGAATGCGGCGTAGCGCGAGCCAACTTCCCAGGGCAATGCCGGCCATGCACATGCCGATGAGGATCGTAAGCTGGTGGTACACGTAGCCGTAGATGGACTGGAACGCCAGCAGCAGGAGAATTTGCAGAGTGATGAGCGTAAAGCCGGTTGCGGCCGCGCAGCACGCCGCGGCAGAGCGGGCGCGCCGCTCGGGAGCGGGCAAAAACGCCAGAATTGCCGCCGCAAGCAACAAGACGATCAGGGTTGCACCGATGACGGCGGAGAAGGGGATGCTCGCCGCCGCGCGGAACCAGTTGGAATAGCCGGACTTGAACTGCGCGCTCCACAGCACAATGTCGAACTCATAGGCGATGGGCGCGAAATCGCGATTGACCGGCGTGGATGGCAGAGGCTGCAGTTGCTCGCGAACCTGCTCCATGCGATCGGGCATCATGCGGTAGGGGATGAAGTATTCCCGAACATACTGCGTCTTCAGCTTCCGCTCCCGCAATCTTGAAATCAAAGTTTGGGGATTGTCCGTCAGAAGATCGGGTTCGGCAGCGGCGAAGAAGTGGATGGTCTCGCCGGGGATGGCGACGACGTAGGGGAAGACTTCCTTGAGAGTGCGCTGGATGCAGCGCAGGAACTGGGCAAGGTCGGGGCTGATGGTTTCCTCCGACGAGCGCAGTTCGAGGGCGAGCAGCCCGCCCGGCGCGAGGCGGTCGCGAGCGGAACGAAAAAACTCGGCGGTGTAGAAGCGGTTCAACTGCGCGGTCTGCGGATCGGGCACATTCACGATGATCACGTCGAATGTGCCGTCCGTTGTCTTCAGATAGCGCCGGCCATCCGCGTAGTGCGTGTGCACCCGAGGGTCAGATAAAGCAGCGGACTGCGCGGGAAAAAACTGCCGCGCCATGCCGATGAGAGCGGGATCCAGTTCGACGTAGTCGATGCGCTCGACGGTGGGATGCTGGAGCGCCTGGGCGATGCTGCCGTTCACGCCGCCGCCGATGAGGAGGAGATGCCTGGGCGCCGGGTGCTCCAACAGAGCGTAGTGAACCGCCTCCTCGGCGGCAGCCTCGTCCGGCGCATTGGCAAGGATCACGCCGTTGTCATAGATGCTTCGTATATTGCCGGTTTCAGTGACCGCCAGGTTGCCGTAGATGGAGTCGCGCGATCCAATCAGGCGGAAGCCCCGCCACAGGCGCGCCTGCGCAGAGCTGTCCAACGACGGCGCAACAAACAGAAGGAGAGGAACGGCGAGAAGCGCCGCTGCAATAGCCAACGCGCCAAGCTGCTTGCGGCTCATCGGGAATGACAAGACCGCAGCCATGCATAGGTTGAGGAGGGACACGACGGTTACGATCTGGAAGGACTCAAAGAAGCGCAGCAACACGATGCTGGCCAGAATTCCCCCGAAGGCGGAGCCTGCGGCCTCAAGCAGGTAAGCCGAGCTGGCGGCGAGGCGAGAAGAGACGGCGCACTCAGTCTCGTACATCCGGGCCGCTACCACGAAAAGCGTCCCTGAGACAACGCAAACCAGGCTGAGACATACAAGGGTTGTAAGGAGCATCGGCACCGGTCCAACCAACTCGCCCGGCACTGTTTGAAAAATGGATTTGGAGGCGCGCAATGCCCATATGGTCGGCGGCAGGCTGACCGCGAGCAGACACTCGAGCGCAGCGACCGCCCGGCGCGCGTTGCTTCCGCCCAACGTAAAACCGGTGCTCAGGCTGCTGCCGGCAGCGGTCCAGAAGAGCCAGGTGGCCAACATGATTCCCAGCGATATCTCGTTGCCGCTGAAAACGACGATCAGCTCCCGCATGAGAACGATCTGCGCGATGACCGCGCTGAATCCTATCAGCGCCAGAGCCGTTCTTACGGCAGACGCCGGCTTTTGCGCAGAGCGCGTATTGGCGGGCTGTATAGGCGATTCCACCAGAACGGAATTATAGCGGAACCAGAGTAGCTGTACCCCGAAAGCAAGCCTGCCAAGTGGCTTTTTCCTCAAGAAAAAGCCACCTTCAAGACTCTTTGTAAGGGCACGTTTACTCTGGTTCCGCTCTAGAATCCAGTTGTCTTTGAAAAGCAAGGGCTTCAAACAGAGGCTCAGTCGAGCGCCTTGTGGAAGCGGAGGATGGCGATGGTGAGCAGGCTGAATCCCAGGCCGGCCATGGCCGCCATCTGGGGCCAGAGAATCTCAAAGCCCACGCCTTTCAGATAAGTGCCGCGAAGGACGACCAGGAAGTAGCGCAGCGGCACGAGCCAGGTGAGATATTGCATCCATTGCGGCATGGTGCTGATGGGAAATCCGAAGCCGGAGAAAGCAATGGCTGGCATGATAAAGAAGAAAGCGGTCACCATGGCCTGCTGCTGCGTGGAGGAGACGGTAGAAATCAACAGGCCCACGCCCAGCATGCACAGGATGAAAAGGATTGAGCCCGTCAATAACACTGAGATATGACCGCGGAATGGGACCTGGAACCAGAGAGTCCCGACTACCGCAATCAGCGAAACATCGAACAGGCCAATCAAAAAGAAGGGCAGCGTTTTGCCGAGAATGAACTCGGCGGGACGGATGGGCGTGACCATGATCTGCTCGAGAGTGCCGATCTCGCGTTCGCGCACTACGGCGAAAGCCGTCAGGGTGACGACCAGCACCAGGGTCAGGCTGCCGATCACTCCCGGCACAAAAAACCAGCGGCTACTCAATCCGGGGTTATACCAGGGCCGCGGCTCAAGTTCGACCGAGGGGATGGCCTCAACCAGTTGCGGCGCAATGCGATTGATGCGGTCCTGCTGGTAGTTCCGGGCAAAGCCAAGCGCGATCTGCGTGATGTAGCCGGAGGCAATCAGCGCAGTGTTCGAGTTGGTCGCATCCACGATCACTTGCAGCGGCGCGGTCTGGCCCTTGCGCAGGTTGCGCGCAAACCCAGCATCGATCTCGATGCCCACTGTAGTCTTTCCCTGCTCGATGAGATCGCCGAGCTGGCGGGAGTCAGTGAGTTGGCGCTGCACGTCGAAGTACGGGCTGGAAGAGAAGAGCGAGATCAGCTCACGGCTCTCCTGGCTGTGATCCAGATCGAGCACAACTGCCGGGACGTGACGGATTTCGTAGGTGGCCGCGTATCCAAAGACCAGCATCTGAATGATGGGCGGGATGATCAGGATAAAGCGCGTCCGCTTGTCGCGGAAGACCTGGATGAATTCCTTGATCAACATCTGCTTCAGGCGTCCCAGCATATGGTGTCTCCTTTACTCCAGCCTCTTGTGGAAGCTGCGTGTAGCCAGCGCCGCCAGCACGAACGCGAAGACGGCCAGGGGAACCAGGTCGGCGTAAAGCAATGCCGTGGGCGTGCCTTTGAGGAATATCTTCTTCAGGATCGAGACGTAATAGCGCGCCGGCAGTATCCGCGTGATCCACTGCAGGGCAACGGGCATCTGCTCGATCGCAAACAGAAAACCGGAGAGCAGAAAAGCCGGCAGGAAGGTGATGAGCAGCGCGATCTGGCTGGCGGCAAACTGGCTCTTTGCCAGCACGGAGATGAAGAATCCGAGCGATAGCACAACCACCAGAAACATGGCTGAGCTGACCAGCAGCGTCAGGAAAGAGCCGCGAAACGGTACGTGGAACCAGTAGATCGCGATCAGCGCGCAGATAACGACGTCGAACATGCCAAGGACAAAATACGGCGCCAATTTGCCCATCATAATCTCCATCGCGCTCACCGGAGTTGAAATCAACTGCTCCATGGTGCCGCGCTCCCATTCGCGCGCGATGGTGAGAGAGGTGAGAAACGTGCCAATAACGGACATGACCAGGGCAAGCACGCCGGGCACGATGAAGGCGCTGCTTTCGAGATTCTCGTTGTACCAGGTGCGGGTTTCGACACTGACAGGAGAGGGCTGAATTTGCAGGCCGCGCTCGCGAAGCCAGGCGATTTGAATCCCGGACGAATAGCCCTGGACGACCGCCTGGGTGTAACCGATGAGGACATTGGCGGTATTGTCGTCGGTGGCATCGACGAGCGCCTGAACCTGCACCGGTCCGCCTTCGCTCAGCCGTTGGGAAAAATCCCAGGGGATGACAATCCCCATCTTGGCGTGACCGTCGTCGAGCGCCCGTGTGAGCGCGGGATAGTTGTTCACCACGCGGGCGATGGTGAAATATTTGCTGGCCTGAAAGTGCTTGAGCAGGTCCTGACTTTGCTGGCTGCCGTCGCGGTCGTATACATAAACGGGGAGCCCCTTGAGATCGAGATTGACGCCGTAACCGAAGAGCATCATCAGGGTCACCGGCATAATGACGACAATGAACAGGCTGCGCGAATCGCGGAGAATCTGGATGACCTCCTTTTTAGCCACGGCCAGCAAGCGATTGAAGCTCATGGTTTCATCTCCCCCGTCGCATCGCGCCCCGTGGTGACAGAGACGAACACGTCTTCCAAAGTAGGGCGTATCTTCTCGATGCCGCCGACAGCGATGCCGTGCTGCTTGAGGTACATCTCGATTTGCGGGATCGCCGCGACTGCATCCGGCACCACGAGGTGCAGCGCGTTCCCGAAGACTGCGGCATCCAGGACGCCGGGGGCCGATTGCAGCACCTCCACCGCGTTGCCCAGCGGCTCGCACGCGACCAGCAGCAGTTCACCGTTCATCGAGCCGCGCTTCAACTCCGAGGGCGTGCCGAGGGCGACTATCCTGCCGCGAAAGATCAATGCCAGACGGTTGCAGTATTCGGCCTCCTCCATGTAATGCGTGGTCACGAAGACGGTCACGCCCTCCTCCGCCATGTGGTGAATCAGATCCCAGAACTGGCGCCGCGAGATGGGATCGACTCCGGAGGTGGGCTCATCGAGAAAGAGAATGGGCGGCTTGTGCAGCACGGCGCAGCCCAGCGCCAGGCGCTGCTTCCACCCGCCCGGCAGCGTGCCGGTGATGAGGTTCTCCTGGCCCTTGAGGTTAGCCATCGCAAGCGCCCAATCGATCCGCTCTCTCAGCACATTGGAGGACACGCTGTAGAGGCCGGCGAACAGGCGCAGGTTCTCGATCACCTTGAGGTCGTTATAGAGAGAAAACTTTTGCGACATGTAGCCGATGTTCTGACGCACCGCTTCTGGCTCGCGGCCCACGTCGTATCCTGCTACGGATGCACGGCCCGAGGTCGGCTTCAGCAGGCCGCATAACATGCGAATGGTGGTCGATTTGCCCGCTCCGTTCGGTCCGAGAAAACCAAAGACCTCGCCTTTCGGAATCTCGAGGTTGATCCGATCGACGGCCACAAAGCCGCCGAACCGCTTGCACAGGTTCTCCACCACGACTGAATTGTCGAGTTCAGGCATGGGTCGAGCCTCCACTGCCGACCGCATCGACAAAGAGGTCTTCGATGGTTGGCGCCACTTGCTGAATCGCATCGAAACTCACGCGCGCGGCTCTCAGGCGCGCCTCGAACTCGGGAATGCGGCGGGGCGCATCGTCAACTACGACATGCAGGCCGTCGCCGGTCAGCACCAGGCTGGAGATTCCGTCCGCGTGCTCGAGTTGGCTGCGTAAACTGCGCGGCTCCGGCCCGGTCACCGACAACACGCCCTTGCCCATCCCGGCCTTCAGGTTCGCGGGCGTGTCGCAGAAGAGCAGCTTGCCCTGGTGCAGGAGGGCGACGCGATGACAGCGCTCGGCTTCATCGAGATACGCGGTCGAGGTCAGAATCGCCACGCCCTCGGCGATCAGTTCATAAAGAATGCGCCAGAAGTCGCGACGCGAGACAGGATCGACGCCCGTGGTTGGCTCATCGAGAAGAATCACTTTGGGGTGGTGAATGAGCGCGCAGACCAGGCCCAGCTTTTGCTTCATGCCGCCGGAAAGTTTGCCGGCCAGCCGCTGGCGAAACTCCGCCATGCCGGCGGCCTCGAGCAATTGCGAGGAACGCTGCCGGCGCTCGGCCTTTTTCACGCCGAACAGGTCCGCGTAGAAGCGGATGTTTTCATCCACGGTGAGATCTTCATACAGCCCGAAACGCTGCGGCATGTAGCTGAGGGCGTGTTTGGCGCCCTCGGGATTGCGCACCACATCGAAGCCGGCAACGGTGGCATTGCCCGCATCCGGCGGCATGATACCCGCTAACATGCGCAGCGTGGTCGTTTTCCCAGCGCCGTCGGGACCGACGAGGCCGAAGATCTCTCCGGCGCGCACATCAAAGCTCAGCGCATCCACGGCGCGCACGCCGGGAAAACTTTTCGTGAGTCCATCGGCGACGATCGCGGGTTGGGGTTGATCCGTCATTGCTTTGCAGGCGCTGCCGCCGAGGGATGCGCTTCCTGCGAGGCCGCGGCCAGATCGAGGCGGGCATCGGCGGGCATGCCCGGCTTGAGTTCGTGATTCGGATTGTCGATATCGATCTTGATCCGGTAGACGAGCGTGACGCGCTCCGTGTAAGTCTGAACGCTCTTGGGTGTGAACTCGGCGCTTGAGGAGATGAACGAGATGCGTCCGCGATACCGCTTGCCGGGATAGGTATCGGTGGTGACGGTGGCCTCCTGGCCCCAGTGAATTTTGCCCAAATCGGTCTCGGCAATGTAGGCGCGCAGCCAGATGTGATCGAGGTCGGCGAGCGTGATCACGGGAGTTCCGGGGGCGACTACCTCACCGAGTTCCGCTTGCCGCACGGTAATCACGCCGGTGGAGGGAGCATGAAGGATGGTGTAGTCCAGGTTGATTCGCGACAGACCCAGGTTGGCGCCGGCCTCTTTGAGATTGGCTTGCGCGATGGCGACATCTTCCTTGCGGCTGCCTTCGACGGCCTCGTTGTAACGTTGTTGCGCCGCCTTGAAGATTGCCTCGGCGCGCTTCAGCGCGGTGGCTGCCAGGTCGCGATCCTGGGCAGAGACCTCGTCCTTGGCGAAGAGCAGCCGGGCGCGGTCATTGTCGATCTTCTTCTCTTCGAGGTCGGCCTGGGCATCGAGCATCGTCTGCTGCGACGCCCTCAATTCCTGCCGGCGGGTTCCGGCCAGCGTCAGCGCCAGGCCGGATTCGCGCACGCGAACACTCGCCTCGTCGATCCGGACCTTCTGCTTGTAATCGGCGTCTTCCAGGCGCGCCAGCAATGCGCCTTGCTCAACCTGCTGGCCTTCTTCGACCGGCAAGTCGACGATGCGCCCCTCAACCTTGAAGCTCACCAGGCTCTCGTGCGCTTCGATGTTGCCGGAGAGCGTGAGTTGGTTCACGGGCGCAGGCTTCTTGATCAGCCGCGGGTACAAATACACGCCGGCGGCGATCACAGCGGCCAGCACAATCAAAACAGGAACAACTCGTTTCATGGCTTCAAACCTCGTGTGCGGGAATCTGAAATGCGGCCCGGCAGGCTGGGCGGCTTATGGATTCCCCATGTACAGCAAGATGTTTTTCTCCGTATCGCCCTGGGCGCGAGCGAGCGCAAACTTCGCGTCCACATGGCTGGAGACGGCGAGTATGTAATTCTCCTCGGCGCGGGCAAGTTCGTCCTGAGCCGTAACCACCTCAACATTGTTGGCCGTGCCCGACTGAAAGCGATCCTGTGCAAGTTCGAGTTCGCGCCGCGCCAGGTCCTGTCCCTCTTCGGCAACAGTCACCTGCTCGGCCGCGGAATCCAGATTCAAGAGGGCCTCGCGGATATCTTCGTCAATGCCGCGCCGCAGGTCGGCGATCTGATCGTCGATGCGCTTCACGCGGCTGGCAAGCTCCTGGGCCTCGCCGTTGCGATCGCGGTCGAAAACGGTGAAGTCGATCTGGCCTTGAAGCAGGCCCGTGGCCCGGATGCCGCCGATGCTGCGGCCAATCCCGCCAAAGTTGCCGTTGATGCTGAGCTTGGGATAGGAACGGGCGCGATTGGCGCGCTGCTGCTCCACCAACTCCTGGCGCTGACTGGCAAGCGAGAGGTAGTCGGCGCGCGCGGCAAGCGCGGAGGGCACGAGAGTCCCGGATTCAGACTGGCTCACGGGATGATACAAAAGCGGCTCGGCGAGCTCCAACGGCGTGCCGGGGTTCATGCCCAGGTTGCGCGCCAGAGCCAGCAGCGACTGCTTGTACTGGTTTTCGGCCACCAGCAGCGCCTGTCTGTCATTCGCCAGTTGCACCTGCGCGCGCAGCACGTCAACGCCGGTCGCCGTCCCGGCGCCGTGCTTGTCCCTGGCCAGCTTACACAAGGCATTTGAGTCGGTCACTCGCGATCGCGCAGACTCAGCGCGGGCCGCGGCAGACTGCGCATTCAGATAGAGGCCGGCAATTACGCGCACGATGAGATCGCGCGCGTCGCGCAAATCCATCTTGCCGGCATTAAGAGCGCGCTCGCTGGCCTTCAAACCGCGATAGCTTTCAAGATCGACAATGTTCTGCTGCGCGTAGACGCGGAAATCGTAGTTCGAAAACGGCCCCACAACGTCGGGGATGCCGGGCATCGAGAGCCCGAAGGCGCGCAGGTCGCGGTTCTGCACGTTGGCGTAGCTCTGCGCGTTGATGCGCGGAAGCAGCGCGGCCGACAAGCGGCGCGTGCGCGCGCCCGCGGCCTCGTCGACCCGCGTGCCGCCAACCAGCACGCTGAGGTTGGCCTGGAGCGCCTTCTGAATCGCATCCTGCAAGGTCAGGCGATAGGGAGTTGGTTGTTGCGCCGCGCCAGGCACACGCGCGCCCAGGCTTGCGAGGCATAGAACAGCGACAATGCGGATATCGGATCTCATGGTTCCTGCTTTTTGCCGGGGAGGGCGATTGCCCTCCAGAAGTGCTGAAAGCTGTTTTCAATCCAGATGGCAAGCGCAGGCTTCCCGTGCAACGACCAAAGCAGGAGTGTTCCCATGAACGCTTGCAAGAGTTGAATTGCCACCTTCTCTTTTTTCACGCGAGGGTCGATCTCTCCGCGCTGTTGCCCCATGGCTACAACCTGAGCCACCATCTTGCGGCCCTCCCGCATCTTTCGCTCAGTGAAGCCGCGAACCTGTTCGCTGGCCAGGAAGGATGAAATCATGGCGCGGGCGAGGTCGGGACTGCGCCCTGGTTCCTCGGAGATGCGGAGGAACAGATGGTGCAAGACGGAGTAGATAGATCGCTCGCCCGACGCGGCGTGCGCCAAAGCCTGTTTCACCTTGCCGAGCTGTATCTCGGCCATCACTCCCAGCACCCGATCCTTGCTCTCGAAGTAGTTGAAAAAGGTGCCTTTGCCGACGTCCGCGGCTTCCGTGATGTCTTCCACCGTGACGTTGGAGAAGCCGCGCTCGGCAAAGAGCTGGAGCGCACACCGGAACAAGCGCAGACGCGTTTCAGCGGCACGGCGCTGGCGGCGTCCCATGCCTTGCAGGTGGGGCAGGTTCCCGGAATCGAGAGCTTCCGCGAGCTTCGCGAATTGAATTGTATGACCGTTGACCATATGTGACCAACAGTCATATTTGAGCGCCGAGGCAGCGATTTGTCAAGAGCCAAAGTAAAGATTGTCGATCTTCTTGCGGACAGGTCCAGAAGCGAATGGGATGGAGCGGCGGTTCCGTGCCGGACCGGCCTGGTCATCACAGAATCGGCACCGGAAAGCCGGCATAGAGGAATCGATCCGATGCCCGCAATCACAGAGGCTCTGGATTGTTTCCGTTTCTAGTTTCTGCTTCGTATTTTGGAAAGCAGCCGCAATATCTCCAGATAGAGCCAGACCAGCGTGACCATGATGCCGAAGGCGCCGTACCACTCCATGTATTTGGGAGCGCCGAACTGGACGCCTTTCTCGATGAAGTCGAAATCGAGGACCAGATTGAGGGCGGCGATGGCCACGACGATGAGGCTGAAGCCTATGCCGATGAACCCGGAGCCGTTGATGGAGACGAAACGGATGCCGAAGAGGCCCAGCAGCATCTGCATCATGTAAAAGAGGAAGATGCCGCCGGTGGCAGCGATGACGCCCAGGCGAAACTTCTGCGTTACCTGGATCAGTCCGGAGCGATAGGCCAGCAGCAGAACGAAGAGAGTGCCGAAGGTGAGGCTCACCGCCTGGATGACAATGCCCGGATAGCGGAGGTCGAAGACAGCCGAGAGGCCGCCGAGCGCCAGGCCTTCGAGCAGCGCGTAGATGGGCGCCGTGACCGGAGACCACTCCTTCTTGAAGACGGTGACCATGGCGCAGATGAATCCGCCGAACAGTCCGACAAGCAGCCACGGCGTCACATCCGCGAAATCGCGCGACTGAAGGAAGAGATGCCACGTCCAGGCCGCGGTGGCCATGGCGCAGACGAGCAGAATGCCGGTCTTGTTGACGGTGCCGTTCAGCGTCATGCGGCCGGCCAGGTCGGTGATGCCGCCATACCCCGAGCCGGAGATGTTGCGAAACGTGTTCTCGCTCAGTGCCGGATTGGATGTCTTCATCAGTGCCATTGGATTCTCTCCGTATTGCCGATCGGGGCTGTGGCCTCGCCGGGGTATGGTGCGGGAAACTTCGATCCCTGTTTCAATTTTAATCCTGCCGCGAGCGAAAATCGCCGGATGGGCAAAGCGCGGGAACTTGCTATACGCCGAGTTCATGGCGGATGGCTTCGGCGATGGCAGTGGCGTGGAGGCGCATTTGGGCTTCGCTTTCGGCTTCGATCATGACGCGGGCGAGGGGTTCGGTGCCGGAGTAGCGGATGACTACGCGGCCGCTGTCCTTCAAGTCTTCTTCGGCGGCGCGGATGGCGGCGGCTACGGCGGGGATGGATTCGAGGGGACGCTTTTCGCGGACCTCGATGTTGACGATGACCTGGGGGAAGACTTTCAGGTCGGCGGTGAGTTCGTCGATGGATTTGCCGGTGCGGGCGATGAGGTCGAGGACGACGAGGGCGGTAAGCAGGCCGTCGCCGGTGGTGGCGAGGTGAGGCAGAAGGATGTGGCCGGACTGCTCGCCACCGAGGGCGGCGTTGTGAAGCTGCATCTGCTCGAGGACGTAGCGGTCGCCTACGGGGGCGCGGAGCATACGGATGCCGCTGCGCTTGAGGGCGGCTTCAAGGCCCATGTTGGACATGGTGGTGGCGACGACCAAATCGCCGGTGAGCAGGCCGCGGGCCTGGAGGTCGCGGGCGGCCATGAGGAGAATGGCGTCGCCGTTGATGACGTTGTTGTGGGCGCCGGCCAACATGCAGCGGTCGGCGTCGCCGTCGAAGGTGAGGCCGAGATTTGCAGAGCGCGCCGCGACTTCGGCGGCTACGAAGGCGGGGTGAAGAGCGCCGCAGTTCAAGTTGATGTTGCGGCCGTCGGGGGCGATGTTGAGGAGGGTGACGTTGGCGGCAAGATCGGCGTTGAGGCGGCGGAAGAGCTCGGGGGCGACGGCGGCGGCGGCTCCGTTGGCGCAGTCTACGACGATGCGCAGGCCGGAGAGCGAGAGGCCGGGGACGGAGTCGATGAGGAACCGGATGTAGCCGTCCTGGAGAGCGGGGTCGTCTTCGACGGGCGGGAGACGGGCGGGATCGGGCGCGGCGTGGATGGAAGCGGCGTGATGGAGGATTTCTTTTTCCATGGCGAGTTCGACGGCATCGGGGAGCTTGAAGCCGTCGGCGCCGAAGAGCTTGATGCCGTTGTCGCGCCAGGGATTGTGGGAGGCGGAGATGACGACGCCGGCGTGGAAGCCGTGGGCGCGGGCGAGAAAGGCGACGGCTGGGGTGGGCACGATGCCGGCGCTTGCAACGCGCGCGCCGGCTTTGCGGAGACCGGCGGCGAGCGTGGCGGCGATCCAGGGGCTGGACTCGCGGGTGTCGCGGCCGAGGAGGACGGTGGGCCTTGCGACGGTTTCGCTGCGCAGGGAGTGGGCGAGGGCGAGGCCGGTGGCGAAGATGGTGGTTGGGTCGAGAGGAGGTTCGCCGGCGACGGCGCGAATGCCGTCGGTGCCGAAGAGTTTGCGCGCGGTTGCAATGGTCATAGGCTCATTTCGTGAATGCGGGTTGAAGGCCGCGAATAAAAAAGAAGCAGCGAGTTGGCTCCGCTTCGCGGGTTGGCAAGTTGGCGAGTTCGCCTATTCGGCCGGCATTCCTTGTTTCCTCTTCCTTTTATTCTGGCCGGAATTTGCAGCGGCAGATTGAGTGGATTCGACGCGGCTGGTGAATGCGCCGTCGGCGAGGCGGGTGGTGAGCTGGTCGCCGGGGGCTAGCTGGGCGGTGGAGCGGATTACGGTGCCTTCGGCGGTGAGGACCAGGGCGTAGCCGCGGTCGAGGACGGCGAGAGGCGAGAGCGAGTGGAGGCGCGCGTCGAGGGAACTGAGGGTGGACGCGGAGGCGTGGAGCAGGCGTTCCAGAGAGCGCTCGAGGCGGGCGCGGCAGGCGGCGAGGCGCTCGCGGGCCTGGGCGAGACGCTGGCGGGGATCGTGGCGGAGGACGGCGGCGGTGAGATCGGCGACGCTGCGCTGGTGGTAGCGGAGTTGGCTGGCGAGGGCGGCTTCAAGGCGAAAGGAGAAGTCGTCGAGGCGCTGGGCGAGGCGGTGCAGAAGCATGGAGACGCGGGACTCGGCGCGGTCCGCCGCGGCGGAGCGGGTGAGGCGCTGGCGGGCTCCGAGGAGCTGGAATCGGGCGGCGCGGGCAAGACGATTAAATTGGGTGGCGAGATGCTCGGCGATCTTGTGCTGGGCTTCAGTGATGAGCTCGGCTGCGGCGGAAGGGGTGGGAGCGCGGAGGTCGGCGGCGAAGTCGGCGATGGTGAAGTCGGTTTCGTGGCCGATGGCGGAGACGACGGGGAGGCGTGAGGCGGCGATGGCGCGGGCTACTCGCTCGCTGTTGAAGGCGGCCAGGTCTTCCAGCGATCCGCCGCCGCGGGCGAGGACGATGACGTCGACGAGGCTTGAATCGGCGAGACTGGCTGCGTTGAGCTGGGCGAGGGCGGATTCGATTTCAGCGGGGGCTGAGTCGCCCTGGACGGAGACGGGGAAGAGCAACACGCTGAGGCCGGAGTGGCGGCGGGCGACGATGTTAAGGAAGTCGCGGATGACGGCGCCGGTGGGCGAGGTGACGATGCCGACGGTGCGCGGAAAGGCCGGCAGCGGGCGCTTGCGGGCGGCGTCGAAGAGGCCTTCGGCTTTGAGGCGTTCTTTGAGCTGCTCGAAGGCGAGTTGGAGCGAACCGGCGCCCACGGGCTCCATAGTTTCGGCCACCAGTTGCATCTGGCCGCGCTGCTCGTAGACGCTGACGCGGCCGCGGACCAGGACGTGGAGGCCGTCTTCGGGGCGGAAGCGGAGGAGCATGGCCTGGCGGCGGAAGAGGACGATGGGGAGCTGCGCGTCGGAGTCTTTGAGGGTGAAGTAGAGGTGGCCGGAGGGCGCGGGGCGAAAGTTGGAGATTTCGCCCTCGACCCAGACGTCGCCGTACTGCTGCTCGACGAGTTCGCGGACCTGGGCGACCAGCTCGCGGACGGGCCAGATGCGGCGGGTGGGCCGGGTCTCCTCAAAGGTGAGGCCGAGCTGGGGCGCAAATGGGTCCGGCGGGGTCATTGCAATGCAAGTGTAATTGGTGGGGTTACTTGCGGTTCTGGACGATGGCGTGCAATTGGGCGGCGATCTGGGCGAGCCGCGCGGCGACGGCGGAGCCGGGCCCGGGTTCGGCGGAGCAGAGGGTCTCAGCTTCGCGGGCGAGGATGGTGCCTTTGGTCAGGCCGAAGGTTCCGAGCACGCCGGCCAGCTTGTGGGCGGCGGCGTGGGCGGCCTGGTGCTGTTCGATGGAAAGCTGGTTGGCGGCGAGGGCGGCGGCGGCGGATTCCAGGATGGCGACCCGTTCTTCCATCTGCGGCAGGAACTGGACCCATAGGCGGCCAAGGGCTTCAGTGAGAGCGGGCTGGCCGGCGGGGTCTGTCATGGGTTTCCGGGATTCGGTTCCGGACATTCGCCCCAGCCCAGCGCGGCGGCGATCTGTTCGGAGAGCGTGAGAGGGTCAAAGGGCTTGAAGAGCACGGCCTCGACGCCGAGGTCGGCGAAGCGCTTCTGGTCGGTGCTTTGCACCTTGGCGGTGAGCAGCAGGACGGGGATGCGGGCGGTGGCGGGATTGTTGCGCAGCTCGCGGAAGGTAGTGGGGCCGTCCATGCCGGGCATCATGACGTCGAGGAGAATGGCGTCGGGCTGGTGCTCGATGGCGCTGGCCAGGCCCTGTGCGCCGGAGCTGGCCGTCACGACCTCCCAGTCAGCCACGGTCTCAAGGCTGAGCGCGACAACCTCGCGGATGTCCGCTTCGTCGTCAATGATCAGGATGCGGCGGGACACGGCGGAATCACCTCGGTTCAGCAAGCCGGCCCAATCAGGGATTGGGAACAGTCGATTACGCGGGTGAAGCTTCTTCCATCTGACGCGAACTGCGCAACATCGTCAAGACCAGGGCCTCGAGTTGCTGGGGTTGTACGCGGGCTTTGGCAAGGAAGTGGGTGGGCCCGAGGGTAAGCTGGCTGCGTTCGGCCGGGGAGAACTCGCGGCCGGAGTAGACCACCAGGGGCAGACGGGCGAGGTTTTCGTGCCGGCGGAGCCAGTCGACCAGGTTGAAGCCGTCGCCGTCGGGGAGGCCGATGTCCAGCACGAGGAGTTGGGGTTTGAAGTCAAGACATGCGTCCAGCGCGGCCTGGAGGGAGTGGGCCAACTGGACCTGTATCGTGTCGCGGATGGTGTCGCGGGAAAAGAGATCGCCGATGACGCGGGCCAGGTCCACATCGTCCTCGACGATGAGGATGCGGGCTTTTTCTCCGGGTCCGCAGAGCACGCGGGCCAACTCGCCCAGCAAGGCATCTTCATTGAGCGGCTTTTCGACCCGTCCCTGGGCGTGGGCGGGCAGGTCTGCCGGTATTTGCAGGTTGTCAACGCTGAGCAGAACGACGGGGGTTCCGGCCTCGGGGTCGAGGCGGCGCAGGAGGGGCAGAATCTCCCAGCCGTTGATGCCGTCGAGGGCGGTATCGAGCAGGATGGCCTGGACGCCTTTATGGGCCGCGGCCAGGGTTTGCTCGACGGTAGCTGTCTGGACCACGTGGTAACCGTGGCGGGTCAACTGTGCGGCGATCTCCGGGCGCGTTGCCTCGTTGGCGTCGGCAAGCAGGACAGTGCCCTGGCCGGGCTCGCTGAGGGATCCCTCTCCCGGCGTCTCGCCAGGAACCGGCCGGTAGGGCAGGAAGACGCGGAAGGTGGAGCCGTGAACGGGATTGCGTTCCGCCCAGATGCGGCCGGAGTGTTGCAGAACGATGGTGCGGCAAATGGCCAGGCCCAGGCCGCTGCCGCCCTTCTGGCGGGAGTCCGAGGCGTCCACCTGCTGGAAGCGGCCGAAGATAGCCTCCAGCTTGTCGGCGGGAATGCCGCGGCCCTGGTCGATGACGGAGAGGATGACGCCGGTGACGCCGGGGCGCAGCATGACGGAGATGACGGAGTTGGGGGGAGAGAACTTTACGGCGTTGGAGAGCAGGTTGGTGAGCACCTGGAGGAGGCGGTCGGGGTCGGCGGCGATCTCCACCTGGGTAGTGTCGTGGATGAGCTGGACGCCGGCAGCCTCGGCCACCGGCTGCATGCCATCGATGGCCTGGCGGACGATCTCCGCCAACTGGACGGAGCGGAAGGCGAGGGGTTCGCGGCCGCTCTGGACGCGCTCCAGGTCGAGGATGTCGTTGATGAGGCGGACCAGGCGGTCAGAGTTGGTGAGGGCGATGCGGAGCAGGTTGGCGGCCTTGTCGCTCATGTCGCCGAGGATGCCGGAGGAGAGCAGTCCGAGGGCTCCGCGGATGGAGGTGAGCGGGGTGCGCAACTCGTGGCTGACGGTGGAGATGAATTCGTCCTTGAGGCGGTCGAGCGCATAGCGCTGGCTGATGTCGCGAAAGCTGAGCACGGAACCGGAAAAGCGGCCGCGATCGAGGATGGGGGTGAGGGCGTATTCGGCCGGGAAGGAAGTGCCGCCGGCGCGAAAGATGGTGTCCTCTCCAGCCGCGGTCATCTGGTGGCCGGTGGAGTGCCGGAGGGCGCAATCCTCCCCGCACTGTTGGTTAGACGCCGCGGAGCCGTGCAGCAGTTCATGGACCGACTTGCCGGTGAGGCTGGAGGCCGCGGCGCCCAGCAGACGGGCGGCGGCAGGGTTGGCAAAGCTGACCAGGCCGTGGCGGTCCACGCCGCAGATGCCGTCGGCGACCGAGTCGAGCAGGATCTCCTGTTGGCGGTAGAGCTCCTCGGCCCAGCCCTGTTCCTGAGAGCGCGCCAGCATCTGTCCCAGCGAGGCGGCCACCGTCTCCACGGCCGCCAAGGCCTCACGGTCTTCGCGAAGACAGAAATGGCAATAGAATTCGAGGACAGCCAGCACCTTGTTGCCTACACGGACGGGCACCGCCCAGCCGGAGAGCATCTCCTGGCGCAGGGCATCCTGGACGCGCGGACTGAGGGGCATAGAAGCCAGGTCGGCGATCCAGACGGAGCGGCCATCCTGCCAAGCCCGTCCCGGCAGCTCGATGCCGCTGGCCAGCGTGAGCTCCATGCTCTCTTGAATGAGGGTCTCCGCGTGCCGGCCCGGAGCGCACCATGCGGTGCAGAATTCGAGCCGGTTCTGCTTGGCGTTGACCTCCCATTTGAAGGCCACGTCCCAGCCCTGGGAGACGCAGAGGGCCTCAAAAATGCGCCCGGTCGCGACTTCCGGGGAGGCGTTTTCCCCGACGATCTGGCTGACTACCAGTTGCAGGGCCAGGCGGTGCTCGCGTTGCATCTGCAGGGTCACGTCGCGGAGCAGGCATCGCAGCGCCACTGGATTGCCGCCCTTTTGGCGCTGGCTCAGGCTCAGCTCCAACTCCAACACGCGGCCGTCGGATGTGTGGTGGCGCAGCGGCGCGCGGTCAACCACCTCGCCATCCAGGGCGCGGCGGAAGAGCGCGCCCGGCTCGCCTCGGCCATCAGGTTCAAAAAGCTCTTCAAACGAATCAAGAGCCAGGAGCGCGGCATTGTCCTTGCCGAAGCATCGCTTCCATGCGGGATTGGCATAGAGAAACCGACCAGCCGGACTGAGGGTCGCAATCATCTCGGTGGAGTGCTCGAAGAGGTCGAGATACCGCTCCTGGGACTCGTGCAGCGTCTGCTCCTGGCTCACGACGGAAGTCTGATCCAGCGCCACCGCCACCAACCCGATGAGCTCGCCATCGCCATCGCGAAGGGTGGAGATGTGGAGCGCAACGGGGATGAGCGAGCCATTCTTGTGGCGCAAGTGGGTGTAGAAGCCGGGTACCTGGCTGGGAGGAAGAGCACGAATGCAGCTCACATAGGCCGCCAGGCGGATGTCTGGAGACATATCCGACGGCATGGAGACGCCGCACAGCTTTTGCATCTCCGAAACCAGGCGTTCCCCCTCGCCGGGGGGCAAGATCTGGCCGGCGTCCGACATGTTCAGCAGTTCTGAGGCATGGTAGCCCAGAAGCCGTTCAGCGGCAGGGTTCAGATAGGTGAAGCGGCCATCGAGGCCAGCGGCCATCACCATGGGGCCGGTCGAGTCGAGCAGTTCTTTCAGCGTCTCGGCCTGGGCTTCTGGGTCAGGGGAAATGCGGAACAGCAGGCGAAGAGCAAGGGCGGCGGCCCCGACCCCGGCAACTCCGCCGGCAAAATTCAGGAATGCCTGGGACCGGGGGCCGGCAGCAAGGCCCTGCGCAACGGCTCCCGCAAGCAGCCCGACGAGGATGCCCATCGCGGTGGGCCAGATCAGGGACCGAACGCTCCGGCCCACAGGCTTGGCTTGCCTTTTTCCGGTCGAGGTTTCCTGGTTGGCCCGGTCCTGCATGGTTCCCCCCGAGTGGTTGCCCAATGCGCCGGTCGTTGCGCGCGACTTGCGACTTGCGGCATCGGAAAGCGGCTACCGTTCAAAAATAAACGATTTCCCCAGCCCTTGGAACAACAAACGTCCGTCCCAGGGCGATTTGCAGGTAGTATAAGCGATTGATTTCAAACTCTCTACGCAAATCGAAACAGTGTTCCTCCCGAGGAAACACCGGAGCTGCCGGCGCAGGCGGCGCTCAAGCCGGAGATGCCGAGTGCAAATTCCGGTGAGTTCCGCGAGAATCTCTATCATGCAGTTAAAGAAAAGAGTACTAAAGAAAGAGTACTAAAGAAAGAGTACTAAAGAAAGAGTACTAAAGAAAAGAGTATAGCTTGATGCGAAAGAACGAGGACATTCCCGGTGAGAAGCGGAATGAATTCTTCGCTTTACCTACGCTTTATCAACGCGACTAACGTTAGCATGCCGCAATGATGTGGAACGCGGACTCGTACAGAACAGAGAAAGCATTTTCGCTGCGATCATCTGAGTTGGTACCGGCAAATTCTATAAAATAAAGAAGTTAGCGCGTGGATCTGGCTTTACCGGATATTCAACCAGCGCTCCCCGGAGGCAATCGTATACTGGCTCCATGTTGCGTGCATCTTTGCCGTGCCGTCCAGTTCACGCAGCCCTGGCCGCGGCCGGGCTGGTTTGCGTTCTCGCTCAACCGCCGGCCGCCGGCGCATGGGGCAATGAAGGCCATCGCCTGATCAACCGGCTTGCGGCCAGCACACTGCCCGCCGATGTGCCCGCTTTTTTGCGCTCGGAGGCGGCGGTACACGAGATCGAGTACCTGGGCCCCGAGCCGGATCGCTGGCGCTCACCCGCCGAGCCGGAGCTGAATGCGGCGCAGGCGCCGGAGCACTTCATCGATCTGGAACCGGCCGACGCGCTGGGCCCCTTGCCGCGCCGCCGCCTGGACTTCGAGGCCAAGGTCTTTGCCGCAGGGCAACGGCCGGAGAAGATCGGCTTGCAGCCGTGGGAGGCGACCGAGGTGTGGGAGCGGCTGAAGGCGGCGCTGCGCGAGTACCGCAGCCTGCAGGCTGCCGGAAAAGACACGCGCGGCGTGGAAGCGGCTGCGCTGTTCTATGCAGGCTGGCTGGGCCACTACGTGGGCGACGGCTCGCAGCCGCTGCACACGACGGACAAGTACAACGGCTGGGTGGGACCGAATCCCAAGGGCTATACGACCGGCCACCAGATTCACTGGCAGTTCGAGGGGCCGTTTGTGGCCGCGAATCTGCATGAGCCCGAGGTGCGGGCCAGGATGACGGCGCCCAAGGCCATCGACGGCGACATCTTCTTGAGCTATGTGGCCTACCTGCGCCACACGGCAACGTATGTTGAAAGGGTCTACCAACTGGAGAAGGCGGGAGGGTTTGTGGGAGCGGGAACGGCCGAGTCGCGGGAGTTTACCGCCGAACGGCTGGCCGCCGGAGCATCCATGCTGCGGGACATGATTTATACCGCATGGCTGGAGAGCGCGAAACGGGCGCCCGATCCTTACGCCGGAAAGTAAGTTCGCTCAGGCGGCGGCTTCGGCGGGGACCAGAGCGGGAAGATGGCGCAGCAGCATGGTGAGCGCGAAGGTGAGCAGCACGACGAAGGGAACGGCGATCAACAGCCAAGCCAGCAATGCGTGGCCGAAGAGGCCGGCTAACTGCGAAAGCAGGTCGGCGGGCGAGGTGTGCAGCAGCGCGGCAACGTGCGCGGCGTGAATGGGGCCGACGTCAAAGAGCCATCCGCCCAGCCGGACGAAGGGCACAATGAGCAGGAGCTGCAGCGGCATGGCGGCATAGTTTGCCACCTGAATGGCGGGCAGATTGAGCCGGAGGGCCAGCGCCAGGGCAGCGCAGATGAGGGTGGGAATGCCCAGCACCGGAATGCAGCCGATGGCGAATCCGAGCGCAAGGGTGAGCGCGAGGCGGCCGGGCGTGATGCCCTGGCGCAGCCAGATGGGCGCCGTCCACTTCATCGAGTTTAAAGATGTGCCGTCCATTGCCCTTACCCTATCGATGGTGCCCCAACCATATCGATAAAGATGCAGCAAACAGATCACTGTGCCATGAAACTTTGGTAAAGGGACCAAAATAGGCAGCAGAAAGTTAGTGTTTTCAATTCGGGAATCCTACTTGGCGCCAGCCAGCGGGGCGGCGATTGAGGGGATCAGGCGCTCGAAGAGGCGGGCGATACGGTGTTCAACCTGGCGGCCGGTCTCGCAGACCTCCTCGTGGCTGAGCGGCTTCAAGCCCAGGCCGGCGGCGAGGTTGGTGACGCAGGAGATGCCGAGGACTTCGATGCCCATGTGGCGGGCGACGATGGTTTCCGGGACGGTGGACATGCCGACCAGGGTTGCGCCGAGAGCCCGGAAGGCGCGGATTTCGGCGGGGGTTTCAAAGCTGGGACCGGAGACGGCGAGGTAGACGCCCTCTTCGAGCGGGAAGCCTTCGGCGGCAGCGGCTTCACGGGCCAGGGCGCGCAGGCGTTTGGAGTAGGCCTCGGTCATGTCTATAAAGCGAAGGCCGGAGCCGGGTTGGAAGCCGAAACGGGGTTCATTGGGACCGGCGAGGGGGTTGAAGCCCATGAGGTTGATGTGATCACGGAGGGCGACAAGCTGACCTATTTGATAGTTTTCGGCGATGCCTCCGGCGGCGTTGGTGAGGACGACGGCGCGGAGGCCGAGCGCGCCCAGCACGCGCATCGGAAACGTGACTTGCCGCGGCGAATAGCCTTCGTAGAAATGGACGCGGCCTTGCAGGATGACGACGGGGACCCCGTTGAGCAGGCCGGCCACGATGCGGCCGGAGTGGCCTTCGACGGTGGATTGGGGGAAGTGGGGAATTTGGGCGTAGGGGACGATGGTTGGGGCGGGGATGGCGTCGGCGACTGCGCCCAAGCCGGAGCCGAGGACGATTCCGATGCGGGGGGTGAGCGGGCCGAGCTCGGCGCGGAGGAAGGCAGCGGCTTCAGTGACTTGGTCGAAGTAGGTCATTCTTTCAGCCTGACGGTGCGCTTTCAAGATTCTACAGGGGCGGACATTATTGATCCGGCCCTCTTGAGTTGAAACCGAGAACAGCAAAGGCAAAAGCAACCGCAGGTCCTTCGACTTCGGTCGCCGCGGCGACCTCCGCTCAGGATGACGGGGTTTAAAAGAAAAGAGGACAGCAGACTACCCCAAAAACATCCCGGCAATCGACGCCGAGATCAGGTTGGCCATGGTTCCGGCGAGCATGGCGCGGAAGCCGAGTTTGGCCAGGTCGTTGCGGCGCTCGGGGACCAGAGCGCCGATGCCGCCGATCTGGATGCCGATGGAGCTGAGGTTGGCGAATCCGCACAGGGCAAAGGTGGCGATGATGAAGGAGCGCGGGGCGAGCGCGGCCTTTTGCGCGCCCAGCGAGATGTAGGCGATGACTTCGTTGAGGGCCATGCGGGTGCCGAGCAGGTTGCCGATGGCTCCGCAGTCGTGCCAGGGAACGCCGATCAACCAGGCTACAGGCGCGAAGATGAAGCCCAGAATCTGGCCCAGGCTGCCGGGAACCCAGTGCATGTAGTTGAGCCCGTGCGTCCAGCCGAGCAGGCTGTCGAGCAGCGCGACGAGCGCCAGGAAGGCGACGAGCATGATGGCTACGTTGAAGGCCATCTTGCCGCCGTCGATGGCGCCGCGGGCAATGGCGCCGATCAGGTTCTCGTCTTTGTGCAGTTCGTCTTTGGGGATGACGACGCGGCCTTCGGTGGCGGGGACTTGGGTTTCGGGGACCAGCATCTTGGCTACCAGGATGGTTCCGGGCGAGGTCATAATGACGGCGGCCAGCAGGTGTTGGGGCGCCACGCCCTGGGCGATGTACATGGCCATGATGCCGCCGGAGACGTGGGCCATGCCGCTGGTCATGATGGTCATCAGCTCGCTGCGCGTGGCCTTGGCGAGAAAGGGGCGGATGGTGAGCGGGGCTTCGGTCTGGCCCATAAAGATGCTGGCGGCTACATTCATGCTTTCCGCGCCGGAGATGCGCATGGTTTTGAGCATGATCCAGGCCAGGCCGCGGATGACGATCTGCATGAGGCCGATGTGATAAAGGAGTGCGAAGAAGGCGGAGATGAAGATGATGGTGGGCAGCACTTGGAAGGCGAAGATGGAGCCGAGCGAACTGTTGGGTGTGCCCAGTGCGCCGAACAGAACCTTGGTGCCGGCGAAGGTGGAGGCGAGCGTGGCATTGACCACGCCGCCGGCCCAGGACATGGCGCGTTGACCGTAGTCGAAGCGGAGGACCAGAAAGGCGAAGAGAAGCTGCAGGCCCAGTCCCCAGGCGACGGTGCGCCAGCGGATGCGTCTGCGGTCGGTGGAGCCGAGCCAGGCTGCGAGAAGCACGGCCAGAATCCCCAGCACTCCGGTGAATCGATCCACGACGAGATCTCCTTGATTGGAAAACCGCTCTAGGAACTTGTTGAAATAGTAACCCTGAGCAGTGAGTTTCGACCTCAGGGGCTAAAGCCCGCGTTGATTTTGCGCCATTTACGGCACGACTAAAGTCGTGCCCTGATACAAAACCAGAGTTTTTCAACAAGTTCCTAGTTGTGAAGTTTCAGGAGGTTGTCCATTCGATCTGAACGAGAGAAGCTGGTTGTAACGAGCAATCAGTTTTTCAAGGAGAGATCGAATGGACTATCACCAGAATGCCCGATTGACCGTCCATA
>Ga0224534_1000236_pt1 | contig 37106 bp, 26 predicted proteins | sample 714E12024metaG_FD_172012 | JGI IMG/M metagenome (GOLD analysis project Ga0224534, IMG submission 172012) | Peat soil microbial communities from Stordalen Mire, Sweden - 717 E1 20-24 | ecosystem: Environmental > Terrestrial > Soil > Wetlands > Peat | place: Sweden: Norrbotten County, Stordalen... | reverse complement strand
CGTGTGCTCAGTTTCCGGTGCTTTGTGACCAACACGAGGCTGCAACTGCCGACAGCACACTGCTATCTCGCTTCATCGAGCTTTGGGACAGGTCCGCTTTCCAGTTCGGACCCGCGCACCTAGGAGACGGCCCGACAGCTCGGCGTGGGCTTGCGGCCGGGAAGGTCGTACCACGCCACGCCGGCCTTGAAGCTCACCGTCGGCGGTCCCAGGAGCTTGCTGAGCAAGCCGATCCCGCGGGTGCGAATCGCTCCTGTCCTCGTGCGAACAACGAGCGCGTCGGCCCCGTACGCGCGAACAACAGTCCCGAGAGAGTGACAGGCGCTCACCAACGACACCCCGGCAGCGCCCCCGGCTGCAGTGAGGAGAGAGGACAGCTTGGCGAGGTCGGGGCCTTGTGCGACGTAGTACCTGCCGTGACCGGTCGTACCGGGGACAAGTGCATAGCCGCCGACGAGCCGGAAGCTCATCTCGTCGACGGCTTGCCAGAGCATGGGCTCGTCCTCGTGCGCTCGCGGGTAGGGAAAAGCCAGCACCACGCCGCCATCTGGAACCGAGCGCGCGAGCGATGCGGTGAGGCCCGGCGCCGTCACGGAGTGCTCGCTGACGACGGGGAGCTGATCCAGGACCGGGACGAAGGCCACGATCAACAAGGCGAGCACGCCAAGGCTCTGCAAGCTCGGGTCTGACCGGATCCGGGATCCCATGCCCCGCGCCCGAGGCTCACCGGGACGGCTCGAAGCCGTCCGGGCCGCCCGAGCGCGCTCGAGCATGGAGGTCCTCGTGCGGTCGAGGCCCACCGCCAGGATGACCGCCAGAAAGAGCATCTCGATCCCGGTGACCCTGACCGGCTCGAGGTCGACAAGGACCGGGACGTGCTCGAAGAGCGCCTCAGGGAGCCAGATCGCAAGACTGTGCCCGTCGACGGTGAGACGCGGACCGAGCGAGAGCACGAACGCGGTGCACGCGCACACGACCGCGAACCTGATCACGCCGAGCCTTCGCCACAACACGGCCAGTGCGACCAGGCCGACGAGCAACGGAGCTCCGAGGTAGCCGGAGGCGTCGGTCAGATGAGGGATCGACGTCAGGACGGGTCGCAGAAGGTCGACGTGGAAGCCTGCGATCGTCCCGGCCGGCTGAATGCCGTGAGGGATCCGCCTGGGGCCCGCGAGGAAGTACCAGATCGGATAGCCGGCGACCGCCCCGAAACAGGCGCACGCACAGAGCAGGCCGGTGGCGGTCGCGCGGATGCAGGCGACGACCTCATGGCTGTGCGTGAGCGCCAGGAAGATCAGGCCGACCACCGCCATGATGCCGCAGAACATCAGCATCTCGGGGTCGATGAGGAGCTGCGCGGCGCACAACAGGCCGAGCAGGATCCCCACCTTGACCGGCGACCTTGCGCGGGTCACGAACAGCTCGTCGAGACACCAGAGCAACACCGGAGGAATCGCCATGAACGCGAGGTCGAGGTGGACCGAGCTCTCGAAGGTCATGTACGAGCCGAACCCGTACAGCAGCCCCGCCGCGAACGCTGCCGGCCACCAGTTCACCCACCGTCGCGAGACGAGGAACATCGAGGTGGCCGAGCCGGCGAGCGCGATGCGCATCAGCAGGTTGAACGATGCGATCGGCCCGAGCGCGAAAGTGACCGGCGCGCACAGCAGGCCGAGCAGCGGAACCGACGTGTTCGAGGCGAGGTTCGCGCCAAGAGGAAAATCGATGTAGTTGGTGAAGAAGGGGTTGTGGCCGTGCCCGAGCGCGAACGGCGTCCACGCAAGAAACCACGACATCTGCGCCGGGTCTCCCGCGCCCGCTCCGAGGGGGATTGGCAGCCTGCTCGCGTCCAAAGGCATGACCGGCCAGTACGCGATGACGGCAAGAACCGCGTAAGCGCCGATCGCGACCGCGAGCAAAGCGATCGGCCTCCGCACCGCCTGCACATCGCCCGAAGGCCGCATTGGCACGTCGTTCCCTCTGAGCCGAGCCTTCGGCTTCGCCGCCACCCGCGCACCTGCAAGCTTCACCGATGCGCTGGAGGAAGAGGATAACCGGCTCGGACGAGTGTGCCGGAGACGGCTCGCGCCCTCGCCTGCGAGGTGGCCGTTGGCGCCTTGGACCAATTCGACTCGGCACCGGTGGCCGCGTCTATGGTTCAGCGGAGCCCATGGAGCACACCCTCTCTACCGTTACTCCCCGAGCGCGCGACCGGGTCGGAACCGAAGCTCCCGGGGCGAATCCCCGCCGGCGATGGTCAGCTGTCGCGCGGGCCGACAGGTGGGCGATCGCGCTTCTCGTCGCGGTGCCTGTCCTGTTCGGTGTCCCACCCGCGCTGTTGGGCAGACCCCTGTTTCCCGGGAGCGGCACCGCAGACAACATGACGCAGAACTACCCGCTACGGGTGCTGTCCGGTGAGCTGCTGCGGCACGGTCATCTGCCGTTGTGGGACCCGTACATCTGGAGCGGGACGCAGCTGCTCGCCGGATGGAACGCGGGAGCCCTGTACCCCGGTACCTGGCTCTTCGCCATCCTGCCGGACGGGTGGGCGTGGACGGTCAATGTCGCCTCGGTGTCGGTGATCTGCGGTGTCGGGCTGCACATATTCCTGCGCCGGCTCGGTTGCTCTCCGCTCGCGTCGCTGCTGGGCGCGTTGACGTTCACTTACACCGGGTTCATGAGCGGCCAGGCCGTGCACATCGGCCTGGTGCAGGGCATGAGCTTCACTCCCTGGATGCTGCTTGCCGTCCACGAGCTCGAGGCATCGCCCGAGCCACGCGCAGCTCGGCGATGGATTGCGCTGTTGGGCGGCTGCGGCGGCCTGGTGGTGCTTGCCGGTGACCCTCGCGCCGCCTCCAGTGTCGCGATCATCGTGGTCACGTACTTCCTTGCTGTCTGCTGGCGAGCATGGCGTGCGGGCCGGCGTGTCACAGTCGCCGGCGTCGCCATGGTGGTGGCGGCTTTCCTCGCAATGGGCCTTTCCACCGCCCAGTGGCTTCCAGGACTCAGCTTCGTGCACGAATCCGAGCGAGCGGCCGTCACCTTCAGTCGCTTCGCGGCGGGATCGTTGACGTGGCACGACCTGGAACTGTTCTTCGTGCCATTCCTGGTCGGCGGCAACGGGAACTTCGGCCTGCCGAGCTTCCTCGGCTCCTACAACCTGCCTGAACTGAGTTTCGGGGTCGGCATCGTGCCGCTCGTCGCGGCCTTCGCTCTCGCCAAGCGCGCCCTCGGCCGCAGGGCGGGCGGGCGGCCTCTCGGGGTCTGGTACGTGTTGATCATCGAGGGCGTCGTGCTCTCGGGCGGCAACACACCCCTCGGCCATTTGCTGGCATCTGTGCCGCTCTACGGGGGCCAGCGGCTCCAGAGCCGCAATGCCGTGATAGTGGACCTCGGCCTCGCAGTGCTGCTTGCCGTGTTCGTCGACGTGCTTACAGCTCGTGTTGCCGCACGCGGCTCGGTACCGGATCCGCCACCCGGCACCGAAACAGGACTCACGCAGAACGAACGCGTGGCCGGCCTGGTGCCGATCGGCATCGTGGCACTCCTCATACTCGCCGCGTACGTACTGGGTCGATGGATTCAGCGCGGCTTCAACGTCTCCGGCCACCACCCGCGGCTGGCCGTGGACCTGAGCCCGTACTTCGCAGCCGTGCTCGTCATCTCGGCCGGCGCCGCTCTCCTGCTCTGGTTTGCACCACTTCTCAGCTCCGGCGCTTGCCGGCGGCTGGTGACCATCGTCGTTGCCGCCGATGTGCTGATGTGGGTCCTCAACGGGTATTACACATTCCCCGCCAAGACCACCATCGCAAAGAAGAGCCCCGCCGCGGTCAGCCTCGCGAAGCTGCTCGGGCCCCAAGGCCGCTACGCGATCTACAACCCTGCCCAGAGCTCGCCGAAAGGGCTCGGCGGGACGATCCTCGCGCTCGGCCCTTACAGCCTGGGAATCCTGCACCAGCTCCAGAGCGTCCAGGGTTACTCGTCTGCAGTCTCCGCCAGCTACGAACGCGCCACCGGGGCCCACGAGGCCGAGAACCTCCAGCCAGCCGGCCTTACGCACTCGACCCTTGACATCTTGAACCTGACCGAGCTCGTGACGCTGCCCGAGTACCTCGTCGCCGAGATCCCGGGCAACCGACCGATCCCCGTTGCGAAAGGGATCCCGGTGCCCCCCGGTACCGAGTCGGTGGCGGAAAGGCTCAACGCGATCGCGCCCCTGAAGCCGCTACCGCACCTTCCGCCGTTCCTTCTCTCCCCCGGGCGCTCTTCGACGTGGATGCTTCCCGGCCCCATCGCACTCGACTCGGTCACCGTCGTGCTCCTGCCCTACGACAACAAGGTCCCCCGCAGCGTCTCGGTCGGCATCCTCAATGTCCGCGACCAGATAGTCGGCGACCGCCAGGTGCGCGTCGTGGACTCCGCAGTCCGAGTCGCCTCGGGAGGGCGCGTCGCATACGGGATCCAGGTCGGGGCGCCGCGCGGCACCTCGGCCGTGATCGGTGCCGTCGAAGTGACCACGGTGCGTCCCACGTCGGTGAACTCCGGTCCGCTCACGCATCGTCTCGTGCTCAACCAGATCCTCCAAGGCGTGCTCGAACCGCCCCGGTGGCAGTACCAGACCGAGATCAACGGGCTGCCCGTGTTCACCGACACCCTCGCGCGGGGAGCCGCCTGGCTCGAGCCGGCCGGGTCCGCGTCACCGTTTGCGCCGCTGCTGGCTCTCGCGCACGCAACGACGCCAGCCGTCGAACCATGGCAGAACTCGGTGACGGTCGTCTCGACTCCGCGCCCGGCCGTGCTCGTCCGCAGCGTCGCCTACGAGAAGGGCTGGGTCGCGAGGCTCGCTCCGATCCGCGGCGGCCCGTCGGTGACCCTGCGGGTGAGGCCTCTCGGGGCGATCCAGGCGATCTCGATCCCACGGGGCAGGTTCACCGTGACCTGGGTTTACACCTCCAAGCTCGCGAAGCTCGGGGTCCTTGCCAGCGCGCTATGCGTGCTCGTGCTGGTTCTCTTGGTGTTCACGCCCAGGCGGCGGCGCCGGCTCGAGCCCCGCCCAGGGCTCCCGGCTTCAGGTTCGGCCGCTCCGCCTGGTCCGTGATCCGACAGCAGCTCGAAAGAAGAGCCGAGCCTGTCCTGTTCAGGCAGGCGGACCACTGGCGAGCTGCAAGGTCGTGCCGTGCCGGCCGCCTGTGGAACCCGTCCAGCTCACGTGCACGCGCTCGCCGGGGTGATACGACTGCATCAACGACATGAGCGCCGGCGCGGAACCGACCTTCTTGCCGGCGAGCGAGGTTATGACGTCGCCTGCGGCCAGTCCCGCCGATGCGGCCGGCGAACCAGGCACGACCACGTGTATGACCGCTCCGGACGGAGAAGACCCACTCTGGGTGGAATACACCTGGACGCCGAGGAAGGCCGTCGTCCCGACGTGCACCGTGGCCGAGGCGTTACCCGACTCGATCTTCTTGGCGATTGCCACCGCGGAGTTGATCGGGATGGCGTAGCCGTCGGTACCTGTCGTCTGGAACGAGAACCCGGCCGAGGCCGCCGAGTCCATCCCGACAACCTTTCCCCCGGTGTCGACGAGCGGTCCACCCGAGTCACCGGCCTGGATGCCCGCATTGACCTCGATGAGGCCCTTAAGGTTCTCGGGATTTCCACCGTCCTGCTCGGTGGCGGTGATCGACTGGTGGAGAGCCGTCACCGAGCCGCCCGCGACACTGGGCGTTCCGCCGGCACCGCCGGCATTTCCGATGCCCACGACCGCCTCGCCTACGCGAACCGTGGAGGAGTCACCGAGCGACGCCACCTTCAGGCCGGATGCACCGTGCAGCTGCAGCACGGCAATGTCACTCGAGCGGTCATAACCGACGACCGTGGCCGCGTAGACGCGACCGTTGCCCAGGTCGGTCACGCTGATGCTCGTTGCGCCATCGATGACGTGATTATTGGTGAGCACCTCACCGCCGCGCGTGAGGACAATCCCCGTTCCCGCCGCTTGCTCACTCAGGTAGCTGAGGGTGGTGTTCACATCCACAAGGCCAGGGTCGACCCGCGCGGCGATCGCCAATGCGTTCGAGGGGCCGCCGGATGCGGTCGAACTGGAGCCCGGCGAGCCCGAGCCGAACGGGAAGGTGCCCGAGCCGAACGGAGACGTGCCCGAGCCGAACGGGAAGCTGCCCGAGCCGAACGGAGACGTGCCCGAGCCGAACGGGAAGGTGCCCGAGCCGAAGGAGGGGGAGCTTGACGATGGCAGCGAGGCCGATGTCGAGCTCGACTGCCAGGCAACGTGACCGATGCCGAACCCCGCCGCCATGCCGATCACAAGCAACACCACTGCCAGAATGATCGTCGGTGCCCGATGCCTGTGTGCCTGCGACCTTGGCGACGCCGCCCAGACCGGCCCTGGGGCGCCGGCCCATTGAGCCCAACCGCTCGGGCCTCCGGGCGCGCCGGGAGGAGCTGGAGGAGGCCCCGGCATCCGGCCAGGACTTCCCGCCCCGGTTCCGACAGGCGCAGCCGTCGAGTCTGACGGCCCTGGTGCAGCCGGCGTCGCCGATGCCCACCCATCGGCGCTCCACACGGTGGGTTCGTCGCTCTTATGGTCCTCGTCCATCGCCCTCTCCTCCTCAGGGACGGTAGCGCACACGCAACTGCGCACATTCAGTAGACAGAACGCACCTGAGGATTTCCTGAGTTGCACCTAGGCAGTCGCTGAGAAGCTCTCGCCGCGGGCCACGACCCGTCCGCGGCAGCCCTGCGTGCAGGCTGCGAAAGTCCAGGCACCGCTGGCTACAGTGGAGGCTGTTGTGCGCTGGTCCGCGGCGCGGCATTGGCGCATCGCTCGAAGCAGAGAGCACGGAAGCAAGGAAACAAGGAACAGCCGTGACAAGCACGCCCGTCTTGTCGGGAGCCACCGGCCGGCAACAGACAGCCGAGGCCACCGACCACCGCGACAGGGGAACAAGGCACTGGAGGTGTGGCCCGCGGAGATCCCTCAGGCAACAATCGTCCGCCTGTCGATGAGCGCCTCCGTCTCCGGTCCTGAGCCTGGCGACACCTCACGACCGAAGACTGCAGACCTGGCCGTGCAGCCCGGGATGCCTGGAACCCCACCGGTACGACCCATCCGGGACCGTGGGCTCATTCTCGCCGTGCTCTGCGTGAGCCTCCTCCTGGTGACCCTCGACACCACGATCTTGAATGTGGCGCTGCCGGTCATCGTGCGCTCCTTGCACGCCTCGTCGAGCTCGCTTCAGTGGATCGTCGACGCCTACGCAATCGTCTTCGCCGGTTTGCTTCTCGTGGCCGGCAGTCTCGGCGACCGTCTGGGACGCAAGTGGGTCTTCATGGCAGGACTGGTCGTTTTCGCAGCAGCCTCAGCGACGTCCGCTTTCTCGGGAACCTCCGACCGGCTCATTGCGGCAAGGGCCTTCATGGGGATCGGCGGAGCGGCCATCATGCCCTCGACGCTGTCGATCCTCACCAACACCTTCACCGAAGCCCGTGCGCGAGCCCAGGCCATCGGGATCTGGTCTGGCACGACCGGGCTCGGTGTCGCTGTCGGTCCCGTGGCCGGTGGCTGGCTGCTCGCCCACTTCTGGTGGGGATCGGTGTTCCTCATCAACGTGCCAATCGCGCTGATCGGGCTGTTGGCTGCAATCTGGCTCGTGCCCAACTCGAAGAACGTCAACGCCAAGCGTTCCGACCCGATCGGCGCCGGGCTCTCCATCGTGGGCCTGGGCTTGCTGCTGTGGGGGATCATCGAAGCACCGAACCGCTCCTGGTCGTCCCCGGTGATCCTCGGCGCCATAGCCGCCGCGGCAGCGATACTTGCCGGGTTCGTAATCTGGGAACGGCACTCGACCCACCCGATGCTCGAAGTCAGACTCTTCGCGTCGAGGCGGTTCTCGGCCGCCATGGCGGCCATGGCACTCCTCATGTTCGCATTGATGGGCGTGCTCTTCCTCATCACTCAGTACCTGCAGTTCTCCCTCGGCTACACGGCATTCGCGACCGGATTGCGAATTGCGCCAATTGCTGTCGTGCTGCTGATCGTCGCTCCCCTGTCGAGTGTGGTGGACCACATTGTCGGCACCAAACCCATTGTCTTCGCAGGCATGGTCATCATCGCCGTCGGCTTGGGACTTCTGTCGCAAGTCACCATCCACTACAGGTACATGGACGTGTTCCCGGCGCTCGTGCTGATCGGCCTCGGTGTAGGCCTCGCGTTCGCCCCCAGTACCGAGTCGGTGATGGGTTCCCTGCCGGCCGACCAAGCCGGCGTGGGCGCGGCCACCAACGGTGCCGCGTTGCAAATCGGCGGCGCGTTCGGAGTTGGTGTTCTCGGCAGCCTCCTCAACACCCGCTACAAGAACCGGCTGGCTCCGGTGCTGGCCCACTACAAGATGCCGGCGTCGATCCTCCACACGATCACCGGCTCGCTCGGAGGTGCTCTCGCCGTCAGCCAGCACGTTCGTGGCGTGCTCGGCGCCGAGCTCGCCAACTTCGCACGGCAGTCGTTCGTGAGCGGCTTCGACCTCGCCGTCACCGTCGGAGCCGTCGTGGTTGGCGCGGCTGGGCTCGCCGTGCTGGTCGTGCTGCCGAACCGGAGCGCCCAACCCCTGCAAGACCATCCCCGGCAAGCCGCGCGAGAAACTCCGGCGAGCAAGTAGTCCCGTTCGCTACGCTCACGGGATGCCAGCTGATCTGCCGACGATCCTTGCAACCTCGGGAGGGGTCAAGCGAGGTTCTCGCACGGACCTGGCCTTTGCTCCCTTGGTCCTTCATGCCATCGAACTGGCCGGCGTGAGCTCCCGGCGCCCCCGGTTGTGCCACGTGGGAACGGCCTCCGGCGACCAGCGGGGGTGGAACGCACTGTGGGACGAAGCCGGGCATGCGGCTGGGATCGACGTCGTCCACCTGAACCTGTTCCCGATGCCGAGCGTCGAGGACGTGGCAGGGTTCCTGCTCGATCAAGATGTGATCTGGGTTGGCGGCGGCAGCGTGGCCAATCTGCTGGCGGTCTGGAGGCTTCACGGTCTCGACAGGACGCTCGCCGAGGTTTGGCGGGCAGGCGTGGTGCTTGCCGGAGTGTCCGCCGGGTCAGTGTGCTGGCACTTCGGCGGCACCACGGACTCGTTCGGGCCCGATCTGCGCCCTGTGACCAACGGCCTGGCCTTCCTGCCCTACTCAAATGGAGTCCACTACGACTCCGAACCCCAGCGCCGCCCGCTCTTCCAACAGCTCATCGCTGGTGGTGTATTGCCCGAGGGGTACGCGACTGACGATGGTGTCGGCCTGCTGTACCGAGGAACCAGCTTCGTCGAGGCAGTGACCGAGGTCCGGGGCAAAGGGTCCTACCTGGTTCGCCGGGAAGGCGAGCAAGCCATAGAGGAGCGGATCGAGCCCAGAAGCTTGCCGGGAGCTTTCTGAGTCTGGCTTCCTCGGCCAGCAACGGGAGCACAGCTAGATCCGTCGGCCAAATGAGCTGCTGTGTTCCGGCCGCCCAGATCGTCGACTCGGTCGCGTCACTTCATTCGTTGAGAAGGATCGTTCTGTAGCAACCCCCCTTGAACGGTCGTCCGTGATGCGAAGTTATCCGCCGCGGGATTTCAGGCTGGGCTAACGGCTAGTTCGTCGGCGCCACGACGGTCTCTGAGGCAACTACAGCTACGGCAGACCCTGGACGTCAACCTCAAAGTATTCGTTGGTGCTGAATGGACCCACGACCGCCTCTACGAGCTGCTGGACTGCGTGTACAGAGTCCCCTTGCCAGATGCAGATGCCCGTCGTGTGGTCGGGCGTCGCGGCATGGATCGGCAACTGGACGTGCGCAGGCAACCCCTGTTCCAACGCCTTGTCCTCTGCGGCTTGAAATCCTTCAGGATCGGAAATGTGGTGGATGACTGCTACGTACATTGACGGAAACCCCCCGGTTAGGCTTGCATAGCCGAGCTTGGACTGGCACGGCAAGGTCCCACAGCAAGCTGAGGGGCGAAGGTTACTCCAATTCGCGTCGAAATGTCGATGGCGTTCACAACACCGACCGGCATGCCGATCTCCGCCTCTGCGCAGCGGTCCTGTCATCACAGATCAGATGGCTGCGGGCGCGGTTGGACTATCAGCGGCGAGCGCCGAATCCCGCGTGGCCGCGCCTGTCCCCGGCGTTCCGTGATTCCGGGAACTGAGGTCGGGACTAAGCCTCGACGAGGATTACGAGGGTTTCAGGCAACACGCCGTCGTGTGCCATCGCCTCAGCCGCCACCTCGGTTTGCATCGCGCCAATGAAAGCCGCCATGTCGGGAACGTCCATGAGCACTGCAACACGGGACGGGTTCTCCGGGTCGACGAACGTTCGGATGTTTGTGACACCGAGGGGCCCGAAGAGCTCTTCGCGCTTAAGCGAAGCGAGCCATTGATCCTTGTCCTTCACATCGTGGTGACCGATTACGGTCGGCATAGCTCCCCTTTAAGTGCTTGGGCCCGACGGCAGTGCCGAGTCCGGTGCGCCGACGCTACACGTACTACGCCACGCCTGCGTCGACAAGATTCTTGGGACGTCGGGCCATGTCCCAAGTGATGCCTATAGGGGCAGGCGCGAACAGATTGCCGCACCGAATACCGGCCGGTCTCACCGAGCTGGGCATACCTACCGAGGTACGGGCGCGGCTAGCTGGATCCAGCGCCGATCGCCGAGTATGGCGCGAACACCGGACGCTCGGGGAGCCGATGGCGCCATCATTCTGTGCTGCCTTCCGACCATCCGAGAATGCCGGAGTCTCGAGTAGAGGCCCGAAAGCACGTGAGCAAACTCCTACAGCAGCCCCGTTCCGACGGCTAACCCGACGAGGACGAGTGCAGCGCCGCCGACGAGTTCGCTTCGTCGTCCCAGATGCTCTCCCAGGCGCCCACCGATCTCCAGGCCGAGCAGTGAGAGGCCGACGCTGACCGCAGCGATGGTGACCGCCGCGACCGCGAGGTTGACGTGGTAAGCGCCGAGCGCAAAGCCGATGACGAGATTGTCGATGCTCAGGGCGCCGGCGAGGACCACCAGGCGCTTGGCGCTCAGGTCCGAGTCCCGGGCACCCCCCCTTTCGTTGATGAGCTCGGAGACGATGGCATAGCTCCCGGCGAGGCCGAGCAAAGCGCCCGCAATCGGATCGGCGGCCGCGCCCAGGTCGCGGGCCAACGAGTGCCCGAGGAGGAGGCCAACAACCGGCATGACGCCCTCGAACACGCCGAAGATCAGTACGACGCGGAGCCGCAACTACCGGTCGACTCCGGAGACGCCAATGGCGGTCGCCGCTCCGAGATTGTCGAGGCCCACCGACAGCGCGACGAGAAGTAGCGCGAGCATGCTCGAACGGTAATCGGCAAGGTCTGGCCGCCTCGGTACGTGCTGCGGACCGCTTCAAGGTCGATCGCCGTTTCGTAGGAACTGTTCGCTAAACGAGCACACCAGTTAGCGCTAGCACGACACCGACTCCCCCGGCGATTAGCAATCCACTCACGACGCCACGGCGAACGACGAAGAACCAAACCAGCGCGCCGGCTAGAACCGGGACCTGCCAAAGATGTTGGAACGCGAGACCGAGCGGTATCGCCGACCCAACGATTGCTCCGATGACAGCCGGTCCAGCGCCGCTGAGGAACGACTGGATCATGAGGTTCGCTCGGATCCGATCGAAGCGCGGGGCACCGAAGAGAATGAACAGGAATGACGGCGTGAAGGCGACAAACGTGGCAAAGAGTCCGCCTCTGATGCCCCCCGCTGCATAACCGACGACCGCGATGGTGAGCACCACCGGACCCGGCGTGACCTGGCCGAGGGCTACGGCACTTAGGAACTGCGCACCGGTCATCCAGTGATAGGTCGTCACTGCGTCGTGCTGCATGAGCGGAACGATGACGAAACCGCCACCGTAGGAGAGGGCGCCTACTTTGAACGCGACCCAAGCGAGCGCGCCAAATCCGCCGAGAGCGGTGGCGTGCGCGGCGACCGCCCCAACGACAGCCCGGGCGGAACTTGATGATGCGCTGCCTTCACGTCGAATGACGATCTCGAACATTCCGCAGGAAAGGAGTACGAGTACCAGGTATGGACCGATCGTGGCGGCGGCGGTACCTCCGATCAAACCATAGAGGAGCCAGCGAGTTCGCTGGCTCCTCGCAGTTCCGATGCGCTTCCAACTCGCCGGCACGAACCCGCTTGCGGCGCTAAGTGCCACCGCCGGAACGGCCGCACCTGCGCCTGCCGCCGCGCCGAGGATCCAGTGAGGGGGGTGGTGCGCCAGGAAGACCGCCGAGAGAACCAGGATCACTACGAGTCCTGGGGAGATGAAGCAGACTCCGCCGAGGATCGCACCGACCGTTCTTCGCAATCGCCAGGCGCAGAAGATCGCGAGTTGCGTAGATGCCGGGCCGGGCAGGAGATTCACCGACGCGATGGCGTCCTCGAACTCCGTAGCTTCGATCCAGTTGCGCTCTTCGACGCACATGCGTCGGAACAGAGCGATGTGGGAGGGTGGCCCCCCGAACCCGATGCAACCGAGACGAGTCCATTCACGCGCAATCGTCCAAAGCGACACGTTCGTCTGACCGACCGACCCGTCGCTCTGCTCGTTCATGCTCACGAGCCCTGCACTCCGAGCACCTCGTCAGCGAGTTCTCGCAGCTGGTCGATGGTCTCCTTCAAGACGCGCCGGCCGGAATCCGTGATGGAACACGAGCGCCGCGATCTACCCTCGACGATCTGGGCGCGAGAAAACAACAGCCCCTCAGATTCCATCTCGTGAAGCGTCGGATAGAGGGAGCCTGGACTGATCCGGTAACCGTGATGAGCGAGTTCCTCTGACATCCACGCTCCGTGGATCCCGCCGCGAGCAGCGTGATGGAGGATGTGGAGCCTCACCGCCCCCCTCAGGAACTCCCGCACCAGAAGAACCGTATCCGATAACGATTAGCGATATCGGATAGTGACTGTGTGAGCCTAACGCCCTTTCCCGGGAGCAAGTTTTCGCATTCGAATACCGATCGGCATACCGAATGCCGATCGAGCCGGGCAGCACTGCTGCGCCCGATTGACTGTTCTTTCTTCATAGCCTCTAGGGCGATCTGTGACCAGGACTTTCGCGCCGCCGTAGCTTCCTCAGCGCCCGCACGAGCTGACCGAGGATCGCGAGCGGCGCGTGCACAGCCAACGAAACCTCTTGTGCAGGTCGGGTGACGACAGTACGCTGCCACGAAAATCACCACGCGAGAGGATCAGTCAATGCTCTTAGGGGGGACCTACAAGTTCCGGACAGGTGTTGACCAGCGCGTCGGGCTGAAGAGATTCCAGGCTTGGACGCCTCCGGCTGGCTTCACATTTCATGGCCACTGGGCGAGGGCCGATGGCATGGGCGGAATGTCCATCGCCGAGGCGGAGAGCGCCGCGGCTGCTTTTGAGGCCACGGGGGCGTTCGGCGACCTGATCGAGTTCCACCTCGTTCCCGTGCTGGACATCATGGAATCGGTGCCGATTAGTGCACGAGTGCTCGGCTGGATCGACTCGATCAGTTAATCACCCTCTCATGCCGCAATTGGCCCTTGGCCACGCACGGGAGGAGCGACATAAAGCCTCATCTGGATAGTCTCACCAGCGGGCTGGACGGGACCCGCGGCCACGCCGATCGACGGTTCCGCGAAGCGGCCGGCCACAGGCCAGTCTGCCCGGGCTCAGTGCGTCTCAAGCGTCCCTCGTCATCATCCGCCATGCGCCGAGGACCGTCCAGGCCACCAGCCAGGCAACGACGACGCAGACGGCCACGGTGGTCGACTCGGGCACCAGCAACGGGTTTCCCTGACCCCCGCCCGGCCCTCCTCCGCCGCCACCGAACACCGGAAGGCCACTCGGCGTCAGGTGGGCCATGGCGACGCCGACCACCGAGCGCTGCAGGTTCAACAGGTGAGGGATATGGGCCCGGGAGAAGATAGGCGTCAGGATGATCTCGAGCACGATCATCAAGATCACGGCTACCGTTCTCTGCCCGAGCAGCGATGCCAGTCCGAGGCCGACGATGAGCCCGATAAGCGCTTCGAGTTCGATCCACAGGCCGGTCTTGACCATCAGGGAATCGGATGGGTAGAGGAATTGCGTGGCGTAACCGGAGTAATCCTGCCGGGCAATCAGCAAGGCCGCAGCTTTGAGCTGAGAGGGCGTGATCTGCGCTAGTCCCTGAGACCCAGGCGGCACGTTGACGACCGGGCCGTTAGGACCGCATGGGACGTTCGGCAGACCGGGTCCGTTGTAAGGGAAGTCGCAGATGACAATGTCGGGATGGTTCCCGGCCCAGCTCTCGAATCCGGCGCGTGAAAGGCCGGCGGGCACGTTCACACCATCGTAATTGAGCCTCGTCGGAGCCGCGAAGACGCACACCGCGCAGACGATGGTGAAACCGGCCGCCACCAAGGGCACGATGATGGCCAAACCAGCCGGGATCCGGGCGAGGTACAGTGCCAAACGCGAGCGGCCGGTCACGACCAGGTGCCGGAACATCCCTTCGGTGAGGTCGACCGATCCCGCCGAGCAGCCCAACGTGGCGGCGACGATGAAGCCGAAGACGTAGAGCACGCCGGTGCAAAGACCCGTGTAGACGTCGTAGCCGCCGGCCGGCCCGTAGGACTTCGGCGCGAATGCGTGGGCGAGCAGCCGTACGAGAAGGAAGACGGTGGGGATGCCGATGTTCACCAGAATCAGGGCGATCATGAGCCCGCGCCGTTTGCGCAGCTCCATGAATCTGGTCGCGATCATGGCGCCCGTGGGCATCGGGGATCCCCGATGGTCATGGGACGGACCCTCTGGGCCGGCTGGCAGACTTGGCGCTGTAGCCGTTGGGGCGGGCACAGTCGTCACTCCGGGGCCCCCAGTCGACTCGTGACCTGCAGGAACCACGATTCGAGCGATGCCTGGATTTCCTGCAACCGATACACAGAAATGCCACCTTCCACCAGAATGCGATTGATCTCGGCGATGACTTCGCGCGCCGTCCCTGCCGGCAAAGTGATCCCGAGCCCCAGCGGGCCGACTTCGATGTGCGCTCCGATGGTGGAGCCTTCGAGGAGGGAGCGGGCTCGATCGGGCTCGGAGCATTCGACCTGAAGGGCCAGCGATGCCCCCGCCAGCAGTTCGGAGATCGGTCCTTGCCGGATGACCTTGCCCCGGTCCACGATGGCCACGGCGTCGCAGGTCCGCTCGACCTCGTCAAGGAGGTGCGACGACAACACGACCGTGCAGCCCTCGGCCACCAGGGAGACGATCATGTCGCGCATTTCGGCCATGCCGGCCGGATCGAGTCCGTTCATCGGCTCGTCCAGGATCAGCAGCTCAGGGTCCCCGATCAGGCAGGCCGCAACCCCGAGACGCTGGCGCATGCCCATCGAGTACTTCGACACCTTGTCATCGGCGCGGTGAAGCAGGCCGACACGCTCGAGAGACGATTCGATCCGGTCCCGAGCCGCGGGTTCCCGAGCTGCGGCGAGAATCTGGAGGTTCTCCCTCCCGCTCAGATGGCCGTGGAACCGAGGCTCGTCCACGATGGCGCCAACCCGCGCCAGTGCCAGATCGCGGTGTTTGGGGACCGGGTATCCGAGTAGGGACATCGTGCCCGCGTCGGCGTGCGTTAGTCCCAACAACACCCGGATGAGCGTGGTCTTGCCGGCGCCGTTGGGGCCGAGGTAGCCGAACGCGCATCCCCGAGGGACGAGGAGCTCGACGCCGTTCATGGCGACGTTCTCCCCAAACCGCTTGGTCAGCCCATGGGTCTCCACGGCCCAGCGACTCTGGGCGGCCTGATGGCTGGAGGTGTCGAGGACCGTGGTGGTGCTCATCCGATGTCCTTTCCGTCAGCGCCGTATCGAAGGGCGCCGTTTGGCCGGTCCCGCCTTTCCCGCTCACGGCGCCGGTTCCACAAAAGATCGCCAGCCGGAAGTCTCTTCATGCTCCAATCATCACGACACTGTCGGCGTCTGGCAATCAGGGATCACCCTGACTACTTCCCTAGTCGAGAATTTCGCCCGCCACGAACTCGGGCCTGTCGGTGACGTGCCCATCCGCTCCGACACCCCGACGAGCCACTACACAGCCACCGTGACCGCCTCAGATACCAACGGGCGGCGAGCACGGACAGATTGGCGTACCGAATACCCGCCCGTCTCACCGAGCTGGGCGTACCGATCGACTGTGAGGATACTTCTCCCCGAGCGCCTTCGGCTCGGCAAGAGGCTCGCCCGCCTCTCACGGTGTTCCACCAGCTCACTTAACCGACAGACCGGTAGCCTGCTCTTTGTGACCGGAGAGCCAGCTGGCCTCAGGCTTCCCACTCGCGAGGTAGTGCCGCCCAAGGGCCTCTGGCGATTCGTCATCATTCGCGTCCTGGCGGTGGCCGCACTGGGCTTCATAATGGCCGCCGCACTGAACCACTCGTCGAGAGGCATGATCGCAGCGACAGCGTTTCTGGCGGTCATGTTCCTGATCGCGGCTGTAGAGGTGCCGCTGTTCAAGCGGAGATGGCGTCGACTCGAACAACAGCGGCTCGCGAGCCTGCCGGGCGACGCTATCTACGCGGGGCCGGCGCGGGCTCAGAGTCTGCAGCCAGGCGGCGGCAGCCGGCCGGTCGCAGGGGAGATCGTGCTGGACGGGCACGGCTTCTCCTTTACTCCGCGGCGCGCGACAGACGCTCCCCCTCTCAACATCGCTTGGGCCGAAATGGCCCATATCCAGCTCTTGCCAATCTCGGCCGCGCCTGTTGCGGGCTCGCTCGTGCTCAGCTTGCGCGGGGGTTCCACTCAGAACTTCGTGGTGCAACGCTGCGAGTCTCTGGCCGACAAGCTGCAGCACCTTCCTGAACGCCTATGAGCCTTAACGGCTCGACGCGGTGGCTCTGCTGCGCCGACGAGCCGGTCGGACCGGCGATGCCTGTGCAAAGTGCGCTCATGGCCCGAGGCCGGTGACGAGATCGATCAGGCGTGAAGTGCCCGCCAGACACGCTCGGGCGTGAATGGGATCGAGTCGATGGTCACTCCGGTCGCGTCGAGGATGCCGTTGCGAACCGCCGGAGCGACGGCGTCGATGACGATCTCGGCGATGGACTTCGCCCCGAAGGGGCCGGAAGGCTCCATCGTCTGCACGAGGAAAACCTCCGTGGTCGGCGTGTCGTCGGACCGGAAGATCCAGTAAGGCCCAAAACGCGCGTTCAGTGGGCGGCCGAGATCGTCGAGAAGCGTTTCTTCGCTGAGCGCGTAGCCGAGCGCCTGCACCATGCCACCCTCCACCTGCCCGCTCGCGCCTACCGGGTTGATCGCCACGCCGCAGTCCACGGCCATCACGAGCTTTTGCACTGTGACCTCGCCAGTGTCGACATCGACCTCGATCTCTGCCAGCTGGGCGGCGAACGGCGCCGGTGACTCGCTCGACCAGTGGGACGCCGTCCCCATGATCTGCTCCTGGTCCTCGGTGTGCAGCGCGTTCAGGGCGATGTCTCCAATCGACACCGACCGCCCGTCGGCCGCCCACGCCCGGCGGTCGCGCAGCTCGATCTCGACGGCTTGGACATTCAGCAGCCGGGCCCCGCGCTCCACGATGCGCACCCGCGCGGCTTCGGCGGCCTTCTTCACCGCCATGCCGGAGATGTAGGTGGTACTCGAGGCGTATGCGCCGACGTCGAACGGCGTGAAGTCGGTGTCGCCCGAGTACACCAGGATGTCGTCGGTCGCCACTCCGAGCACGTCCGCCGCGATCTGGGCGAACACCGTGTCCGCCCCGGTGCCGAGGTCGGCAGCCCCCACCAGAAGATTGAACGACCCGTCGTCGTTGATCTTGATCGAGCACGCGCCCATGTCCACGAACGGGATGCCCGATCCCTGCATGCACAGCGCAAGTCCGATCCCGCGGCGGATGTGCGGCCGGTCAGGTGGCTGCTTCCACAGAGGGTCCTCCCGGCGGTGCCAGCCGATCGCGCGAAGGCCCTGCGCCACGCACTCCTCCAGGCCGCAGGTCGTCACATGCGGCATGTCCTCCGGTGCGATCTCCTCCACCACGCCCCCCCGTTCGCCGAGGCGCAGCACTATGTCGAGTGCGTCGCCGGACTGCACCCAGTTCGTGCGCCGGAACGCGACGGGATCGAGGTGCAAGGCGCGGGCGATGTCCTCCATCTGCGACTCGAGCCCGAAGAATGCCTGCGGTGCCCCGTAGCCGCGGAAGGCGCCCGCGACCGGGCGGTTCGTATAGGCGACATCGCAACTGAACCGCTTGGCCGGGCAGTTGTAGAGCGAGAGGCCGCGCGCGCCCGTGAGCGAATTCACGGTGAAACCGTGCGTGCCGTAAGCGCCCGTGCTCGCGAGTACGCGCAGGTCCTGTGCCACGAGGTGACCATCGTTTGTGACCCCGGTCCGGTAGGTGAGCGTCTGCGAGTGGCGGGTCCGCGAGGAGACGAACTCCTCCTCCCGGTTGAACACGAGCCTGACGGGCCGGCGGGTGGCCAGCACGAGGTGGCCGACGATGTCCTCGATGACCAGCTCCTGCTTCGAGCCGAAACCGCCGCCCATGCGGGGCTTTATGATGCGGATGGCCTTCACCGGGAGCCCGAGCAGCGGCGCGAGCATGCGGCGGATGTGGAAGGGCACCTGCGTGGACGACCGCAGCACGAGCCGCTCGTCCTCGTCGAGCCAGCCGATTGCGGCGTGCGGCTCGATCGGGGTGTGCTGCATCTGCTGGACCTCGAAGGTCGTCTCGAAGACGCGGTCGGCCCGGGCGAAGGCGGCGTCCATCTCCGCATCGCTGACGGTCTGGCCCTCGATGTGGTGGCTGATGTTGCGCGCCGCGTTGTAGATCCCAACCGTGTCGGTTTCGTCATGGATGACCGGCGCGCCCTCGGCCAATGCCGACTTGGCATCCAAGACCGCGGGCAGAACCTCGTAGGTGACCTTGATCAGTCGGCACGCTTCCTCGGCGATCTCCGGCGACTCCGCAGCGACGGCCGCGACCCGATCGCCGACGTAGCGCACCTTGTCGTCGAAGCTCACCTCGTCGTGGGGAAGCGGGTTGGGCCAGCTCTGGCCGCCCGAGGCGTACTTCACGCGCGGCGTATTGCCATGGTGCACCACAGCGTGCACACCGGGCAGCGCTCTTGCCTGCGAGTCGTCGATCGCGACAATGCGCGCGTGAGCATGTGGGCTCCGCAGGACCTTCGCGTGCAGCATCCCGCGAAGCTCGATGTCGTCGGCAAAGGCCGCGTTGCCCTTAACCAGTCGCAGAGCTTCCACCTTGTGCTCGGGCTTGCCGACCACGGCGGTGTGGGGAACATCCGGGGACGGCACAAGGCGCGGCACGGCAGGCGACACGTCGAGCGCGAGCGGAGGGAGCGTCCCTGCCAGCTCGAGGTTTCCCGACAGCGTCTCGACGACGAGCGGCTCCATCGGGTCAGGCTTGTCCCCGCGCAGCACAGCCGCCGCGCGGCGGACCGCTTCGATCACCTTGGTGTAGCCGGTCTCGCGGTCGAGGATCCCCGACAGCGCGTCGCGGATCTCGTCGTCGTTGGGATCGGGGCCACGCTCGAGGAGGGCCTTGGTCGCCAGCACCATCGCCCCGGCCGAGTACCCGGACTGCAGCGCTCCCGTCTCGACGAACGCCTCCTGGATCGGGTCCAGCTCACCTGTGGCCACGTTGAGCGACTCCACCGTGGTGACCACGTGCCCATCGGCCTGAACGGCAAGGAGCACGTCGGCCGAGATCAGCCGGCCGTCGAGCAGGATCGCAGCCGCGCCTGTCTCGCCTGTCTCCGATCCGTAGCGGACGCTGAAGCACCCCTCCCGGCGGAGCACCTCGAGCAGCGAATCGCCGACCTCGCAAGTGAGGTGACGCTCGACTCGGTTGAGTGTGACGTGCAGATCCATCAAGACACCCCCTCGATAACACGGGAAATCAGCACACCGGCCAGCGCGCGCCGGTACTCGCCAGATCCGCGGAAGTCGCCAGGTGGGTCGAGCTTGCTCGTCTCCTCCACCAGGACCGGGGTGGACGCCACTCCGGCGAGGGCAAGGCGCCTGCGCCCGTCCACCCCCACGCGAGCCGCCGCCGCCACGATGGCCTTGTCAGCGGGTGTGCGCGCCGTGCGAGCGACCGACGCTGCACCCCGGGTGTCGATGGCGACAGCGGTCACGATGGCGTGCGGCGCAAGCGGGAGATGCGCGAGCAGAGCCCCCAGCTCCATCTTCTCGGTCCCTTCAGGGCTGGCGACCGACACCACCGCATCGTGGACGAGCAACGCCGTCAGGAGCTCGCTCTCCGCGTCCGCGCTCACGATCGTCCCGCCGAGGGTGGACTGCGCCCTGAGCGTGCTCGGCAGCTCCCGCCGCGCCGCGCCGCGAACCACCGCCGGGACCTCTTCACTGTCGACGAGCTGCTGCAGCGTCGTGGTCGCGCCAATGCTCAGCGTGTCATCGTCGAGGCGGTCGATCCCGTCGAGACGGGCGAGCTGAAGGTCCACCACCGACATGGGCACAGACATCGTCCGGAGGTTCAGTTTGGTGCCACCGCCGATGAGAACGGCCCCGGGCTGGTCAAGCAGCGCGAACGCCTCGCCGATGGACTCAGGCCGAAAGTAGGCAGAAATCCGCTTCATCATGCAAGCATAGGCTCGGGTCCCAGCCAGCGGTACGGTGAGCGACCCGTCCCGATGCCGCCGGTGCCATCACGATTTGGCGGTGCGTCAACACTGGCCCGTCGGCCCGCCCGCCATGCCAGGCATCATCCCTGGCGAGCTAGGACGAAGCCTCCGCCGGCTTTCTCTCGTCGAGGCCCCACGGCGCGCCGCTGTCGTTCAACAGCTCGAGGAACGGTTCGGACGGGAGCGCCTCCGGGCCGAGAAGACCGGCACCTGACCAGACTCCCGAGGCGAGGAGCTCGAGCGCCACCACGGGGTTGATGGCGGTCTGCCAGACCACGGCCTGCGAGTCGTACTCCGACATGCACCAGTCGTTGTCCACTGCGTGGTACAGGTAGACCTCCCGTGGGGAGCCATCCTTGCCGGTGCCCGTCACCCAGGTCCCGGCGCAGGTGACGCCGTGCATGAGATGACCGATCCCGGCCGGGTCCGGAAGGCACGCGGCGACGACGTCCCGGGGCGACACGTGGGCGCCGCCCACCGAGACCTCCTTGGTCGAATCGAGCCCGAGCATATGGATCGTCTTGAGAACGCCGATGAACTCGTCCCCCAGGCCGTACTTGAACGTGACCCGCTTGGCGTCGACCCAGCGCGGCACAAGGAGAACCTCTTCGTGCTCCACGTTCACGCACTCGACCGGGCCGATACCGGCCGGGAAGACGAAGGTCTCCGGCTCGCTGAAGGGCTCGGTGGTGAACCACCCACGCCCCTTCTCCCAGATGATGGGAGGGTTCAGGCATTCCTCGATCGTCGTCCAGATCGAGAAGGTCGGGCAGAATTCGTAGCCGTCGACGACGAGGTTGGCCCCGTCCCTGACCCCGATCTCGTCGACGGAACCGAAGAGGTTGTCCGCCGCGTGGCGGGCGAACACGTCCGACAGCCCAGGCTCGACCCCCATGCCGGCGAGCGCCAGCAGCCCGCGCTCCTCCCACTTCGGGGCGAGCTCGAACTGCTCGTCGCCGAGCTTCACTCCTGGCTTGGAGTACGGGTCCTCAGGATGCGGGTGCGAGAGCGACATGGCCATGTCCATGTAGGTGACCCCCGCCGCGAAGGCGGCGCGGTAGATGGGCATGACGAAGCGGGGGTCGACTGCGTTGAGGACCGCGTCGCAGCTCTCCGCCCGGATCAAATCGGCGATCGACGACTCGTTGGAGGCGTCGATCTTGACGCCTGAGAAACGGTCCGAAACCGACGCTGCCTTCTCCGCACGCTCGCGGTCGAAGTCGGCTATCACGACCCTCTCGAAGCTGCCCCGGCGCGCCACTATATGGGCGAACGCGCTCCCGACTCCACCGGCTCCTACCACGAGAACTCGCATGAGAAGGTCCTTTCTCGGCAATCCGACCCACGGGTCGGCAAGGGCTGACACGACAAAATGCAACTTCAGGCGTGCGGCCACTTAGTCTAGAGGAAGCCCGATTCTTCTCCATGGGCCGAAAGTCCCTATTCACCGCCGATGGGCGGTGGGACAATCGCCCAAAAGCCCCATCGCGACCAGGAGGGAGATTGCACCGGATCAACAAGGTCATTCCGGTGGTCCAGGCCTGACGACCGAGGGCGAGGAGCGCGGCAGATCGACAGAGCCGGGCGAACAAGAAGCCAGACATGCACAACGGAGTGCACAAGGAGGCAACTGCAGTGAGCAACAGCATCAAGACGATCCTGAGCGACCTCGAGACTCGGAACTCGGGCCAGCCGGAGTTCCTACAGGCGGTGCGTGAGGTACTGACCTCCCTCGAGCCGGTCGTCGAGCGTTTCCCGAAGTACAGCGAGATGAAGGTCCTCGAGCGGTTCGTCGAGCCCGAGCGGGTGATCATGTTCCGGGTGAGCTGGGTCGACGATGACGGTGAGATCCAGGTCAACCGCGGCTACCGAGTCCAGATGAACAGCGCCATCGGACCGTACAAAGGCGGGCTCAGGTTCCACCCGTCGGTCTACCTGGGTCTGCTGAAGTTCCTCGCTTTCGAGCAGGTGTTCAAGAACTCCCTCACCACCCTGCCCATGGGTGGGGCCAAGGGCGGTTCCGATTTCGACCCGAAGGGCAAGAGCGACGGCGAGGTGCGCCGCTTCTGCCAGGGCTTCATGACCGAGCTCTACCGTCACATCGGCCAGTTCACCGATGTGCCGGCGGGCGACATCGGCGTCGGCAGTCGGGAGATCGGTTTCCTGTTCGGGCAGTACAAGCGGATCGCCAACCAGTTCACCGGTGTGATCACCGGCAAGGGCATCAACTGGGGAGGCTCGGAGATCCGGCCGGAGGCCACCGGTTACGGCGTCGTGTACTTCGCCGAGGAGATGCTGGCAACCAGAAGTGAGGACCTGGCAGGCAAGCGGTGCCTGGTCTCCGGAAGCGGCAACGTCGCCCAGTACACCGTCGAGAAGCTGATCGACCTCGGCGCCAAGCCCCTCACGCTCTCGGACTCGGACGGGTTCATCCTCGACCCCGACGGGATCGACGCGGACAAGCTCGCCTACGTGCTGGAGCTGAAGAACCTGCGACGTGGACGCATCAGCGAGTACGCCGAGCGTTTCCCCCGTGCGAGCTTCACATCGGCAGGCCACGGCGCGTCCAACCCGCTCTGGTCCGTCCCGGCGGATTGTGCCTTCCCGAGCGCGACCCAGAACGAGGTCAGTGGTGTGGACGCGCAGAACCTCGTGGCCAACGGCGTCCAGTTGGTGGCCGAAGGCGCCAACATGCCGACCACGCCCGAAGGAGTCGAGCGCCTCATGAGCGCCAAGGTCCTCTACGGACCGGGCAAGGCCGCCAACGCAGGCGGTGTGGCAGTCTCGGGTCTCGAGATGACCCAGGACATCGAGCACCTCTCATGGACCCGGGAGCAGGTGGACGACAGGTTGCGGCACATCATGCGCGCGATACACACCAATGTGCGTGCGGCAGCCGAGGAGTACGACAGGCCGGGCGACTACGTGCTGGGCGCCAATATCGCCGGCTTCGTGAAGGTGGCGGACGCGATGCTGGAACAGAGCACGGTCTGATGTCCGCCGGCGCCGTTCTGCTGCCTCCAGGGGAAGGCGTCGACAAGGGCTTGAAGTCGGGGGCGATCGGGCTTGTCTCGAGCGTGGTCATCGGCACCGCGTCCACCGCCCCCGCCTACAGCCTGGCGGCGACGCTCGGTCTCGTCGTCGCCGATGTCGGTTTCCATGCGCCATTCGTCGCGATCGCCGCGTTCGTGCCGATGCTGCTGATCTCGATCGGCTACAGCGAGCTCAACAAGGCGGATCCCGACTGCGGGACGACCTTCACCTGGGCCACGCGAGCCTTCGGCCCCAAGACGGGCTGGGCAGGTGGCTGGGGCATCATCGCCTCAGACGTGCTCGTCATGGCGAGCCTTGCCGAAGTAGCCGGTCAGTACGGCTTCATGCTCTTCAACAGAAATAGCATCGGGGACAACCCGACCAGCTTCTGGGTGCTCCTCGTCGGCGTCCTGTTCATCGTCGTTCTGACCTATATCTGCTACAGGGGCATCGAGGTCTCGGCGCGGGTCCAGCAGGTCCTGTTGTCGATCGAGCTCGTCATGCTGGCCGTCTACGCGGTCGTGGCACTGGTCAGGGTGGCTACAGGCCACGCACCGGCAGGCCACCTGGTGCCGAGCATGTCGTGGTTCAACCCGACGACCGTCTCTCCGACAAAGATCGTCGACGGACTCGTCCTCATGCTGTTCATCTACTGGGGCTGGGACACCTCGCTCTCGGTGAACGAGGAGACGAGCGACAAGCAGCGGCTCCCGGGCTTGGCGGGGATCATCGCCACGCTGCTGCTGCTGGCGACGTACGCACTCGTCACCATCGCCGCGCAGGCCTTCGCCGGTGTCGGCACGACGGGCATAGGCCTGGCGAACCCGGCGCACCTCACCGACGTGCTGTCGGTGCAAGGCACTGCCGTGTTCGGATCGGCCTGGATCGGCTCGGTCTTCGCTCACCTCTTGCTGCTCATGGTGCTCTCGTCGGCCGCCGCGTCCACGCAGACGACGATCCTGCCCACGGCCCGCACGATGCTCTCGATGAGCGTGTACAAGGCGGTGCCCGACGCGTTCGGGACCATAGACAAGAAGTACCTGACTCCGACGGTCGCGACCCTAGTGATGGGCGGGGTCTCGATAGTGATGTACTCACTCATGAACTACCTCTCCGGTGGCAACGTGATCGCGGACTCGGTAACGGCCATCGGCGTGTGGATCGCCTTCTACTACGGCCTGACCGGCTGGACATGCCTGTGGTACTACCGGAAGGTCCTCACGCGAAGCTCGCGTGACCTGCTGATGAAGGGGGTCCTGCCAGGCCTTGGCGGACTGATCCTGTTCGCTGCAGGGGCTTATAGCTTGGAGCAGGACTGGTTCTTCTCGAGCAATCAGAGCTACACGTCCTTGCAGTTGCCGTTCGCCCCACACTGGGACATCGGCGGGGTGTTCATGGTCTTCCTCATCAGCGCGCTCATCGGTCTTGTCTGCGCCGTGGCCTGGCGCTTGGCAGGGCCGTCGTTCTTCCGCGGGGAGACGCTCAACCGCTCTACGCCCACGCTCGTGCCGGAAGGTGCCGCCTTGCCACTTGCGCCGGAGAGCACACAAGCTCGAGGAGGACAAGAAGAGTAAGGCTCGGGCGCCGGTCCGGTCTGATCGTCAGCACAAGAGCGGCGCCACAGACGAGCTTGCCGTGCCCGTCGCAGCCGAGCTCGGGGCGGCCGGACGCCGGCCTGGCTCGAGAGCGGCCCGCTGGGCACCGGGACCATCGACGGCTAGGGCCACGATTGCGGAAAGGAGAGCAGCGCCATGGAGGAGAACGTGGAGAAGTACCGCCCGTTGTTCATCGGCGGGGAGTGGGTGGATCCCGCCGAAGGCGAGACAGATGACGACATCAACCCGGCCACCGGCAAGACGATCGCCAAGGTTGCCGTCGCCGGCACGGAGGATGTCGCTCGTGCGGTGAGCGCGGCGCAGAGGGCCTACGACGAGGTCTGGTTCGACACACCGCCCAAAGAGCGCAGCGCCATGCTCCTCAGGCTCGCCGATGCCATCGACGCCGATGCAGCCGAGCTTGCCCGGCTCGAATCCATCGATGTCGGCAAGCCGATCACGGTCTCGCAAGGCGACATCCCGTTCGTGTCCGACAGCCTGCGCTTTTTCGCCGGCGCTGCCCGCTGTCAGGAGGGCAAGTCGACCGGGGAGTACGAGAGGGGCTTCACCTCCATGATCCGCCGGGAGCCATTGGGCGTCACCGTCGGCATCTGCCCGTGGAACTACCCCTTGATGATGACCGTCTGGAAGCTCGGCCCTGCCTTGGCCGCCGGCAATACCTCGATCATCAAGCCGGCGCAGATCACACCGCTCACCACGCTTCGCCTGGCCGAGTTGGCAACCGACATCTTCCCCGCAGGTGTGTTCAACGTGGTGACCGGTCGCGGCGCGGTCATCGGCGACGCCCTCACGCGCCACCCGGCGGTCCGCCTCGTCTCTGTCACCGGCGACACCGCGACGGGTAAGATCATCGCCGCCGCATGTGCCGAGACCGTTAAGCGCGCCCATCTCGAGCTCGGCGGCAAGGCCCCGGTGGTGGTCTTCGACGACGCCGACCTGGCGGCCCTGGTCGAGACCCTGAAGTTCGCCGGCTACGCCAACACGGGCCAGGACTGCACGGCGTCATGTCGCGTGGTGGCAGGTCCCAAGATCTACGACGACCTGCTCTCGGCCCTGGTGCCCGCCGTCGAGTCGATCAAGGTCGGCGACATCACCGACACCGAGGTCGAGGTGGGACCTCTGGTATCGGCCCGACAGCGCGAGAGCGTGAAGGGCTTCGTCGTCCGGGCGAAGGACGCCGGGGCCGAGGTCCTCACCGGCGGCGAGGAGATCTCAGGACAGGGCTTCTACTACAAGCCGACCGTGGTCACCGGCGTCGACCAGAAGGCCGAGATCGTGCAGCGGGAGGTCTTCGGGCCGGTGGTCACCGTGCAGCGTTTCTCCGACGAGGATCAAGCCGTGGCCTGGGCCAACGACGTCGACTACGGGCTGGCGTCCTCGGTGTGGACCCGCGACATTTCCCGCGCGATGCGCGTCGCCCGCCGGCTGCAGTACGGCGCGGTCTGGATCAACACCCATTTCTGGCTCACCCCCGAGATGCCGCACGGCGGCTACAAGCAGAGCGGCTACGGCAAGGACATGTCCATGTACTCCCTCGAGGACTACACCCAGATCAAGCACGTCATGACGCCGCTGGCGTAGAGGAACACCCCGCTGTGGCGCTCGCCCGGGCCGTTCGAGCGTGAGCGGCCCGGCCGCGGCGACCTGGTCCAGGTCGTCGCGGTCCAACCTCGGCTCTCCGTGACCGCGGTCGGCTTCCTGGCTCAAGCATCGGGTTGTACCGGGCCATCGCCAATCAGAGGGAGCGACCGCAGGCGCTGCCCCGTCGCATCGAAGATGGCATTGGCAACCGCCGGTGCAACCGCGATCATCGGCGTCTCGCCGGCCCCAGCCGAGGGCAGATCCGCACGGTTCAACAGGACGACCTCGATCGGCGGTACGTCGGAGATCCGCGGGACGCGATAGCCGGAGAACGAGCCGTTGGTGATGGCCCCGGCACTGAAGTGGACCGCCTCGAACAGTGCGCCGCCGAGAGCCAGGACCGTGGCGCCTTCTATCTGGTTGATCACGGTGCCGGGGTTGACCACGGCACCGCACTCGTACGCGGTGACGATACGGACCACCCGGAGAAGGCCGTCCCGGCCGACGACGACCTGCGCGGCAGTGGCAACCCTTCCCTCCTTCTCGAGCCCGCACGCGACGCCCCGGCCGGAGTTGTCGTGCCCGGCCGCCCACCCGAAACGCTCGGCAGCCGCTCGCAGCACATCGGCGAGCCTTTCGTCGGCCAGGTTGGCGAGGCGGAACTCGACCGGATCACGACCGAGCCGGTGGGCCAGCTCGTCTAAGTGCGACTCCCTTGCGAAGTTGTTGGCGTTGGCCGCCAGAGCCCGGTAGGAGGCCTGGGCGAGCGGGCTGTGCGCAGGCTGGTAGTCGATCCGCTGGTTGGCCACCCGGTAGGGGGTCGCGATGGCGGCCTGGCCCGAGTTGATGTTGGTGAAGGTCCACGCGGTCAGCTCACCGTCGACCGTCGCTCCGGCAGCCACATCGATGACCGCGGCGGGACGGAGAGTGCCGACGGTGAATTCTTCGGAGCGGCTCCAGGCCACCCGGACCGGTTCGCCGATCTCCCGGGCCAGGATGGCCGCCTCGGTGGCGACACCGGCCGCGTGCTTGCCGCCGAACCCGCCGCCCGTCGGCGGCACTATGACCCGGACATCCTGCTCGTCCAGACCGAGGGCTTCGGCGACCTGGGCCCGGACCGGGAAAGGGGTCTGGGTCCCTGTCCAGATCGTCAATCGTTCGTCGTCGTCCCAGACCGCCACCGCGGCACGATTCTCGAGAGCGGCGGGGGCAAGGTAGGCGGTGGTGTAGGTGGCGTCTTCGCGCACGGCCGCGGCCTTCAGGGCGATCTCGGGCTCCCCGACCTCGTAGTGGAACGGCCCGTTCCAGCCGTCTGCTCCTGGCGCCGGATGCGAGCGCAGGAACGCTTCGAGGTCGCTGTCCGACGGCGCCTCGGGAACCTCCCACTCGGCCACGAGCTCGGCCAGCGCCATGCGGGCCTCCGCCCTGTCGCGAGCCACGACACCGGTGCCCGCGGGAGTCTGGACCACGATCACGTCGGCGCGACCGTCGAGTGAAGTTGTATCGAGGTGGCCGAGCACCGCTCCGAACACGGGCGGGCGCAGCATGGCACCGTGCCACAGACCTGGCATGCTCAGGTCCGTGACGAACTTGCGGGCGCCCGTGACGGCGTCGATCGTTGCCGGGGGTATGTGCGCAGACCCGGCGATCTGCCACTGCGACGGCCGCGTGACCGTCGGCTCGCCGGTGACGATCTCGATTCTTCGTGACCCTGGAGGCGGTGGCGACAGGAAACGCGCGTAGGCGGCGACCTGGCTGAGCGCGCTGCCGGCGTCGGGCATGGACCGGCTGCCGAACGTGCCCATGTCGTAGGGGCACAGATCGGTGTCCCCCATCGCGAGACGGACCCGGTCAACGGGAATGCGGAGCTCCTCGGCGACGAGGAGGCGCAGCGCGGTGCGGTTGTCCTGGCCCACGTCAACCTTGCCGGTGAATGCGGTGATAATCCCGTCACAGCCGACATGCAGCCAGGCGCCGCCGCTGGTCGACCAGGTGCCCGTTGCCGGCCTGCGAGGCGGGAGCACCACGACCAGCCCGTCCCCGAGAACCTCGAACCAGTCACGGTCGGTAGGCTCGGTCATGTCCCACGGCCGCGCCGGCCTGGGCCCGTCAGGGCGTGGGTCAGGCAACTTCCAATCCTCAGTGCCCGGCGTGACCGACACGTCGTCGGCGATGCCGGGCCCCGCAGTCAGCTCGGCAGCCCGGTGGACAGCTTTGCGGATGCAGGTGTAGGCGCCACAACGGCAGAGATTGCCGGACAGCGCCTCGTTCACGGCGCCGTCGTCCGGGTCCGAGTCGCGCGCCAACAAGGCGACCACCGAAAGGACCATGCCAGGAGTGCAGTAGCCGCACTGGGCAGCGCCGAGTTCGACGAAGGCCTGCTGGACCGGGTGCAGCCGGCCGTCGCTCACGAGCCCTTCGACGGTGGTGACGTTCTGCCCTGCGATGTCGGCTACCTGCTGTTGGCAGGCGCGCACCGGCCGGTTGTCGACAAGTACGGTGCAGGACCCGCACTCCCCCTCCCCGCAACCGGGCTTGGCACCTGTCAGGCCCAACTCGCCACGCAGCACCGACAGGAGTGACGCCGTCGCCGGCACCGAGCGTTCGGTCCCGTTGACGATCAGTGTCACCCGTGGCGGCGCGCCAATGCCTTGGACCAGACCGTGCGACTGGCTCTGAGCCCGACTCTCTCCGCTGCTGGACATGACTCCATCCTGCCGGGTCCGCATCGGTGGTGCTCGCGCGAGGTCGCGTTCACGGGCTGACCAGGTCCATTTCGGATCCTCACGGGTCCAGCGCGAAACGGTGCATCTCGTTCGGTCGTGTCATGTGCTCACCGGGGCGCGGTGGGACAATGCAGGCGTGCGAGGGTTCCTGCTGGTTGCCTGCTCGGTGCTGGTGGTGGTCGGCGTCGGGGTTGGAGTCATCGCAGCCGGGTCTGTCCCCGTCGGCGCGACGAGCCCAGAGTTGTTCGCGCACACAGTGTTGGGGCAGGCGAGCATCCCACCGGGTGCACGTTCGACGAGCAAGGTCGTCTCCACCTGGCTCGCGAGCCCCCTCGAGACACCAGGAGTCGGCGGCCTGATCGACGTCCACCGGCTGTACCTCGTCGACGAATCGCCCGCCTTCGTGGAGAGCTACATCGAGGCGCATCTCCCCAGGGGAGCCAAGGTGACTTCGACCGGAAATGCCAGCAGTCCGACCGGCACGGCGAGCGGAGTCGTGGTCTCGTTGCCGATCTCGGGCCCCAATGAGTACCTCGCCCAGTTGGCCTACGATCTCGCGCCCATCGGCGGCACGAGCGACACCGAGTTGCGCGTCGATGCGCAGACGGTCTGGCTGCCGAGCCGGTCAGCTGGAGAGCTCGCCCCCGGTGGAGGCGTCGTGGAGGTGACCGGCTTTTCTCAAACCAGCCCTGCCGGCGCGTCGTCAGGTCCCGTCACGGTCCGACTCGACAGCACGCAGGCAAGAAGGCTCAGAGCGGTCCTCGATGCCCTTCCCCTTGGGCCTCCCGCGGAGGGCTGTCACGAGAACTCGCTTCTCTACCGGATCATCTTCCGCCCGGCTGCGGGGGCGGCCTCGTCATTCGAGGCAGACGGCTGGGCGTGTCCGGCAGCTGTCGTCGTCACAGAACACGGAAGGAAGATGGCGCCGCTCCACGACACGGACTGTTCGTTGTTGCACGCCGTCGTCGACGTCCTCCCGGCGCACCAGGCCAACGGCACGCGATATGCCTCGGCGGGCTGCAGGACGTAGCCGACAGTCCTTGGTAATCCACGAGGATGACCAGAAGTTTGCGTTCCTGACCGCCGGCCACGCGTCCGACTAGAGCTTTCGGACCTTCACGGCCGTGCCGTAGGCGCAGATCTCGGTCCAGTTGCCACCCATCTCCGAGGTGTCGAAGCGCATCGCCAAGATGGCGTCGGCACCCTTCGCCTCGGCCTCTTGCACCATGCGCTCGATCACTTCCTGGCGACTGGCGATCAGGTTCTTTGTCATGCCCTTGAGCTCGCCGCCGGCGAAGGACTTGAACCCGGCCCCGATCTGGGACCCGATGTTGCGGCTGCGCACTGTCAGTCCGAATACCTCGCCCAGGACTTCCGTGACCTCACTGCCCGGAAAGTCGTTCATTGTCGAGATCAGCATCTGAAACCTCCCGTTCTCGCTCGATGCGGCCAACATAGCGGGCACGCCCCCGCAAGACCTTCGCTCATCTGTCCTTGCGCTGCAGTTCGTAGTCGTGCGGCTCCGCGCCAGGTGTTCCCGGCAGCCGGTACGGACCTCAACCAGTGGGCCAGAGGAGGGATACGAGGCGATCGACCAGGTCTCCGATCTCGGTCAGGGCCGCCTCGTAGGCTGAGCTCGGGCCCCCGTAGGGGTCGGCGACATCATCGAGAGGGGAGTCCCCGAGCATGTCAGGGCGGTCCCGGCCTTCGTGGGCTCTCGCCAGCCACGCGCCAGGCGACTCGACCGGTGGCCGCGGGCCGAGCTCTGATCCGCGACGGACCAGCTCTTTCAAGGTGAAGCTCCGAAACCAGGCTTCGGGCTCGAGAAGCACCGAGTAGCGAACGTGCGCCTGCTCCATGCCGAGCACCAGGTCGGCGCTCTGCAAGTCGGCCTGCTCGAGCTGCCGGCCAGCGCATCGATCTGGACTACGAGCTGGCGCAGGGCGCCGCTCAGGAACGGGACCTCGTCTTGGGCGAGCAGGGCCGTCAAGGTCGAGGTCAGCCCGCCCACGACCTCCTCGGCGATGGCCGTGATGACCGCGTCCTTGCCCGGGAGGTAGCCGTACACCCCGCCCGCGGGCATCCCGGCGGCCTCTACGATGTCGTCCATCGACGTCTCACGGAAACCGTTGATCTCGAAAAGACCCCGCGCCGCGCTCAAGATGGCGGCACGGCGCAGACCGGTGCTCACCTCGGTGGCGGTGTGAGGCGGCGTTCTGACGCGGTGGTGCTCCTGTGCGTGGGCGCGATCGTCGTGGCGCAGTTGATCCTGGTGCTGATGTTCGCCTGGTCGTCCTCACGCGCCGCACCCCACGATCTGCCCCTCGCCGTCAGCGGTCCCCCGGCGGCCGCGCACGCACTGGCCCACGCCCTGGAGCATGCTCAGCCAGGCGCGTTCAGCGTCGAGGTCCTGTCCGACAACGTGGCGGCCCGCGCCGCGGTCACCGACCGGCAGGTCTACGCCGCGGTTTTCCTGTCCGCCGCCGTCGCCACCGTCTACACAGCCTCCGAAGCGAGCCCGAACGTTGCGCAGATGCTTACCCAAGCCGTGCCCGCCGCCATCGCCCATGTTCTCCCGCACGCCACCGTGATCGTCACCGACCTGGCGCCGAACCCCGCCGAGGACCCGAAGGGGACGGCGGTTCCCACCGCTCTCATCCCCTTGGCGATGACCTCCATCGCTGCCGGTGCGCTCATCGGGCTCTTGTCACGCGACCGGCGCACACGACTGGCGGGACTGGTCGTCTATGCAGTCCTCGCAGGTCTGTTCGCCACCGTGGCCCTTCAAGGCGTGCTCGGGGGGCTGACCGGCTCTTGGTTTGCCAACGAGCTGGTGATCAGTCTGGGTGCCGGGGCGATCGCGGCTGTCACCTGCGCACTGGCCGCCATCGCCGGGATCGCGGGAATCCTCTCGGCCCTCTTGGTGGTGTTCTTCTTTGGCTTTGCGTTCTCCGGGGCGACCACCGCATGGCAGCTCATGCCCACCCCATGGGGACAACTCGCCCAATATCTGCCTGTCGGGGCCACCAACACCAGCCTCAGATCAGTCGCCTTCTTCGACGGCGCCAAGGCCGCAGGACCGCTGGCCGTGCTGGCAGCGTGGGCGCTGGTGGGGATCGCGCTCAGTTTGGTCGGGCACGTTCCCCGCCGGGCCACGCGTCCGGCAGATCCCAGCTGACCGGCGCCCCGGCGACGAGCTCGGGCCCTATGAGTCTCCGCAGGCCACCAGTCGTCTTCGCTCCGGCAGGGCGCGCCGGCAGAGCGGTCCTCGGTGTTCGTCGGCCCCGGATGTCTTCTCAGCCGGCAGTGAGCAAGCTGGCCCGCACCAGGGTGGCCACAAGCGCGTCGAGCTGCTCCCGGTCCAGGGGCCGCCCGAGCAGGAACCCCTGGGCGCTGTTGCAGCCGGCTTCTCGAACTGCGTCGAGCTGGCTGGCGAGCTCCACACCTTCCGCGACGATCTCGAGTCCGAGGGTCCGCCCGAGCGAGACGAGGGTCTGCACCACCGAGGCGTCCTCCGGCGAGTTCGAGCTCGACTCGACAAAGGAGCGATCGATCTTCAGCACGTCGATGGGAAAGCGCCGGAGGGAGGAGAGCGAGGAGTAGCCGGTACCGAAGTCGTCGACCGACAGGCGCACACCGAGGCTCTTCAGCTTGGTCATGCGGGCGACAACGGAGTCTGGTTCGTGCATCATCGCCGTCTCGGTGACCTCGAGCACGAGATGTGCAGGCTCGAGGCCGCTCTCGGCGAGCGCCCCCGCCACGTCGGTCACGATCCCGTCGGACTGGAGCTCGCGGGCCGAGAGGTTGACCGTAACGTCGAGGTGGGCCCCTAGTCGATGCCAGCCGGCAGCGGCGCGACACGCTTCAGAGAGAACGAATCGACCCAGGTCCACGATGAGGCGTCCGGATGCCTCGGCCAGGGGGAGGAACTCACTCGGTGGGAGCAGCCCCCGCTCGGGATGCTGCCAGCGGACGAGAGCCTCCATGCCGCAGATGTCTCTGTGCTCCAGGTTGAAGATCGGCTGGTAATGGACGCGCAGCTGGCCTCCGCTGATCGCCGATGTGAGGTCCATCTCGAGCTGGAGGCGCGCGTGGGCGGCAAACTGCATGCGAGGCCGGAAGCTGACGCAGCGGTTCTTGCCCGAGCTCTTCGCCTGGTACATGGCGACGTCGGCCTCCTGCAGGAGCTCCTCGGCGGTGCCATCGGACGCGGTGGCGATCCCGATGCTCACACTGACCAGGTACTCGCGGCCGTCCAGGAGGAATGGCGGGTGCAGCACATCGCGCACACGTTGGGCCAACAGCTCAGAGGCATCTGCCAACGCCCCGTGCTCGATGAGGACGACGAACTCGTCTCCGCCGAGGCGCCCCACAGTGTCGGCCTCACGGGCAACCCGGCGCAGTCGCGCCCCGACCGCGGCCAGCAGCTCGTCGCCCGTGGCATGCCCGAAGCCGTCGTTGACCTCCTTGAAATTGTCCAAGTCGATGAACAGCAGCGACACCGAGCCGTCATTCCTGCGCGCCGCGGCGAGCATCCGCTCTGCCCGGTCGAGCACCAGGGCGCGGTTGGGAAGCCCCGTGAGAGAGTCGTGGAGCGCCTGGTGGCGCAGCTGTTCCTCGAGATCTCGTCGGTCGGTGATATCGGTGATCGAGCCGACCAGGCGCGTCGCCGGGCTCGGTGTGCCAGGGATCGCCAGCGCCCGGCAGTGCACCCAGCGGTACGAGCCCTCGCTGTGTCGCAGGCGGTGCTCGGACTCGAGGGCCGTGGAGTCACCATTCCTACACGCGTCGAGCCCTGCGTAGAGCCCTGCCCGGTCGTCGGGATGGACGCGCTCGAGCCACTCGTCGGGGCTCGTCCCGATCTCGCCGGGTTCACATCCGACCACGGCCTTCCACCGCTCCGAGAAGATGACGCGACCGGCAATGAGGTCCCAGTCCCAGAGGCCGTCGTTGGCGGCACTTGCGGCCAGGGCATACCGCTCCTCGCTGGAGCGCAGCGAACGGACCATGCCCTCCTGCTCGAGCGCCATGCTGAGCAGTGCCGCGCACTGGAAGTAGAAGTCGCGCCCTGTGGCAACGGTCGTCTCGAGCGGGCCGACAAGGGCCAACAGGCCCCAGTCCTTGGCAGCGGTCCTGACCGGGAGCACAATGGTGATCTCCCTCGCGGCCGGCTGGGCGAGGGAGACGAGCTCGGGTGGGGGGAAGGACCGGACCCCGAGGTGGCCTCCGACCGGGAGGCGATTGCCGGCGTCGGAGACGAACGAACCGGCAAGCTCGATAGTCATGTCCTCGTCCGGACTGTCCGTGCTGTCCGAAGGCGCGTCCCGCCAGAGCCCGAGGTAGGCGGCCCGCACCCGTGTCTGGCTCAGGAAGGGCAGGCCGCCCTGGGCGCTCGCCGGGTTTCGCAACAGGTCCAGGCTGATCTGGTATTCGTCCCTGAGCGAATAGTGGAGCCGACGCTGCTGGTTCTCCTGCTCACGTGCGTACGCCCGTGACAAAGCGAGCGAGATCACGCCGATTCGGCGCTCGAACTCGCTGCCCTCAGCCTTGGGCGACGCAGCTTGCAACCCGAAAGTGCGTGCGCACTGGGCCGACGCGGGGACGACCTCGAAACGCCTGGTTGCAGAGCAGAGATCCTCGGACACCACGGTGAGCCGCGCGGTCAGCTCTTCGGTCAGCTCGTCTCCCGGCGTCTCGAGAACCTCCGCGATCACCTCGGCCGCGCGCGCGGCCACCTCTCTGGCCTCGTCTTCACCCGCCCCCTGCTCGGTCAACAGCTCCAGCAACATACGGCGTAGGTCCCCGTGAACGGGCTCGCCCGAAACCACGCCGGCCCTGTCGCCCCATGCCGGGCGGTCCGGTGCACACCCGCAGGAGGACCGGACGATGTATCGCGTGGGTACCCGGTGGCGCAGCGCCGGTACGTCGTGGCCGGCGAGCTCGAGGACCAGCTGTGCCGCCTTGGCGCCGATCGCTGCGAAGTCCTGGCGAACGCTCGACAGCGCCGGGGTGGTCAACGCCCCCGCCTCGGTGTCGTCGAAGCCGACGATCGCCTGGTCGCGGGGAAGCACCAGCCCCGCCTTCTTCAGCACGCTCATGATCCCGATGGCGTTGTAGTCGTTCGCGGCGACGACCGCGGTCGAGGGAAGCCCCGCCGCCAGCATGGCCTCGCCGGCCTCGGCACCACCGCGCTCGACGTGGTCGCTCGCCTCGAAAAGCAGCCAGTCCTGAGGCCCCATGCCGTGGCGTGCAAGGCTCTGGCAGTAGGCGTCGTAGCGTTCGCGCATGTCGGTCTGTCCCAGGTTGCCCACAAAAGCGATACGACGGTGTCCGTGATCGATGAGGTGGTCAACGGCTGAGAAGATGCCTGAGCGGTTGTCCGAGGAGACCACCGGGCATGCAAGCCCCTCGACCTCGTTGCTCACCAGGACGATGGGGATGCCGGCAGCTTGCAGCTCGAACAGGTACGTGGGCTCGACGGCGTTCACGAGGGCTATCACGCCCGCGAAACGGTCCCAGCCCGCCCTGCATCGAAAGCGCGATACGGCGCGGTCGACATCGACATCGACCGGGTCCAAGGTCTGGATTCCGACCACCGCCGCGCCGCTCTGCGCTGCGACTTCGGTGATGCCTGCGAACACCTTGCCGAAGAACGTCGCCGCCAATTGGGGCGAGAGGACGCCAATGGTCAGCCTGTCCTTGTCCAGATTAGGAAGCTCTCGCAAACAGCCTTGCTGCATGGTACTTCTATCGACACCGCGGCTAACCGACTTGAACTGCGCAATAGTGACAGCGAAACGCCCCAACCGTGGCTGGCGCTAAGCATTCCCGGCGAACCGGCCGATAGTACTCATCGATGAGAACAGGAGTTCCGGCGGTCAAGGCGAAGCTGCGTCCAAAGGGGTCGCAGGAGAGCGAACCGCTGCGCGGGACCGAGCGCACCTGCATGCGCAACCTGCTGGCCACCACCGAGGAGCGCGTGTACTTCAAGGACGAGCGGAGCCGGTTCCTCCTGGTCAGCGCAGGCTGGATCGCCGCGATCACTCCGGACCGTAGAGCGGAGGAGATAATCGGGAAGACGGACTTCGACTTCTTCGGCGAGGAGCACGCCGCAGCTGCCTTTGAGGACGAGCAGCAGATCATCCGCACCGGCGAGCCGATCGTGGGGAAGTTGGAGCAGGAGACCTTCCACAACGGGACCAGTCCCTGGGTCTCGACGACCAAGATGCCTCTTCGTGATGAGAGCGGCCGGATCATCGGCACGTTCGGGATATCCCGCGACGTCACTGCGCAAGTCAGGGCTGAGAACGCTCTGGCCTACCAGGTCCTGCACGACCCGGTGACCGGCCTTGCGAACCGGGCCGCCCTGATGGACCGGCTGTCCCAGGCTCTTGTCGCCCTGGAACGCCAGCCCGGCCGGCTTGCGGTCCTGTACGTCGACGTGG
>Ga0224534_1000235_pt1 | contig 37128 bp, 32 predicted proteins | sample 714E12024metaG_FD_172012 | JGI IMG/M metagenome (GOLD analysis project Ga0224534, IMG submission 172012) | Peat soil microbial communities from Stordalen Mire, Sweden - 717 E1 20-24 | ecosystem: Environmental > Terrestrial > Soil > Wetlands > Peat | place: Sweden: Norrbotten County, Stordalen... | reverse complement strand
AAAACGTGACGGGCCGCGCGGCCAGGTTGGTCTGGCCCGCCGTCGCTTCGCTTTGGCGCGGCAAGCCGGTGCGCGTGTAAGCGACGTAAAAAACCGACGCGCGGGAAGTGCCGTCGGTTTTGAGAATGGGCAACATTCCAGTTTCCGCCACGTAAGTCACGCGCCGGCCGGCGATGGCCACGGTGTTCGTCGTGAAGACCGGCTTGTGGGTGGCATCGGGAATCGTCGCGGCTTCAACCTTCGCGGCCGGCGGCTCGTTGGTGCCCGCCGTCGCTTCGCTTTGGCGCGGCGAGCCGGCGGATGAATTGGTCGAATTGGTTTTGGGCGCATCGGCGGCCCGCAGGCCGGCGGCAAAGGCCAGGAGCAAAATCCAGCTATATTTTTTCATTGGCAGTTTTTCGTTTTGCGTCAGGGAAAATGCGCTTTCGTCCTCTCAAACGCAAGTGGTGTGTCGAACGGGTTACGGTTTTGTGAATTGTGTGAAAATGTGAGTAACTTTTGCGGGAAGTTCTTGCCAGCGACAGCAATTCGTGAGAAAACGCTTTCGTCGTCAACCCTGACCGGTTCGCGCAAGAAATAAGATCGTCCCGATCTTGCCGGCAGCATGAGCAAGTCTATGTTTGAAAGCAGCAAAACGGTTCGCCAAAGCATCTTCGCGGATTCTTATTTCCGGCAACCCCGCCGGGCTTTCACTTTGATCGAGTTGCTGGTCGTCATCGCCGTCATCGCCATTCTGGCCGCGCTGCTTCTGCCGGCGCTGGCCAAGGCCAAAGACAAGGCCAAACAGGTTGCCTGCGCCGCCAATCTGCGGCAGTGGGGAGTAGCCCTGCGAATGTATGTTGACGATAACAGCGATGGGATTCCGCGCGACGGCATGGATGAGAACGGCTCATACGTCCTCAACGATTCTTACCAGCCAAACGCGTGGTTCAATCTGCTGCCGGCATACGTCTCCGAACAGCCGCTTTACGCCTACACCACCAATGCCACTGCCAGCTCAGCAGAACAAAACTCTCATGTTGTTCCATTCCCCGACGGTTTGGGTAAAATATACCAATGCACAGCTGCGCAAATGGTGGCCAACGATTTTTCCCTAATAGATGGTAATGGGTCGGCAATATACGGCAAGGACGGATTTTTCAGTTACGACATGAACATTGATTTAAAGCATAATAAGCCGCTATATAGCCTTGCTGCCTCCTATCCCTATCCCCAAATGCCCAAGGTTACCCAGATAAAAAGGCCGACGGAGACAGTTTTTCTGTTCGACTGCGCCTTTAGTCCAAACACTGAAAGCACCACTGGAGGAATCAACTCTTTCAATTCCGTCAATCCGGCCAATCGCTGGCGCAGTTTTGCGTCCCGCCATAACAAAGGTGGCAACATCGTTTTTATCGAAGGCCATGTTGAGTATTTCAAGGCCGCTGTGATTATGGCTGGCGGAAACCCGTCAAGTGCATCCAGCGCGCTGGAATACACCTGGTCGCCTGTGATTTGGAATCCGCCCTATCGCGATGCGCATTAAAACCATTTGAAATCTGTTTAACCGAAACCAAACCACCCGAAACGAACCCTCAACCTGAATACTGTGTTATGAACCTAAAACGTCTGTTACCTTGTCTGACCGCCATTCTCCTGGCATCACCCCTCGCCTTTGGTGATACGATTGCCAAATGGACCTTTGAAACCAGCGAGCCGGGTGTGAATACCCTCCCAGCTGCTCCCGGCGCAGGAGCCTGGCTCACGAACATTGTTGCCGAACAACCCACCGGCACGGCCGGTGGTTTGCATGCCGGGGCTGCGACTTACAGTTCTCCGGCCGGCAATGGATCATCGCACTCATTTAGTTCCACCGTTTGGGCCGTCGGAGATTTTTATCAGTTTGTTGTCCGCACCATCGGGTTTCAAAACCTGTCGGTTTCGTTTGATATAACCAGAAGCTCCACCGGCCCGGGAACATTTGCTCTTCAGTATAGCACGGATGGCTCCACCTTCACTCAATTCGGCTCCACCTTCAACGTCCTGACGAATGGCACCGGCGCCCCTAGCTGGAATGCGACTACGCCCTCAAGCGCCTACTCTTTCTCGTTCGATTTGAGTTCCGTCACCGCGTTAAACAATGCCCCGGTCGTTTATTTCCGCCTGGTCGATGCTGTAGCTCCAACCAGCTCCGCCGGCACGCTTCGCGTTGACAATGTTCTCGTTTCCGCCTCAACCATCCCGGGTTTCCCCTCCATCATCACCCAACCGCAGACCAATACGGTTTACTGGGGCGATACGGCTTATTTAAACGTGGCGGCGACGGGGACCTCTCCACTCAGTTACCAGTGGTATTACCCCAACATGAGTTCGCCTTTGAGTGACGGGAACAGCGGCTATGGGGCCGGGGCCATCATCGGCTCAACCACCAATACGCTGGTTTTGACTTCTGTGAACACCAATCAGACCGGAAATTATCAGGTGGTCGTCGGCAATTCCCTCGGCTACGTCACCAGCCAGGTCGCCCGTCTGACGGTGAATGTCCGCCCGCCAATTGTCACCAACATCGCTTATGTGCGAAGCTTGCTGGACCACACCACCTGGCTGCCCACCGACACGACGAACCTCTACAGTGTCACCGGGGTGGTAACGACGCCCTTCAACCTGTCGGGCACGGGCAACAGTTCGGAATTTTTCATGCAAGACGGCGCGGCGGGCATTTGCGTCTTCATGGGCGGCGGAAGTTACCTGCCCAACGCGGGGGATTTGGTGCGGGTGACCGGACCGGTCGCCAATTACAGCGGATTGTTGGAATTTAATCTCAGCGACAGCAATCCCTCGCATTCCATATCCTCCGCCATCAACACCGGCAACCCGTTGCCAGCGCCCAAAGTGTTTGATATCAACAATTATTCAAATATTCCGTATATGGAAACCAACATTGAGGGTTCGCTGGTCGTTGTGTCCAACGTGTTCCTCCAGCAATCATCACTCCAATTCGCCTCCGGCGCCATGAATATTACCAACGTGTTTCGCAAGTACATCTCGCTCTACGTCAACGGCAATAGCGATGTTATCGGCCAAAACGTTCCGACCATCGCCGCCTCCATCGCCGGTGTGATGAGCCAGTACACCAGCACTGTCCCGGCCACGAATGGTTATGAGCTGGATATTCTCCGGTATTCCGATCTCGTGTCCACCACCCAAGTGCCTCCCATGCCGCTGCAAATTCAGGGGACGCCTACCAATGTTGTGGTGTCCTGGTGGGCCGTTGCTCCGTTCACGCTCCAGACCGCGCCCAGCGTGACCGGGACTTACACCGACGTTGTTGGTGCAACCAGTCCGGTCACCAACAGTGTTGACAGCCCGGCCAAGTTCTATCGTCTCAAGCAAGATTAGGCGGTTTTCATCGGCGTTAAATATTCAAGGGCGGCTTCGGCCGCCCTTTTTATTTGAAATGACCTGATTGAAGAATTACTCCCCGATGATTTTTACGAGCACGCGCTTGCGGCGGCGGCCGTCGAATTCACCGTAGAAAATCTGTTCCCACGGGCCGAGATCCAATTTGCCCTTCGTGATGGCCACGACGACTTCGCGGCCCATGACCTGGCGTTTCAGGTGCGCGTCCGCGTTGTCCTCGCCGGTGCGGTTGTGTTGGTATTGCGCAGTCGGCTCGTGCGGCGCGAGTTTCTCCAGCCACACGTCGTAATCGTGCAGCAAACCATCCTCAGCGTCATTGATATAGACGCTCGCGGTAATGTGCATGGCGTTGACGAGGCAAAGCCCTTCCTGCACGCCGCTCTTGCGGACAAGCTGCTCGACCGTGTCCGTGATGTTGACGTAATCGCGCCGATGCGGCGTTTCAAACCAGAGATGTTCGGTCAGGCTTTTCATCCGCCATCCTCACTTCACACCGCCGCCGCCACCAAATCGCCGACTTCGCGCGTGCCGTGGCCCATTTTGCCGGCCGCGAGCGACTTGATTTTCGTGTTGATGATCTTCACGACGGCGTTCTCGATGGCCGCGCCCGCTTTGGTTTCGCCGAGGAAATCGAGCATCATCCCGGCGGCGTTGATGGCCGCCAGCGGGTTGATGACGTTCTGGCCGGTGTATTTCGGCGCGCTGCCGCCCATCGGCTCGAACATGCTCGTGCCTTCAGGGTTAATGTTGCCGCCGGCGGCGATGCCCAGCCCGCCCTGAATCATCGCAGCGAGGTCGGTGATGATGTCGCCAAACAGGTTGTCCGTGACGATCACGTCGAACCATTCCGGGTTCTTCACGAACCACATGACCGTGGCGTCCACGTGGGCGTAATCGCGCTTCACCGCCGGATACTTCGCGCCGAGTTCATGAAACGCGCGCTCCCACAAATCGAACGCGAACGTGAGCACATTGGTCTTGCCGCAGAGCGTGAGTTGCGCGGTCTTGCCCGCTTTGACGTCCTCCGGCTTGAGGCCCTTCCACGGCTTGCCGCCGCGCCGCTTTTTCGCAAGCTCAAAGGCGAATTTCAGGCAACGTTCCACGCCACGGCGCGTGTTCACCGACTCCTGAATCGCGATTTCATGCGGCGTGCCTTTGAACACAAAACCGCCCGCGCCGATGTAAAGACCCTCGTTGTTTTCGCGCACGACGACGAAGTCAACGTGTTCCGGTCCCTTGTCCTTCAACGGGCAATCGGCGGCGCGGTAAAGTTTCACGGGACGCAAATTGATGTATTGCTCCAGCTCGAAACGGAGGCGCAGCAGGATGCCTTTCTCGAGGATGCCCGGCTTGACCTGCGGATGGCCGACCGCGCCGAGGAAAATCGCCTTGAACTTGCGCAGCTCGTCCACCGCGCTGTCCGGCAGCGCCTCGCCCGTCTTCAGATAGCGTTCGCCGCCGAAATCGTAAGGATGCCAGTTGATCTTGAAACCGAACTTTTTGGCCGCGGCCTCGGACACCTTGAGGGCTTCGCGGGCGACTTCCGGTCCGGTGCCGTCGCCGCCAATGACTGCAATATCGTAACTTTTCATGAATTTTTGTCTTCACCCCGAAAGCTTTCGGGGCGGAAAGTATAATCCTAATGTTTTTAAGCCGGGTCGCAATGGAAATGTGACTCTTGTTTCTGCCTCGACATTCGGCACTCGAAATTTGAAATTCCGTCTGATGGTTTTGCCCTACAAAGTCGCCACGTTGCTGTATTGCTTCAACGAGCGCGATGAAGTGCTGTTGCTCGAACGCGCGCAGGAGCCGAACCGCGGTTTGTGGAGCCCCTGTGGCGGGAAATTGAAAATGGACAGCGGCGAATCGCCCTACGCCTGCGCCTGCCGCGAGGCGCACGAAGAAACCGGCCTGTCGCTGCGGCCCGAAGATTTGCACCTGACCGGCCTCGTCAGCGAACACGGCTTCCAGGGCCGGACGCACTGGCTGATGTTTTTGTTTGAAGTAAAGCCGCGTCTGAAAACATTGCCGCCCCACCACGCCGAAGGACGTTTTCAATTCTTCCCCCGCGCCGCGCTCGAGGGTTTGAAGCTGCCGCAAACCGACCGGGAACAAATCTGGCCCTGGTTCTGGCGGCATCGCGGCGGATTTTTCGCGGCGCACTGCCATTGCCATCCCGACGGGCGCAACGACTGGACGTTGGAAGAAACATTTGGAAAAACATCCAACATCCAACACCCAACATCGAACATCCAATGTTGAAGCACTCGACCATTTCATTGGATGTTGGGCGTTCGATGTTGGATGTTGGATGTTGAAAAAATATGCCCGACGAGCCCATCATTGATTTTCACAGCGACGATTATTTCATGCGCGAGGCCTTGCGGCAGGCGGCCCGCGCCGATGAAGCCGGCGAGGTGCCGGTCGGCGCGGTCATCGTCCGCGAGGGCCGAATCATCGCCCGGGCCTTCAACCAGGTGGAACAGCTCAAAGACGCCACGGCGCACGCCGAAATGCTCGCGCTCACCCAGGCCGAGGAAACCGCCGGCGACTGGCGGCTGGCGGATTGCACGCTTTACGTGACCAAGGAGCCCTGCCCGATGTGCGCGGGCGCGATGGTGCACACCCGGCTGGCGCGCGTGGTGTTCGGCGCGAGCGACCCCAAAGGTGGCGCGGCCGGCGGGGCGATGAACCTGCTGCAATTCCCCACGCTGAACCACCGTTGTGAAATCACGGGCGGCATCCGGGAAGCGGATTGCCGGGGGTTGTTGCAAAAATTTTTCGCCCGGCAGCGGCTTTTGGAAAAGCCGGAAAAGAAAAACGGCAACGATGATCCCGACAGCTCCGGCCGCAACCTTTGATTTGATTCGTTCAGGAGGAACTCACCGGTTAAAACAAAACAAGGCACCCTTGCGGATGCCTTGCTGTTGTGTGAAACAGTAAAATTCAGATTGCGTTTAAGGGCTGGTTGGATCTCCTCCTTGCGGGAAATTATACCACGGCTGCGAGACCGACGCGCCGTTGGTGGCGGTGGCCAAGGCCGTCTCCAACCCGGCAACAGTTACCTGCTGGGCGCTGCCATCAGCCATTCCGATATTGCCAACTCTCAAATGCAGATCAACGGAACTCCACGCCCACCAATGCGCAGGATCCCCAGTCCATTGCAAGCCGTAAACGTTGGTCATGGACGCGGGGATATTTTGGGTAGATGCTGTTCCAACATTCCGGTCGCCATCCAAAATCATCTGCGGATAGGTTTCGTACGCATCGCCACAGACAAAGTAGCTCATGTTTGCATAATTGTTTTTCAAAGCGGTAAAGTTGGTCGTGGCAACCCGAATGTTGTCAGACGGACAAAACAAAATCTTGGGCGTGCTCAATTCATTCGACATGACAGTAAAAACGTTGGTAAGGCCATATCCAGCCGACGCGGTCGTATTGGCAGCGCTGTAAATTTTCTCCTGGGCGCCGTTTTTTGTCGTGCTGACGGCCATGGGATATTTATCGCCATTGTCACCTTCCCAGAGGCGGAAGGCAATGCCGATTTGTTTGATGTTGCTGATGCAATTAATGCGTTGCGCCTTGCGCTTGGCCGCGGCGAGTGCCGGCAGCAACAGGGCTGCAAGGATGGCGATGATGGCGATCACGACGAGCAACTCGATCAGCGTGAAGGCCTTGGTCTGTTTCAGAATTCTTTTCATACGTTCAATAAGGTTTTTTGGTTTTCGTTCGTTGGGTGACGGTTCGTCGAATCCAGTAAATCAATCGCCCGCGCCGTCAACACCAGTTCAAACAATGTTTAGCAATGCCGATGCCAACCGGTTTTTCCCGCCAAATGCCAATGAAAATCGCTCAAGGACTTTTTCGCGACGGCACAATGCGTGAAATTTTCACGCATCGCGCGTGAAATTCACGCGCCGAACCGCCCTTGGGCGCACCTCGACACCACCACCGGAACGCCGGATTTATCCGGCAGCAGCACGCGCCGGTTGCACACCTGCCGGATGAATCCGGCGTTCCACGCGGACGCGGCATCGTGCATTGGTGGCAGTCTCCGGGTGCATCCGCCGCCCTTGGGCCAGTCAAAATCTCATTTACAGCGCCGCGCGCATCGCAAACACTGCCCGACCCTATGGCCGGGCTGAAAGAAAACGCGCTGATGGAAAAAATCGTGTCGCTGTGCAAGCGGCGCGGGTTCATTTTTCAATCCTCCGAGATTTACGGCGGCATCAACGGCTTTTGGGACTACGGCCCGCTCGGCGCGGAACTCAAGCGCAACGTGAAGGAACTCTGGTGGAACACCATGACCCGCCAGCGCGACGACGTCGCCGGCCTCGAAGCCACCATCATCATGCACCCGCAGATTTGGAAGGCGTCGGGACATGTGGATACGTTCAGCGACCCGATGATTGATTGCAAAACGTGCAAAGGCCGTTTCCGCGCCGATCAGACCAATGAAATCCCCTGTCCGCAAAAGCCCAGCAAGATGGTTTCTGAATGCCACGGTGAGAAGACCGCGCCGCGGGCGTTCAACCTGATGTTCCAAACCTACGTTGGCCCAGTGCGGGATGAATCGGCGATTGCCTATCTCCGCCCCGAAACCGCGCAGGCCATCTTCGCGCAGTTCAAGAACGTGCTCGAAACGTCGCGCCAAAAAGTCCCGTTTGGCATTGCGCAAACCGGCAAGGCATTTCGCAATGAGGTCACGCCGCGCAATTACACCTTCCGCTCCCGCGAGTTCGAGCAGATGGAGCTGGAATTTTTCATCAAGCCGGACGAAGTGGTTGAAGCCATCAAAGGCCGCGTGACGCCCGGCGCTGAACTCGACACTCGACACTCGACACTCGACACTTCTTCTTGGGGCTGGGAAGCGTGGCACAAATACTGGGTCGAGGAGCGGATCAAGTTTTACGAAGGCATCGGACTGCCGCGCACAACGCTCGAAGAATACTGGCAAAAGCCGGAGGAACTCGCGCATTACGCCCGCGCCTGCGTGGACATTCTGTTCAAGTTTCCGTTCGGCACGCAGGAACTCGAAGGCATCGCCGCCCGCAGCGATTTCGATTTGAGCCAGCACGAGCGTTTCTCCGGCAAACCGATGGGCGTTTTCGACGAGGAACTGCGCACGGCGTGGGTGAAGTTGCCGAAGGAAAAATCGGACGAACTCTGGCGGCGCTATTACGAGAACCGGAAAAAATATCTCGTCAAAATGGGCGTGGCGGAAGAACCGGCGGCCAAGGACGCCACCGAAGACGCGAACGGCCTCGCCAAAGGCCAATACATCCCGCACGTGATCGAACCGTCTGCGGGTGTGGATCGTCTAATCCTGGCGCTGATTTGCAATGCGTATTCCGAAGTCACCGAGACCGATGACAAGGGCAGGAGCGAAACGCGCGTGATTTTGAAATTTCATCCGCGTGTGGCGCCGGTCAAGGTCGGCGTGATGCCGCTGCTCAAGAACAAGCCGGAGTTGGTGAAGAAGGCGATTGAAGTTCGCGACCGGTTGCGTCCGTGGATGAATGTGTTTTACGACGATGCCGGTTCGATTGGCCGCCGTTACGCGCGCCAGGATGAAGCCGGCACGCCGTTCTGTATGACGATTGATTTCGACACGTTGGGCGAGAAGCCGGAGTTGAAGGATACGGTGACGGTGCGTTTTCGGGACGATGGCCGGCAGGAGCGCATTGCCATTAGTGAATTGTTAAATTGGTTGCTGCCGAAAGTCCGCTGATGACCGGGAACGCACAAACTCCGACAACTCCGAAGGAGCGCGCGCCGATGCTGTATTTCATCGTTGCGATCAAGCTAATCAAAGGCGTTGCGCTGTTGCTGCTGGCGCTGGGCGTCCTTTCACTGGCGAACAAGGATTTGTCGGACGTGTTCGACCAATTTCTGCGGTGGGTCCATCTCGACCCGGAACGGAGTTTTTTCCAGGGCATTGGCGATTGGCTGGACACCATCACGCCGGCCAACGTGCGCGAGGTGGCGTCGGGCACGTTTCTCTGCGGATTATTTCTGATCGTCCTGGGCTTGGGGCTGGCGTTTCGGGCGAAGTGGGCAATCTGGCTGGCGATTGGTGAATCGGCGTTTTTCATCCCGATTGAAATTTTTGAATTGGTGCGCCACCACCGCCATGAATTGACAAACAACATGCCGCCGGAATGGTTTCATCATCCCAAAATTGGACTGGCAATTGTGCTGGCGCTGAACATTTTTATCGTCTGGTATCTTTACACCAACCGGAAATGGCTGTTCCGGCATCACCGCTAAGTTTCCCGCGTGACCGGGGCGCATTCCTGTGGCATCGTCATCGCGTGACCATTGCTGAAGCCATCCGCCTGCTGGAACAATTCCGCGCCGGAACAATTCCGCGCGAAAAAATCCTGCGCGCATTTCAGTCCGCGCCGGTGGCCGACCTCGGTTTCGCGCAGGTGGACACGCACCGCGCGCTCCGCAAAGGTTTTCCCGAAGTCGTTTTCGGCGGCGGCAAAACGCCGGAACAAGTCGTCAAAATAGCCGCGAAAATTCTGGCGTCCGATTCGCGCGTTCTCATCACGCGCCTCACCGACGCCCATGCCCGCGCGTTACGCAAAAAATTCAAGCCCGCTGTCCACCACCAACTTGCCTGTTGCGTGACCATTGAAAAATCACCGCTGCCCAAACGTCCCGGAACCATCGGGGTCATTTGCGCCGGCACCAGTGATTTGCCCGTGGCGGAGGAAGCGGCGGTAACGGCGGAAATCATGGGTAACCGTGTCGAACGGATTTACGATGTGGGCGTTGCCGGTTTGCACCGCTTGCTGGCGAAATCAGAAAACATCCAGCGTGCGAACGTGCTCATCGTCGTCGCCGGCATGGAAGGCGCGTTGCCGAGCGTCGTCGCCGGTCTGGTTTCCAAACCGGTCATTGCCGTGCCGACGAGCATCGGTTACGGCGCGAGTTTTGGCGGCATCGCGGCGTTGCTCGGCATGTTGAACAGTTGCGGCAGTGGTGTGACCGTGGTGAACATTGACAACGGTTTTGGTGCGGGTTACGCCGCGAGCCAGATCAATATGCTCTGTAGCGGCGCCTCGTGAGAGCGCAGCCATATTTTTAGATTAAGTCAGCCGCGCTCTTACGAGGCGCGGCTACAAAAAATGAAAACGCTTTACCTGGATATTTTCAGCGGCATCAGCGGCGACATGTTCATCGGCGCGTTGATTGACCTCGGTGCGGATGCGCGCAAGCTGGAGCGCGAGTTGCAGAAATTGAAACTTGACGGTTATCACCTCCACGTCACACGCAAACAAAAATCCGGCATCGAAGGCGTGAAGTTTGATGTTCATTTGGCCGACGCCTGCGATCACCATCATGGGCATCACCATGAACACGCCCCGGAACATCATCACGACGAGAACCGGACGTTTGGGGAAATCAAAAAACTCATCGGGCGCAGCAAATTGTCGGCCTGGGTGAAGAAAAAATCCGTCGCCGTGTTTCAACGCCTCGCGGAGGCCGAGGGGAAAATCCATGGCCTGCCGACGGAGAAAGTTCATTTTCACGAGGTCGGCGCGGTGGATTCGATTGTGGACATCGTGGGCGCGTGCATCGCGTTGGAAATGCTCGGCAAGCCGCGGGTGCTGGCCGCGCCGGTCGTCGAAGGCACCGGCTGGGTGAATTGCGCGCACGGACGCTTTCCCGTTCCCGCCCCGGCCACCCTGGCCATTCTCGGCGCGCGCGGCATCGGCGTGACGCAATGTGACGAACCGCACGAACTGGTCACGCCCACCGGCGCCGCCCTGCTGGCGGAGTTCGTCGAAAATTTTGGCCCGATGCAAAGTTTGGCCGCGGAAAAAATCGGCTTCGGACTCGGCACGCGCGACAACCAGACGCGGCCAAACGTTCTCCGGGCGGTGCTCGGTAATGGTGACAAGTGTCAAGTGACAGGTGACACGAAGCGGGGTGGCGGGGTTGTTTCCCGTCACCCGTCACCCGTCACCCGTCACCCGCTTGATTGGGAAACGGATCGTATCGCTGTGCTCGAAACGAACCTCGACGATGTCAGCGGGGAAATTCTTGGGCCTTTCGTTGAAACGGCGCTGACCGCGGGCGCGCTGGACGTTTTTTACACGCCGATTCAGATGAAGAAAAATCGGCCCGGGGTGTTGCTCACGATTCTGTGCGCCGAAACCGACGCGGACAAGTTCAGCGAAATGATTTTGCGTGAAACGAGCGCGTTTGGCGTGCGGCGGACGGTGGCGGAACGGCGAAAATTGCGGCGTGAATTCACAAAAATTAAAACACCGTTTGGTGATGTCACCGTGAAAATCGGCCGGCTCGACGGAAAGTTGGTTCAAGCCGCGCCGGAGTTTGAATCGTGCAAAAAACTGGCGACGCGGGCAAAAGTGCCGTTGAAGCGGATTTATGAAGCCGCGCTTAAAGCCGTTAAAATCAGGCCGTGATTTTCTTGAATTTGCCACCAATTATTTGCTTGCACGTTCAACCAGAAAGGCTTATTGATAAAGCAGATTTTGAACTGGCCGTGCCAGTTTGCTTGATGCGAAAACTTACAGTTATGCCACAACCGACGAGGGTGTCTTGAGCCGCCCTTATTCCCCACGCAATTTTTCTCCTGTTTCGTTTGTCCGGGTCAACGGCAAAATCCGCGCCCGCGAAGTCCGGGTCATCGCGGTTGACGGCAAACAACTCGGCATTATCTCGTTGACCGACGCGCTCAACCTGGCCCGGCAGCACGGGGTTGACCTCGTCGAGATCGCCGCCACCGCCACGCCGCCGGTCTGCCGGCTCGTGGATTTCGGCAAATACCGTTACGAACAGGCCAAGAAGGAGAAGGATTCCAAGAAGCATCAGCACGCCTCGACCGTCAAAGAGGTTCAGCTCAGCCCGCGGATTGACCCGCACGACCTCGGCATCAAGGTCACGCACGCGGTGGATTTTTTGTGCGAGGACATGAAAGTGAAAGTCGCGCTGAAATTCCGCGGGCGCGAAATGGCGCATACCGAAGTCGGCTTTCAAGTCATCAACAAATTTCTCGCTGAAATCGTGTCCTACGGCCATCCCGATTTTCCGCCGAAACTCATCGGTCGCGGCATCAATGTGATGGTCAGCCCGCTGCCGCGCAACAAGCGCGCCAAAAATCCGCATCAAATTGAAGGCAGTCCGGCGCCGTCTTCGGACAATCATCAACCTGCCAGTTCCGCCCCCGCAAAAGACAAAGTGCCCGTTTCGGACGAACCGCAGTCCACCGGATTGAACAATCCGTTCGCCAAACTGGAAGTGAAGTGATTTTGCGGCACAGGCTTCCGGCCCGTGATTTGGTTTAATTCCCCACAGGCTGAAAGCCCGTACCACTATTCCAACCGCGCACCAGTTCCGGGAACCGGCAATTCTCGCAGATCGCATTCGAGTGTTCGCAAAAGTCGCGCGTGATTTGAATCAACCCCTGCTGCGCGGAAGCGCTCCGCAACACGTGGCTTCGCCCAACCCCCAACAAACGCTGACGCGCCAATTTCAAAATGGAATTGTCTTCCGCCTGCGGCCAGGCGGCGTAGCGGTGTTCAATGACATGCTGGAGCCTTCCATTTTTACCTTCGGCGGCGCGCGTCCAAAGCCACGGCAGAATCACGTTCACCGCCAAATCCGTCACCCGCGCATCGCCCAACAGCGGTTGCGGCTTTTTCAGCCGCGCCGAGCGGAATGTCCAGTGCCACGACCAAAATTCGTCGCGTTCCACTTCAAAAATTTCCCGCAGCGAACCGGGCAACATTTTGTCCGGCAATTCCCGGGCGCACCAGTTTTCGAGTTTTTGAATCAAATGGTCCGCCGCCAGCCAATGCGCCGCCAGCGCCAGCCGGCGTTGGGGATGATTTGCCGGACGCAATCCGTGAAATTTCCAGACGGCGCGCGGCAGAATGCAATCGCTGAACGCATCGCGTTCCCGCCACCAGCAATCCCAGACGCGACGCAGATAACCATCGCTGCCCGCCTGCGCCCGGGTCAGTTCCGCCGGCAGCAAACCGCTGATGCCGAGCAGCCGGGCTTGAAGTGCGAAAGCCGGGTCCGCGCCGGGCGTCCAGCGCAAACGTGATTCGGCGAGATTTTGCATCGGCCAGATGTTGTGTTTATAGCCGAGCGCGCGGAACAAGCCTTCCCACAGCGCCTGCTCCCAGCCGGCGTGCCGGGCGCGGGCGCGAAATTGTCCGGCTTTGGCTTGAAAACGAACGCGTGCGGCAGAGTCCAAAATTTTGCTTTGTCGCGTTTCATCCAATTCGCGCAACACCGCGCAACATTGGCCGCGCAAATTTTCGGGCAGGACGCGCGGTGATTCGTTTTCCAGCCACAATCCGAGTTCGCCCAACGGCGCGTCCAGCGAATGGCTCAACGGCAAAACTGGAGGCGCATTTGGCATTGGCCGCGCGTCGTCCCAAACGACGTGAAGCAGGACATTTTTAAAATTCGGGTTGCGGTCGTGACCGTGGGCGCGCCAGCCGCCGACGCGCAGGTCAATTTCCACGTCGCCGGAACACGGCGCGGCGTCGCCGATTTGAATGACCGCGCCGCGAAAATCCGGCCCGCCTTCGACGCTCGCAAAGCCAGGATGCAAAACGCGAACGGATTTTCCATCGGCGGTTTGGAGCCGGTCGCGCTGCAACCGCTGGTGGTGCCAGATGGCCTGGAGCAGGCGTTCCGGCGGCGGATCATTTTCGTCGCGCAGGACGTTCCCCGCGCCAAAGCGCGGGTGCCAGTCGGCGTAAAAATTTTCAGGCGGCGGAGACACTGCGGATTGCTTTTGCGCCTGCGGTTGAGCAAAGTCAAGCCGGCACGCATAATTTTGAACGCATCCAACGGTGGTTTTGCCCGTTTATAGAAACAGGCCATGTTCTTCGCCGCAGAATTTATTGGCTGGAAGCGGCATTTTATGACTAAACTCCGCGTTGAGCTTCGATGAACGGCAACGCAATGATTGAAGTGACGAATTTGACGAAACGCTACGCCGGACGCACGGCGGTGGCGGACATCTCGTTCACGGTCGCGCGCGGCGAAATCGTCGGCCTGCTCGGACCGAACGGCGCGGGCAAAAGCACGACGATGCGAATTCTTTCGTGTTTCCTGCCGGCGACGTCCGGCACGGCGCGCGTCGCGGGCTTTGATGTGTTTCACCAGTCGGATGAAGTGCGCCGCCGCATCGGTTACATGCCGGAAAACAATCCGCTGTATCCCGAAATGCGCGTGCGGGAATATCTGAAATTCCGCGCGCGGCTCAAGGGCCTTAACTGGCGGCGTTCGCGCGAGCGGGTGACCACGGTGATGGAGCAATGCGGGTTGACGGAGGTGGGCCGCCGCATCATCGGCCAGCTTTCCAAGGGTTACAAGCAGCGTGTCGGTCTGGCGGACGCGCTGGTGCACGAACCGGAATTGATCATTCTGGACGAACCGACCATCGGCCTCGATCCGCATCAAATTCGCGCGGTGCGGCAATTGATCAAAAGTCTCGCGCAGAAGCATACCGTGCTGATTTCGACGCATATTTTGCCGGAGGTGGAAATGATGTGCGGGCGGGTGCTCATCATGCTGGACGGCAAAATCGCGGCCGCCGACACACCGGACAATTTGCAGCGCTTCGTGGCCGGCGGCAGCCAGATCATCGCCGAAATTGCCGCGCCGGCGGACGAACTGCGCGAAGCCTTGTCGCAAATGCCGGGTATTGAACAATTCGACGTGTCGCCCAGCGAAGGTGAATTCCAACGCTGTGCGCTGACGCCGCGCGATGGATACGATCTGCGTCCGGCAATTTTCTCATTGGCGCAGGAACGCGGCTGGATAATGCGCGAATTGACGCGCAGCCGCCATTCGCTCGAAGACATTTACGTGCAGGTAACCAGGCCGACCGAGGAGGAGGAAGGCGAATGAAAATTTTCTGGACGCTCGCGCGCCGGGAACTGGCGGCGTTTTTCTGTTCCATCACCGGCTACGTGATTATCTCGGCGGTGACGTTCCTGATCGGGTTGAGTTTTGTGGTATTAATGACAAATCTCGGCAGCGACCCGTCGCCGATGCCGGTGACGGAAATGTTTTATCGGACTTACTTTTTCTGGCTGATTGTGCTGCTGGCGACGCCGGCACTCACGATGCGGTTGTTTGCGCTGGAAAAATTCTCGGGCACTTTTGAAACACTGATGACCACCCCGGTGAGCGATTTGCAGGTGGTCGCGGCGAAATTCGCCTCGGCGCTCGTGTTTTACATTGTGATGTGGCTGCCGATGCTCGCGTGCCTCTTCGTGGTGCGACATTTTGCGAATCAGCCGGGCACGCTGGACGCGGGCATGATTGGCGGAATGTATCTGGGCGTGTTTTTGGTCGGCTGCCTGTTTTTGTCGCTGGGCTGTTTTGCGTCGGCATTGACGCGCAGCCAGATGGCGGCGGCGATGATCAGTTTTGTCCTCGGCATGAGTTTATTTTCGATTGGATTTTTGGCCGAGGCCATTCCTGTGGCCGCGCAATGGCAGTCGCAAGTGCTGTCCTATTTCGGCCTGTTCGAGCAAATGCACAACTTTGCCCGCGGCATGGTGGACACCCGCGCGGTGATTTTTTACGTCAGCCTGACGTTTTTCTTTTTGTTCCTGACCTTGCGCGTGGTGGAAAGCCGGCGCTGGAAATAAAATGCCGACCGATTCCAAATCTCAACCCAGCTTTTCGCCCGGCCGCCGGTGGAAAATCGGCCTGGACGTCGTTGTGCGCACGGCGCTGGTGCTGGCCGTGGTGGTGATGGTGAATTACCTCAGCGCGCACTTCTTTGGGCGGTTTTATCTGAGTTCGCAGACGCGAATCCAATTGGCCCCGCAAACCATGAACGTCCTGCGGTTGTTGACCAATCACATAAACGTGACGCTTTATTACGACACCAAGGACGAGGGTAATTTTTATCCGGACATCGTCGCGCTGCTGAACGAGTATCGCTCGGTGAACCCGCGCATTTCCGTTCGGACAGTGGATTATGTGCGTGACGCGGGCGAGGCCGAAAAAGTAAAGGAACAATACAAGCTGAATTCGCAGACGGACAAGAACCTCGTCATCTTTGACTGCGACGGACGCATTAAAATCGCCCCCGGCGACGCGCTCACGCAATATACGCTGGAGCAGATACCGAACGAAAAGGAACGCGAGTTCCGGCGCAAGCCCGTCGCGTTTCACGGCGAGATAACGTTCACTTCGATGCTGCTCGCGCTGGAAAATCCCAAGCCGCTCATGGCGTATTTTTTGCAAGGCCACGGCGAACCTGCGCTCGACGACAGCGGTAATGTCGGCTATCTGAAATTCGGTTCCATCCTCGCCCAAAATTACATCGCGGTGACCAATCTCCAATTGCTCGGCGACAGCGCCGTGCCGATGGATTGCAATTTGCTCATCATCGCCGCGCCCACCGTGCCGTTGTCCGAACTTGAATTGCAAAAGATTGACCAATATCTCGCACAAGGTGGACGGCTGTTTGTGCTTTTCAATTACGCCTCCATCAGACAACCGACCGGACTCGAACCCATTTTGCAACGCTGGGGTGTCAACGTCGTCGCCGATTTCGTAAAGGACTTGAAAAGCACGGTCACCGGTGACGATGTCGTCGTTCGCAGGTTCAGTCAGCATCCTGTCGTCAACCCGCTCACGCAGCTTTCGTTGCAGATGGTTCGGCCGCGGCCGGTCGGTCGCGTGGAATGGCAGAACCCGTCCGCCAACGCGCCGCAAGTTGATGAAATCGCAGCCTCCAGCCCGGATTCCGTGCTTGAGGGGGATCCCGCCGAACCAGCGCGCAGTTACCCGCTCATGGTCGCCGTTGAACAAAAATCCGTGGTCGGCGTCGCCAATCCGCGTGGCAACACCCGCATCGTCGTCGTCGGCGACTCCGTTTTTCTCGGCAATTATTATATCCAGGGCGGCGCCAATGCCGATTTTGCCGGTTACGCCGTCAACTGGCTGCTCGACCGCACCACGTTGCTCAAAGGCATCGGGCCGCGACCCGTCACGGAATTCCGGTTGTTGATGACGCGGGCACAACGGCGCGAAGTCCGCTGGCTGTTGCTGGGCGCACTACCCGGCGTGGTGCTGCTGTTCGGCTGCCTGGTCTGGCTGGCCCGGAGAAAATAATGAATTCGAAAACCACCGGAATCTGGTTCACGATTGCCGCGGCGCTGTTCGCGCTGATTTTTATTTTTGAACATTTCCTGCGGCCATCCGCCGCGGAGCCGTCCCGCATCCTGCCGGAATTGCGTCCGCCCGCCGTCACCAGCGTTCAAGTGATTCCGTCCGGCGCGCTGGAAATTCGCGCCGACCGCACGAACGGCGCGTGGCTGCTGACCAAACCCATTGCCTATCCCGCGCAGCCAGCCGCCATCGAAGCCCTGCTCGACGCGCTCCAAAAACTCACGCCCGCCACCCGCATCAGCGCCGCCGAACTCCGCAACCACCGCAATGCGGACGTGGAATTCGGTTTTGAAACGCCCCGCATTTCACTCGTCATCGAAACCGGCGGCCAGCGCCGGCAGCTTTTGGTCGGTAACAAAACCCCGCCCGGCGATCAGGTTTTTTTGCGCGTCGTTGGTGTGGACGGCGCCTTTGTCGCCGATGCCGACTGGCTCAAATTCATTACGAATTCGGTCAATGACTGGCGCGATACCGCGTTGGTGAATGCGAACAACAGCGGCCTGGATTGGATTGTGCTGACCAACGGCGCGAAGGCCATCGAACTTCGTCGCGACGCGACGAATCATCTCTGGCGGATGATCCGTCCGTTTCCGGCGCGCGCTGACGCCGAGCGTATCACCGACGCGTTGCAGCACCTGCAAACCACGCGCGTCACCCAATTCATCACCGACGACCCGAAGGCGGATTTGGCCGCGTTCGGTTTGCAACCCGCCGATCTCGACCTGTGGCTTGGTCATGGCACCAATTTCATTTCCGCCATTCACGTCGGCAAAAGTCCGACGAATGATCCAACGCAAGTCTTTGCCAGACGCGAAAGGTGGAACGCCATTGTTACGACCGCCAAAGAGCCGTTGTCGCCCTGGCGCGGCTCGGTGAATGACTTCCGTGATTCGCATCTGCTGGAATTGACCGCGCCGGTCGCGGAAATTGAAGTGCATGGGCAGGACAATTTCACGTTGCAACGGCAAGGCTTGAACGACTGGCAAATCGTCGGCGAAAAATTCCCCGCGGACGCCGAAAATGCGCAGCTATTCATCAAAACCCTCGCCGGATTGCGCGTCGCGGAATTCGTGAAGGACGTCGTGACCACGCCCGATTTGCCCGCTTACGGGCTGGCGACGCCGACGCGCCAAATCACTTTGCGTTCGGCGGCGGGCGACACGAACGGGGTCATTGTCCAATTGTCCTTCGGCACGAACCAAAACAATGAAGTCTTTGTCCGGCGTGCCGATGAGGATTTTGTTTATGCCGTGACGGCGGAAGATTTCAACCGGCTGCCGGAAGCGGGCTGGGAATTTCGCGAGCGCAGAATTTGGAACTTCACCGAGGGCGACGTGGCGCAAATCACGCTCCATCAAAACGGCAAGACGCGGCAAATTGTCCGCAACGGTCCGAACAAATGGTCGCTCGCGCCCGGTTCGCAAGGCATCATTAACAGCCACGAGCTTGAACAAGCCACGCACTGGCTCGGCCAGCTTGCCGCCGTCGGCTGGGTGGGACGCAACATGACCGAACCGGAAAAATTCGGACTAAACACGAATAATTTGCAGATCACCTTCGAACTGAAGAATGGCGAAAAACATTCCGTGGACTTCGGCACGGAACTTCCCTCCTCGCAAACCGCGCTGGCCGCCGTGACACTGGACGGCGAGCGCTGGGCGTTCGTCTTTCCGCAGGGGCCTTACCAGTTCGTCTTGAGTTATCTTACCATTCCGGCGAACGTTCCCTGACATGCCTTCGCAACCCGGCTTCTGGCGGAAGTGCCAAACAGGCTTTCGCTGGTTTCGCGTCACCGTTCTTTTCGCGGTGCTCGCGCTGGTTTGCGCCCTCGTCTGGTTCAACCGCATCGGCCTGCCGGACTTTTTGAAAAGGCGCCTGGTGGAAACACTGCAAACGCACGGAATCGAATTGGAATTCGTCCGGATGCGCCTGCATTTCGTCCACGGGCTGGTCATCGAAAACGTCCGCCTCGGCCACGCCGAAGCGCCCGACGACCCGGTGCTCTCCCTGGCCGAAATTCAACTGCAATTGAACTACCGCGCACTGTTGCGCCGGCAATGGCAGGTTGATGGACTCATTTTGCGCCAGGGTAAATTCGTCTGGCCGCTCACGCCAACCAATGTGTTCACGCTCGGCAACATTCAGACCGAATTGCGCTTCCAAACGAACAACACCTGGTCGCTCGACCATTTTCAAGCTGACTTCGCAGGCGCGAAACTCGCGTTGTCAGGCGACATCATTCACGCGCCGGAGATTCGCAACTGGGACATTTTTCATGGCAAAAAATCCGCCGGCCGCGACGTTTGGCAGGCACGATTGCGGAAATTTTCCGACACGCTCGACCGGATACATTTCGCGGGCCCGCCGCAATTGAGCCTGGTCGTGGACGGCGACGCGCGGGACATTCACTCGTTTGCCGTCCGGCTGAACCTGAACGCGGCCTCGATTCAAACGCCCTGGGGCGGCGCGCGCGACATCCGGCTCACCGGCAACCTCACCGCGCCCGCCGGAACTCCAACCAATTTCGTCTCGTCGTGGGCGTGGTGGACAAACGCGCAGCCGTATCGGCTGGCTTGGACGGCGAAATTCGGGGAATTGAAATCCGAAAAACTGAACGCGAACTTCGTGGAGTGCAACGGCCTCTGGCAGGCGCCCGAATTGGCCGTCACTAAATTGTCCGCCGGGCTGGGCGGCGGACAACTTGATGCCACTGCGCGGCTGAACCTTGCCACGCGCGAGCTCACCTTCACCAATTCCTCGTGTTTCAACGTTCATGCGATTGCCGCATTGCTGACGGAAAAAACGCGCGAACGGCTGGCGGATTTTTCGTGGACCCAACCGCCATCACTCCAAGCCCGCGGTTCGCTGATTCTGCCCGCGTGGATCCCGCTGCTGCGGGACCAGCCGGATTGGCGCAGCGATGTGCAGCCGACCATTCAGTTGAACGGCGAACTGGCCATCACCAATGGTGTGTTCAGTGGCGTTGCGATTGACTCGGCGCGCACGCATTTTTCCTACTCAAATCTCCTGTGGCAACTGCCCGATCTCGCGGTCGTGAAATCAAAGAGCCGGCTCAAATTAAGCGGCGGCGAGGACGACGCGACAAAAGATTATCACTGGCACATCCGCGGCGTGTTGGACCCGGAAGTCGTCCGGCCGTTTTTGACGACGAGCAACGCGGTGCGCGGTTTTGAGATTATAAAGTTCACCGAGCCGATGGCGTTGGACGTGGACGTATCGGGGCGTTTGTATGATTACAATAGCATCGCAGCCAGCGGGCGCGTGGCGTTGACGAATTTTGCGGTGCGCGGCCAGGCGTTTGGCGACGTGGTGTCAGCGTTGAATTACACGAACCGGGTGCTGGAATTTGTCAATCCGCTGATGCACACCGGCGCGCAGATGATGACGGCGGACAAGGTGACTTTGGATTTCAACGCGCGGCTGATCTGTTTCACGAACGGTTTCAGCACCGCCGACCCGGGATCCGTCACGCGCGCCATCGGGCCAAAAACGGCGCGGCAGGTGGAACCGTATCATTTTCTGCAACCGCCGACGGCGCGGGTGAACGGCCAGGTGCCGTTGCACGACATGAACGGCGGGCGCGACATGGCGGACGTGGATTTGCGGTTTGATATCATCAAAGGCGCGCCGTTTGAATGGAGGAAGTTCAAGACGACAAACATTGTCGGCACCATTCACTGGCAGAACCAGACGCTGATTTTGACCAATGTGGCGGCGGCGTTTTACGGCGGGAATGGAAATGGTTTTGCGAATTTTGATTTTCGCGCGCCGCACGAAGGCGCGGATTATCAATTTGTCGTGAGCGTGACGAATGTGAATCTACATTCGCTGGCGGCGGATATATCTTCGCCGACGAACCATCTCGAAGGCACCTTGGCCGGACGACTCGTCGTGACGGACGCGGATTCGAGGGATTGGCAGGCGTGGGATGGTTTCGGCCACGCAAACCTGCACGACGGGTTGCTTTGGGACATTCCGATTTTCGGCATTTTGTCGCCGGTATTGAACACGTTTTTGCCGGGTTTGGGCAACAGCCGCGCGACGGACGCGGCGGCGAAATTTTCCATCACCAATGGCGTGATTTACACGGACTCATTGGAAATTCGCTCGACCCTGATGCGGCTGGAATACGCCGGCACGGCGGATTTGAAGCAAAACGTCCAGGCGCGCGTTACCGCGCAGTTGCTGCGCGACACCTGGGTGGTCGGCCCGCTGGTCAGCACAGTGTTTTGGCCGGTGAGCAAATTGTTTGAATACAAAATCACCGGCACGCTGAAAAATCCGAAGGGCGAACCGGTTTATGTCCCGAAACTCCTGCTGCTGCCGTTGCACCCGATTCGCACTTTGGAGGAAATGTTCCCCGGCGGCAAAACTGAAACAAACGCGCCGCCGGAAAAGTGAGCCGGTTCCCGGGCCTCGTCTGCCAGCGCGTTATAATGCGGTTACTGCCATACGGCCCGGTAAAAGCGCTGCAAAAAATTGGTGGCCAGCAAATCGGTGCATTGGATCGTACCGCTGGAATCCGCTGTGTTGGTCAAGAATGGCAGCCAGTTCGATAGATTGGTGGAAGCGTCGATCCGCCAGGTGGTATCCGGCGTGGTGTTAAGTGTGAATTGGAAACCATTGATCGTCAGTGTCTGCCTTAGCGAAGCCGTAAATCCCGGCGGTGGCGGTGTTGGCACCAGGACTAGGAAATTATTTGTTGCACTCAACGAATTGTTGTCTGTCACCATGACGTAAATTGTGTTTGCGCTCGACGCCTGTGCCGGGGTGGGCGTCCACTTCAACACGCCATTGTTTGTCAGTTTTGAAATATCCATGTTTGCCGGACCGGAGAGCAGCGCAAAGATGAAGGTGTTATTTGAGTAAATGCTGGTGGCATGGTTGGTGACAATCAACGTCTGGCCGGGATAAATTATCTGCGTTGGCGGAACAATTAAAGTCGGCGGCTGCGGCGGCAACACCACGACAAGAAAATTACTAATTGTGCTCAACGAATTGTTGTCCGTCACCTGGACGTAAATTGTGTTTGTGCTCGGCGCCTGCGCCGAGGTGGGCGTCCACTTCAACACCCCGTTCTTTGGCAGGTTGGAAACATCCATGTTGGTGGGACCGAAGGCGGCAAAGGTAAACGTGCTGTTTGGATAAACGCTGGTGGCCTGGTTGGTGACAACCATCGTCTGGTAGGCATAAATCGTCTGCGTGAGCGGAACGATCAAGGTTGGCGGCTGCGGCGGCAACACCTGGACAAGGAATTTGTTGGTTGCGCTGAATCCCGTCAAACTGTCCACCACCTTGATGACATTCGTATAGGTTCCCGCCGTTTGCGCGGTGGTGGTGGCCCAGGTTAAAACGCCAACGCCGTTGGTTGTGACCAAGACAACTCCAGCCGGACTGGTGGAAAGCAGCGAATAAGTGAAGGCACTGCTGCCTAGAAGAACGTTGTTGGTGTAGTTGGCGTAGTAGCCGTAGTTGGTGACCGTCAACGTCTGGCCGGCATAAATGGTTTGCGTTGGCGGAACGAGCAGCGCGGGTGCTGGTGGATTCGTTTTTACCACAACCACAAAATTGGTAGTGGCACTGAGCTGCAACACGCTGTCGGACACCATGACTTTATTCGTATAGTTTCCTGCCGCTTGGTTGGTGGTGGTGGCCCAGGTTAAAACGCCGTTGGTTGGATTCACAATAACCGGCGGATTAACCGGCGGATTATTGGTAACCAGCTTGAAGGTCAGCGCATTGGTGGGAAAGACACTGTTGGTGGCGGAAATGGTGACGTTCAACGTCTGGCCAGCATAAATCGTCTGCTTGGGCGGAACGGTCAGTTTGGGCGGTGGATAATTCGTTGATACCACAACAACAAAATTGGTGGTTGCGCTGAGTGAATCGTCGTTTGCGTCCGTTACCGTGACAGTAATCGTATTGGATCCTACCTGTGTCGCAGTGGGCGTCCATGTCAACTCGCCACTGTATTCATCAATCGAAACACCTGCCGGGGTAGGAGGCGAATTGGTTTCGAATGTTAAAGGGTCGTCTGGATTAGCGTAGTTGGTCGCGGAAAGGGTGACGTCCAATTCCACGTTGGCATAATTCGTTTGTTTTGGAGGAGCCGTTAAAAAAACCAGCGGCTCCAATACCTGAACGACGAAACTGTTGGTGGCGCTGAGAAGCAGGACATTGTCCGTTACCTCCACGGTAATTGTATTGGTGCTGGGGACCTGGTTGGTGGCGGGGGACCATGTCAACTCGCCGGTGTTTGGGTCCAAGTTAACTCCAGCCGGGTAGGGGGAAACCAGCGCAAAGGTCAGCGTATCGTCGGGAAAGAAACTGTTGGCGGAAATGGTGACGTCCAACGGCTGGCCACTATAATAAATCGTCTGCGTTGGTGGAACATTCAGAGTGGGTGGCGCCACCAGCGAAATGTCATCCACATACCAGCCGGGGGCAGTATAGATGCCGCCAGAAACAAAATGGAAAGCCACCTGTACCGTCTGGCCGGCATAGGCGCTCATATCCAGTGAAACATTTTCCCACTTGCTCCCGGTATTGCCATTTTGATAAGTTGGTGAAACTTGGGTCCAACTGCTCTGGCCGACAACGTAGGTGGTGTTGGTTGTATAAGTATAGTTGTAATTGGTGCCAAAATATCCGATCGGATTATCAGTCCCGCTCGTTGCTGAGTTCCAAGTCATTCCTTGCCAAGCGAGAAAATTTGTCGCGGTGGCGGATTGCGGCGAAGGTTTAACGGTTTCAGCGCGATAATCAGGATTCACTCCAACGGAAGAGAGTGGCGCTGTCCCAGCATCAAACCAGTAGTTCGCATAGTACGAATCCAACACGGTCCCTAACGCCTTGGTCGCGTTAGTCCAGCAGCCATTCGCTCGATTCCAGTAGAACGGGGTGGAGTAATACGAATTCGCCGCACCGTACAACTGGTAGATGTTGGTGTTAAGCCCAGTAGGGACGATGTTCGTGGTGATAGTGGTGTTGGTAATGCTGGTGGTGGTGATGAAGCCATTGTCGACTTCCACAAACCCGAGGGCGTTATTAAAGCTATACCATTGCCAGAAGCGCAGCGTCGCATTGCTTGACGCGGGCACCAAAAACGGCGGGCTGATCAATCTTGAATTCACGTTGTTGGTGTAATTGCCCGCTAAAATTGTCGCCGCGCAATTGGCGCCGCCGTGCGCGGCATTCGGCCCGCTGGTTGGCTTGCCGATTTGCCATGTTCCCATATCCACCGCCCAATCATTCGTCTGGGGTCCGGATTCAAACCCTTCCGGGTTGTTAAAGACCGGCTGGCCGGTGACCACCGCCACGTCGTCAACATACCAGCCCAGGCTATTGCCGCAGCAACCGCCGGAGGTGAAATGAAAGCCGATTTGCACGCTCTGCCCGGCAAAGCCGCTTAAATCAATGTACGGACGCGACCAGACCCCGCCGCTGGTGGCGGTGCCAGAATAGATGTAAGTCGGAGAGATTTGAATCCAACTGCCGCCGCTATTGGTGCTGATTTCCACGTAGCCCAGCGCGTTTGCCAGATTGAACCAGTGCCAGAAGCGCAGCCGGGGGAATTGATCTGCGGAGGGAACCACCAAAGAACTGGTGCCGTTATAATTGATGCAAACAAGCCGGCCATCCTGATTGTAAGAATAATTCTGCGTTGAGGCGCACTTGGTGCCGGAATGAGGGCTGGGACCTTTCGTCGGTGAGCCGATTTGCCAGGCGCCGGCGACCTTCCAACGGCTGCTGGCGCCAGCAGTGTCGAAATTATCCGACCAAAGGACGGTTTCCGCACAGCCCAAATCCGCCGCCAGCAAAAGGGCCGCGCACAAACAAAAAAATGTGTTTCCAGAATGGTTCATCTTTTTACATCACATGACCTGTCAAATCATTGCGGCTTGAGCGGTGCGACGGTGTTGGTATCAACTGGCGCGTTGGGCGACAGGGGATTGAAACTGCTGTCTTTGTGACCTTGGGCCTTTACGCGTCTTAGTTCCGCCCGGCGTTCGGCTTCAGCTTGTTTGCGTTGGTCGGCTTCGTCCTCTGTTACGGCATGGGCGATGCCGGGCAAGCGCTGCTGTTCCTTGACGGCCTGGGCGGCGGCGAGTTCGGGGGTCTTCAAGACCGTCGGGCGTATCAGCACAATGGTTTCATCGCGATCCTTCGAGTCATTGCGTTGAGAGAACAGATTGCCGAGCAGCGGAATGTCTTGCAACCACGGAACTCCACTCTTGGTAGTGCTCTTATTCGATTTGACAAATCCGCCGAGGATGATGGTGTCGCGATCTCTGACGGCAATTTCAGAGGAAAGCGTGCGTTTGGTGGTGTTGGGCACTGGATTGCCATCAATGGTTGTGTAACCGGCGATGTCATCAATTTCCTGCTGGATGTCCATCACCACCAGACCATCCGGATTGATGAAGGGTGTGACATCCAGCTCCACACCGACCGACAACTGCGAGTATTGCGAGCTGTTGCCGCCGCCGTAACCCCCCCCGTAATAGCTGCCAGTGACATAGGGCACGGTCTGGCCGACAAAAAATGAGGCCGCCTTCGCCTGTGAAGTCTGGATGCGCGGACGTTGGATGACCGTGGCGCTGTTATCGCTGGCGATGGCTGTGAGCGCTACGTCCCACGTCGGCCCGATGCTGCCGAAATAACTGAAGCCACCCGGCAGGTTGTTGCCAAAACTCCCATTCGTGCCGGCTGATCCTGTAGAAGATATCCCACTGGTGATGCTGGAAATCAGAGAGTTTGTGCCAACAGTAGAAAAATTCGTCGTCACGGTCTGAATAAAATGCATGAACGTCTGGCCGTTGTTCATGCCGCCGCCGCCGATGACGGGAACGCTGGGGCTGAGAGTTTTGGGATTTTGCACCGCAGAAACTCCCAGGGAAAATGTATGACCAAGGGACACTTCCACAATGACGGATTCGATGAGCACCTGCGCCAGCAGCACGTCCAATTTCGCCACAACCTCCTTGATCCGCACCATGTCCGCCTGCGTGGCAAAAACGAGCAGTGAATTGCTCCGCACATCAGCAATGATTTTCGTCTGGCCAAAAACCTGAATTGGTTCCGGCTGTCCTCCCGTCGAGGCGCGTTGAATGATGGACTGCAACCTTTGCTGAAAAGTCGTGCCGCCGGTGGGCGTGCCGCCGGACGTCGCCTGCGAGCCTAATGCCCGCGGCTGATTTGGGTTGTTGCCCCCCCCCTGATACGAACTGCCCCCGCCAACCCCGCCCGTGCCGCCCGTGCCGCCGGGGCGTGAAATGCCGCTGACCGATGGCGTGGCCCCCGAACTGCCGAAGCTGACCGTGCTTCCCCCGCTGCCACCGAGGCTGTTCAGCGCGCTGGCAATGTCTTCGGCCATCGCGTATTTGATTGGAATGACTTCAGAGATGTATTCCGCCGGCACCGACACGTCTATCTGATCAATCATTTCCAGCATCCGCTTGACGTTTTCGGCGTTGTCGCGGAGCACGAGGATTCCATTGTCGTCAATCGGGAAAATGGCACCGGCCAATTTCGCAAACGGCAGGATGAGCGGCATCATGACGCTGGGCTTGATGTATTTCAACTGAACGATGTGCGTCACATAGGAACCCATCTCCGGCAACAGGCTCGCATCCCCGTGGTCAATCTTCGCGCCGGCCGAATTCGCCTGGTCAATCGGCAGCACTTTTACAAATTTGTCGCCCACATTCACCAGGGCGATGCCGTTGAGCGCGAGCACCGCCTGCAACGCCTGAATCGCCTCGGTTTTGGTCAATGGCGTTTCCGTGCGCAAAATAATCTGCGCCGCCGGCAGCCCGGCGCGCAACATCGTGCGCCCAACCAGTTGCGCATAAACATCGAGCACCTGGCTCACGTCCACCCCCTGAAAATTGATGTTGCCGGCGGGAATCATTTCTTCCGGCGGCGCTTTATTGGTCGAAGCGGTTTTCGGCGTCACCGTCACCAGAGAAGGCAATGAATTGGTCGCAGGCGCAAGGGGCGGTGGCGGGGTCAAAACCGGCATTTGTGGCGGCACGGCTGGCGTAACGGGAGCGTTATTGGTCACGATGTTGGCGCGCTGCGGCAGACGGCGCAGGCTGGGCGACGGTTGCGCCCGCAATTCAAGGACGGTTAAGAACAAAATCAGGATGAGCGTGGTTGTTTTCATTTTGCGATTTTGGTTGCAGGCTTGGAATTGGCCGGAGCGGCGGCGCGCGCTGGCGCGGCTGGATTTTTTTGATAGCTGGCGACGAGCCGGATGTTCGCGTTGAGGTGCAGGCGCGGGCCGTCCGGCTGGAGTTCCAGATCACGCACGCGGATCATCGAGGCCCCCGAGCCGAGTTTGTAAAGGAAGTCCACAAGCTGCTGGTCGGTGGCGACCACATTGATGTTCTGCACTTGTTCGATAAAAAATGCGTCGTTCGTATGCATTGTCGAGCGCGAGTAATTGGGCCGGCCAACTCCGCTGGCTTCGGCTTGCGCCTGAATCGTGCGCATGAAATTGATGGCCTGGTCTTCGGGCGCGACAAATTCACCCTGGCCTTCCAGGCTTTTCACCTGCTCCTGGTAATTGGTCGCCTGGGCGATGGTCGCCTGGTAGCTCGCCAATGTGGCCTGGGCATTTTTCAGCCGGGTTTTTAACTGGCTCCAGTCGGAAAAGTGCGGCCAGATGAACACGAAATTCAGCACCAGGATCAAAACCACCACCACCCCGACGGCCAGGCGGCGCTCCAGCGGACGCAGATGCGCGAAGTATTTTTTCATGGCGTCCCCTTCGCGTCCTGCAATTGCAAACTGAAACTCCAGGTCACGGCGTTTGGAGTCTGGCGGGGATTGACCGTTTCGCCGCCCTGGGCATTGAACATGGGGCGTCCGTTGGCCGTGACTTTTTGCATGGCGGTGTTGAAATTAAAAAGCGTGTTGACTTGATCGGGTGCCGCCGTGCCGCTCAAGGAAAGTTTCTTGCCGTCCGCAAAGCTGAATCGCTGCAAGGTAATGTTGGATGGCAATTGTTCCGCGACAATTTTCCAGCAATCCAGCGCCGCGTATTTCAACTCCTGCCGTTCCTTGAGCACGTCGTATTCCGCCTTGAGTTGCAACGCTTTTGTGTAATTGCCGCTCCGGTCCGCGACCGCCTGCTCGACCTTGTGCGTTTGAATGGCCAGAAAACCCGTTGCGCAAAAATAGATCGCCACGCCGATGGCATATAACACCCCGATCGTCACCAGGCCGCGCAGCCAAAGATGGTCAACAAATTGTTGATGGTAACGCGCGGGAAATTCCACCGGCAACAACGTCGCGCGCGAACCGGACGATGCCGCGCGCCGCGCCGTGTGCGCAGCCAGTTCCGCCGGCGGCAACGGCGGCGTGACCTGCACCGGCTCGCTCAAGCCTTCGCGCAACGTGTTTTCCCATTCCGCGGCGTTGACGGGATCCGCGACCAGGTGCCAGTTGCCAGGCGGCACGGTCAGCCAGCCCTCCAACTCGCCGGCCCAGGCCAGTTGCGCGAGCTGGGCCTTCAAATTATTCGCGCGACCGTCACCGGGTGGCACTACGACAAAACTTAAATTTCGCAACGCGCCGCCGCACCACCACGCCACCAGCGCGGCGCTCTGGCCGGCCAGCGCCACCGGATAAATCCAGACGTCCGCCGCCGCTTCGCTCCCGCCTTCGTGCAACTTCGGCGCGGCAGGCTGGCGCGACAAGCCGTCTTCCGTCGCGGGCGTGGCTTCCAACTGGTCCAGCATCGGCACTTCCAGCCGGTCGGCGAGATAACCCCGGCCTTCGAGCTTGCCGAGAAATTCCTCAACCACGCTGCGCTCGGCGATGACCACGACCACGGTTTGCAAATCTTCCGCTTTCGTTTCAGCGGAAGTCGCGGCCTCCGCCTTCGCCCCCGTCTCCGCTTCGTTTTGACGCGGCGAGCCGCCGTGGCACGACAAGACATGAATTGTCCAGACGATTTGCGCCACCGGCATCGGGGAGAGTTTCTCCAGTTGCAACTCCACCATCGCGAATGTTTCCTCGAAACTACTTTTGGGCAATTCGATGACGCACAGAAAGACATTTTCCGGCGGCAGCCACGCGACGTTCAACTGCGGCTGCCACAATGATCTCCAGGATTTTGCGGTCAATCTGGGCGGCAACGGCTCGTCCAGCGCGGCGCGAAGCTCGCGGTTCAGCGCGAAACTGCCGCCCTTGGCGTCGAATTGCCAGAGGCAATTCGCGTCGGACGCGATTTGCAGGATGTTGCAGGAATGCCAGCGGGCCATGTTGGTAAATTTTTACGGTGGTGTGGGCAATGTCATTCCTTGACCCGCATTTCGGTTTTGGTGCCGCCACCGAGCGTGTCCATGTGCTCCTCGATTTGGGTGACGCGCAAAACCTCCTCGATGGTCGTCTCGCCGTTTTTAACCTTGGTCCAGCCGTCGGTGCGGAGCGTGCGCATGCCCGCCGCCATCGCGCGCTGGGCGATTTCCGTGGCATTCGCGCGGTTCATAATGAGCGGACGGATGGCTTCGCTGACGATGAGCAGCTCGTAAATGCCCTTGCGGCCCTGGTAGCCGAGCTGGCGGCAGGCTTCACAACCAACGCCGCGCCAGAATTTCGCCGTACCAATTTCGTCCTCGGGAAATCCGATTTTTTTCAGATAGACCGCATCCACCTTCTGCTCCGTCTTGCAATGCGGACAAATGGTGCGGATGAGGCGTTGCGCCATGACGGCCTCGACCGACGAGGCGATGAGGAACGGCTCAATGCCCATGTCCGTCAACCGGGTGAACGCGCTGGGCGCGTCGTTGGTGTGCAGCGTGCTGAACACCAGATGCCCCGTCAGCGAGGCACGGATGGCGATGTCGGCTGTTTCCTGGTCGCGGATTTCACCCACCATCACCACGTTCGGGTCCTGGCGCAAAATGTGGCGCAGGCCCATCGCAAACGTCAGGCCGATGTCCGGGCGCACCGCGATCTGGTTGATGCCCTTGAGCTCGTATTCGACCGGTTCCTCGATGGTGATGATGCGTTTGTGAACCGAATTGATCGCGCTTAAAAAGGCGTACAGCGAGGTGGATTTGCCGGAGCCGGTCGGTCCGGTGACGAGGAAAATGCCGTGCGGTTTGATGATGATGTCGCGGATCATCGCCTCGTCGTTCGGCGCAAAACCCAGTTTGTCGAGACTCAGGAAAATTTTCCCGCGCGTCAGCAAACGCAGCGAAACGCTTTCACCGTAAACCGTCGGCACGGTCGAAACGCGGATGTCAATTTCCTCGCCCTTGATGCGGACGTTGATGCGGCCGTCCTGCGGCAGGCGTTTTTCGGAAATGTTCATGCCGCTCATTACTTTGATGCGCGAAATGAGCGCGGCCTGATAGCGTTTCAACTGCGGCGGCATCGGCGTCTGATGCAAAATGCCGTCAATACGGTAGCGAATGCGCAATTCGTCCTCCGCCGGCTCAAAGTGTATGTCCGTCGCGCGGTCCTTGAACGCCTCCCAGATGACCTGGTTGACGAATTTGATGACGCTGGCCTCCTGATCGTCCTCGGTGATTTCCTTGTCGTTGGCGATTTCCAGCTCCATCGGCTCGTCAACGCCCATTTCATCGAGCGTTTCGGCGCCGACGCCGTAGTATTTCTTCAGCGCCTTTTCAATCTCAGCTTTCGGCGCGAGCGCGAACTGCACCGGCATCCGCGCGTCAAACCGCACGGCATTCATCATCGCGGCATCGAACGGATCGCTGACGACAACTTGGAGCGTGCCGTCGTTCACGTCCGCGGGCAGCACGGAATACTGAAACGCGATCTTCGTGGAAATTTTGTTCCGCGCCTCCGGCGGAGTTGTGTGCTTGGGCAAATCCAAAAACGGCCAGCCGAGTGTTTGCGCCAGCTTTTGGAGAAAAGCGTCCTCGGCCACGCCGCGCTCGCGGGCGATAAACCCGAGCAGCGGCTCCGCCGAGCCGTTGTTCGCGGCGGCGCGCCACGCCTTGCGCCAGTCGTCAAACTGGACGGGAGTCGCGTCGGCGACCGATGCGACCAGATTTTTTACCGAGCTAAAACCCATGTGTTACCTTCAGTTTGGTTGCCTTCAGTTTAACAGCGAAAAGCCGGAAAAGTTGCGGTTTTAAGCAAACAATTCAAGCAAACAATACGCCATCTTCATTCGTGCAATTTGGGCGAAAATCCGCTATTTCCTGCTCCAATATGAAACAATTTGCCACCGTCACCGTCATCGGACGGGACAAGGCCGGCGTCATTGCGCGCGTCACCGCCTTTCTCTTCGAGCAACACGCCAACATCGAGGCGCTGGAGGAACAAGTCACCCGCGGCCAGTTCAGCATGACCCTCCAGGCCTCGTGGCGTCCGGCGGATTGCAACGCCGCGAGCCTTCGCGCCGGACTGGACACTCTCGCCCGCCGGCTCGGCATGGAAATCAAGGTGCGCTTCACCGAACCCAACCGCCGCCAGCGCTTCGCCATCATGGTGACGAAGGAAACGCATTGCTTCGACGCGCTCCTGGCCGCGCACCGCCGCCGCCAATTCAAAGCCGATCCCACGCTCGTGATTTCCAACCGCCCTGACCTCGCGCCGCTCGCGCGAAAAAACAAATTGCCGTTTGCGCACATTCCGTGGAACGACCGCGCGCAGGCCGAGAGCCAGGCGTTGCGACTGCTCGAAGAATACCAGATTGATTTCGTCGTGCTCGCGCGCTTCATGAAAATTCTCTCGCCGAACTTCGTGTGGCGTTACAAAAACAAGATCATCAACATTCATCCGTCGTTGCTGCCGAGTTTTCCCGGCCCGCAGGCGTATCGTCAGGCGTATGAAAACGGCGTGAAGATTGCCGGCGTCACCGCGCACTTCGTTTCGATGCGGCTGGACGAAGGACCGATCATCGCGCAAGGCTCGTTCCAGATTCGTCCCGGCATGGCGCTCAAGGAACTCGTCGCGCGCGGCCAGCAACTCGAAGCCGGCGTGCTCGTCAAAGCCGTGAAACTTTATCTCGGCAAACGGCTTGATGTTTATTGGGGCGTGGTCAAGGAGGTTTGAAATTATTTGCAGACAGAATGGACGGAATTTCAATGGTTGATAGATTCTAAAAACGGGAATAATTGAAAGGTATGTTCACTAAAGCCGAAATTGCAAAGCTGCCCGTCGAACAGCAAGAAGTTCTGGCTTAAATCGAATTGAGTAAAGCCAGACACCGCCAGCAACTTTTGGAGCAGGCTCGCGGCCTCGACTGGCGCTACCGTTATTTTCCAAATATCCATTTTCGCATATTGTATAATTCTCACTGCCTTTTTTTACTTCGGGCCTGTTAGTGAAAAGGTAAGAATGTCTGCCCTTTATGTTCTCGCCGGCCTGATGTTTGTTGATTGTGTGGTTTATATGCACACCGCCCGCATCAATCGGCGATTGGACGCTTTGCTGGAACTGCTGGACTTCGATCACAAAAGTCAGCCCGGCAATGACAGTTCAAAAAACGAAAAATCCGGCTGAAGTTGCACCGGAAAAATTTTATCCACTCTGTTAATTCTGTCTCCACTTTAATCCGGCAGAAACAAATCCGCCGGCACGCCGAAATGTTCGGAGAGTTTGCGGACGTGGGCCAAAGTCAGTTGCCGCTCGCCGCGCAGGATCATCGCGCCCAGCGTGCGGTGCGCGCCCAGCAAACGCGACAAATCCGCCGCGTTCATTTCGTGCGCTTCCAGCAAATAACGCAAGGCATCCAGCCCGCTCACTTTGGGCGCGGCAAGGCGCGCGTGTTCGTTTTCGTAGTCTTCAATCAAACGGCAGAGCAAATCGAAATAATCCTCCTGGTCGGGCGTGAGTTTGTGTCCGGCCATCGCATCCGTGATTTCGGTCACGTTCTCAAAATCCACTTTGTCGCGGATGGGTCGCGGAATGTGAAGGCGGCACAGCCCGTGGTAATCTTCGGGCAGGCCGGCGAATTGAATTTTCGAGCGCGTTGTTTTCATAACGTATCTTTCCATCGGTCTTTGCTGTATTCCGCATGCGTCAAAAAGCGCAAAGTATAAATAATCTGGCGGTTGAAATGCGCCGCGACAATCAGCCGGTAGTCATTGCGCCGCACGTTAAACACCAGTACCTGCCGCCCGCTTCGGACTTTCACCGAATCGGTGTCGGGATAAGTCCGGCGCACATCCACCAAATTTCGCCAGGCCGCCGCCTTGACTATCTTGCGCCACGTTTCCAAATGGCTGGCGGCTTTGGGATATTTCCGCCCCATTTCCACCAGAAACATCTCTTTGATGATGCGCATGCATACAATTTGTATCCATTGCAAAGATTTGTCAAACACATTTCCCGCTGCGCTTCGCCCCGCCGTCGCCATCTGCGCGCTTGACTTGCCGGCGTTTTGCGGCGGAAATGCCCTCATGATTTCCCGAAGAAATCTTATCGTGGCCACCGCTGTCCTTGTCGCCATGGCTGCGGTTGTGGCGTGGGCCCAATCGTCCGCCCAACCGTTGATGCACGCGTCGGTTTTCAGTTGGGCCGGCTTCAAGGCCGAGCCGACGAAGACCGGCTCGCGGCGGGAGTGCTTCGACGCGCGCACCGCCACGCTCGACCGGCTGGAGTGTCACGTCAGCACGCTCAATCCGGGCGAAGCGCCGCACGCGGCGCACCAACACCCGGAGGAGGAAGTGATCATCGTCAAGGAAGGCGTTCTGGAAGCGATGCAAAACGGCCAGACCAACCGCGTGGAGGCGGGCGGAATCATCTTCCAGGCATCGAACGAAATACACGGCCTGCGGAACCCGGGCACCAACCAGGCCTTTTATTACGTCATCAAGATTTATCCGCACGATCTGGTGAAGCCCAAGGCGCAGTAGTTCCCACCCCGGATTGAAATCTGTCCTGTTTTGGGGCGGATGGCCTGCGTTGGCGCTTCCATCCAGGCCAAAAAATTTTCCCGAAAAAAGTTGTTCACTTTCTTGAACTAATTCCGCGTTCTTCGTGTCTGTGTAATCGAAAGGAGAAAGGCAAAGCCGTATGAATGCCATCGCAACGCGTGAAAAACGTTTGTTTGAAATGACGCTGAAAGCAGCGGTCATTTACGATGACTTCGATTTTGCCGCGCGAGCCGCCGCGCTGTTGGAGCGCGTGGCGATTCGCGCGGACGAAGCCATGAAGTGGGACGTCAAGCCGTGGAGGCTCGACGTGCTGAAAACATCATCCCTGGCCAACGCCGCCCTCGGCGAAACCGCCAACGCGGACTTGATTGTGGTTGCCTTGCGCCAGACCCATTCGCCGCCGGATGAATTGAGGGGCTGGCTGGAGAGTTGGGCGATGAAACGGCAAACCGTGGACGCCGCCGTGATGGTGCTATGCCCGGAGGAAAACGCCGCGTCAACGCCGCTTTGGCGCGAACTGAAAGAGTTCGCGGAAAGGCACGGTCTGCCTTTTCTGGGCAGCCGCATTTTGCGGGATGACGGGGATTCGATGGATTTTGTCCATGGGTTGTGGCAGCAGAAACAGCCGCCTCAACCTGTTGTGCCAACGCTTGAATTGTTGGCAGGGTCGTCGCGCCCGCCACGGCATTGGGGCATCAACGAATAAAATTTGTTTGACGTTTGCGTTGTCGCGGCTTCGGACTAAGATTGCATCAGGGCTTGGAGCTTTGCGGCCCTTGGAAAGGAAAAAAGTTATGGCAAAGAAAACGAACTCAAGGAACGGCGGTCGTGGTCAAAAACAAGTCTTCGCGTTCTCCGCACCCGGCGCGGCGAGCGTGCAGTTGGTGGGTGATTTTACGCATTGGCAGGAGCGTCCCATCAATTTGCAAAAAGGCGCGGACGGTGTGTGGCGGACAACGGTGGAATTGAAACCGGGCACGCACCACTACCGTTTCCTCGTGGACGGCGAATGGCGCGACGACCCCGAATGCGCTCTTCGCACGCAGAATCCTTACGGCAGCGAAAACATGATGCGGCAAGTGGCGTGAGCGTCATCGCCTTCGTCTGACATAAGATTGAGAATCAGATTTTCGCAGCGCGCTGGTGAAAGATTCATTGGCGCGCAAAGGTGGGGTTTAATTTTAGTTGCCGCCGCGCTGCCATCGAAGAACGGAAGCGGGGAAAGCATTACCCGAAGGCCGGTGAAGCCTGTCTGGGCGCCGCGGAAGGAATTGCAGGCCATTTTCGCAAACTGCTTGCGAAATGAACTGTAGCGTGCGCTGTCCTCGGCGCATTTCCGCCTGAGATAAACGACGCTATAGTTCAAGCCAGGCGCCGCTTGCTTGCATCTCGACTCATTCTTCCAAACTGATACATTGTTCGCGTGAACGAACTTCTCATCGGTCTGGTTGGCGCGTTGATCGCCACGAATCAACCGCTGGCCGTCAGTAATTTGATCCAGCAGAACGCCGGTGTCTCGGTCACGATTGTGAATCCCAACGACCCGGCGGAGAAGGAACTGGCGCAGTTGATGGCCGAGGACGACGCGGCGGTGACCGAGGTGGATAAATGGATTCAAGGCAACAATGCCTTTGCCGCACAGGGCGCGGGCGAATCGAAGGAGGCATTGAACCGGCGCATCCGTGCGCGCCTTGAGCCGGTGCACAAAGAGTACGAGGATTTTCTGCGGCGTTATCCGGATTTCGCGCGCGGGCATCTGGCCTATGGCAGCTTTCTAAACGACATCGGCGAAGAAGAAGCGGCGGGGGCGCAATACAGGAAAGCCGCGCAGCTCGACCCAAAAAATCCGGCGGCGTGGAACCAGCTCGCCAACTATTACGGCGAACATGGCCCGCTCACCAACGCCTTCGTGGATTACGCCAAAGCCATCGAATTGAATCCAGCGGAGCCGGTGTATTACCAAAATCTCGCGGCAATGGTTTATCTTTTCCGCAAGGACGCGAGGGCGTTTTACGGCATCACCGAGGAGCAGGTTTTCGACAAGGCACTCACGCTGTATTGCAAGGCCATACAATTGGATCCGCAAAATTTCCCGCTGGCGACCGATTACGCGCAGACTTATTACGGCATCCGCCCGCTCCGCACCAATGACGCGCTCGGGGCCTGGACGAATGCGCTCCAAATCGCCCACGACGACAACGAGCGCGAAGGCGTTTACCTCCATCTGGCGCGAATCAAAATAGCCGCCGGTCGTTTTGCCGAAGCCCGCGCGCATCTGAACGCCGTGACCAATGCAGCGTTCGCCGACGTCAAGCACCGGCTCGAACGCAACCTCGCCGAACGCGAAAACACCGCGACAAACACCAATGCCGCCGGCGTTTTCACAAATGCGCCGGCTGTTCCCACCAACGCATCGAATCCTGGGCCATAAAACTTTTTCATGGTTTGCCGCGAAATTTCTGCTACCTTGCCGGGCACAATTTGCACAAACCATGAGCTTTTACGATAAACTGAAATTTGATTCGAACGGCCTGATTCCGGCCATTATTCAGGAACAAAAAACCGGTCGCGTCGTAATGATGGCGTGGATGAACCGCGCCTCGCTCGAAAAAACCATTGAGACCGGCAAAACGCATTTCTGGAGCCG